>JGI25924J51412_1000109_pt1 | contig 10128 bp, 13 predicted proteins | sample LauGreFaBDMM15SD_2_FD_51412 | JGI IMG/M metagenome (IMG submission 51412) | reverse complement strand
GTCACTACACCGCCGGTATGGTTGGCAAAGTGACCGTGCTTGCAACTTAAGCCGGGAGTCCAGTGATGTACGCACCAACCCAAGCTATCACCCGCCGCACCACCCTTCAAGCGCTAGGGATAGCGCTGGGCGCAGCCGCGCTTGCTTACCCACATTTAGGCAACACCAGCAGTCCGGGCAAAGTGGTCACCGTCTGGAAAACACCCAGTTGTGGCTGCTGCAAAGACTGGGTGAGTCATTTGCGTGATGCGGGCTTTCAGGTCGTCACAAACGATGTGAGTGATACCGCACCCGTTCGCCAAAAACTTGGGCTTCCTGCCAAATTCGGCTCTTGCCATACCGCACAGGTTGGCGGCTACGTTCTTGAGGGCCATGTTCCGGCGCAAGACGTCAAGCGCCTGCTGCGCGAAAAGCCTGTGGCTATTGGGCTTGCAGTGCCAGGCATGCCTGTGGGCTCGCCAGGTATGGAGATGAAAGACGACATGCTTGGAGTGCGGGATGCTTTTGATGTGGTGCTTGTCAACGCAGACGGCAGTTCGCGCATTTTTCAGTCATACCCGGCTCAAGCTGCAACCAAATCCCGCACCAAGTCTTAAATCCCAGCCTTCAATTCAACCTGTGGCAAGCTGAAAGAATCACCATGAAAATCATCCAATCTGTTCTCACTATTTCTGCGCTGCTGTTGGCTACCCCACCCGCGTTTGCGGGATCACATGCCAGCGTGCCCATGGAAAAAGATGCGGCCAAGACAGAGGCCGTGGCGCCATCGCGCACGCCATCCACAAGCGCTGACATGGCGGACGGCGAAGTCCGCAAAGTCGACAAGGAAAACAAAAAGATGACCATCCGACACGGGGAAATCAAAAATCTGGACATGCCGCCCATGAGCATGGTTTTCCAGGTCCGCGACCCGGCGCTGCTGGACAAGCTCAAGCCGGGGGACAAAATCCGCTTCAGCGCCGAAAAGTTGGAGGGCGCTTTTGTCGTCACCGCCATAGAGCCTAAAAATTAGGCATAAAACGGGTTTGATCTGGCGCAAACATCCGGGGATTTGTTTAGCACTCGCCTTTCGAGAGTGCTAATATTGGTGCCTCACGAACAAGGAGTTCGACCATGACACTCGCTTTAGCCACCCCCGCAGTCCGTACTTCACTTGCCAACCCCTGGGCTTTGGTGCCCTCGTTGGGGAATCTGGACGCCTATATTTCAGCAGCCAACCGCCTGCCCATGCTCACGCTGGAAGAGGAGCAAAGCTTTGCCCGCCAGTTCCGCAATGACAACGACCTGGAAGCAGCGGGAAAGCTGGTGCTCTCGCACCTGCGGCTGGTGGTGTCGGTGGCGCGCCAGTACATCGGCTACGGCCTGCCCCACGGCGACCTGATCCAAGAAGGCAATGTGGGCCTGATGAAGGCGGTCAAGCGCTTTGACCCGGACCAGGGCGTGCGCCTGGTGAGCTACGCCTTGCATTGGATCAAGGCCGAAATCCATGAATACATTCTGAAAAACTGGCGCATGGTCAAGGTCGCCACGACCAAGGCCCAGCGCAAGCTGTTTTTCAACCTGCGCTCCATGCGCCAGCGCTTCAAGGGCGAGGATGCTGCGGCCGATCTCGGTACCCACCGCGACACGCTCAGCCCCACCCAGGTCGCCACCATGGCGCGGGAACTGCACGTCAAACCCGAAGAGGTGCTGGAGATGGAGAGCCGCCTGGCCGGCGGTGACGTCGTGCTGGACCCGATGAACGGCGACGATGGCGAAGAAGCCTTTGGCCCGATTGCCTACCTGACCGACAGCAACCACGAGCCGCTGGAAGTCATTGAAGCGCACCGGCGCGACGTGCTGGCCTCGGACGGTATCGCCGCCGCGCTGGAGGTCTTGGATGCGCGCAGTCGTCGCATCGTCGAAGAGCGCTGGCTCAAGGTGAATGACGATGGNTCAGGCGGCATGACCCTGCACGAACTGGCGGCCGAATATGGCGTGAGCGCCGAACGCATCCGCCAAATCGAAGTGGCGGCTATGAAAAAAATGAAAGCCGCGTTGGCTGAATACGCCTAGGTCAGCAGCTGCGCAACATCGCTTGCCAGCGGCTGCACACCCAGGCCGTAGCGCACAAACAGGCGTACCTGGCCCTTGGGGTCGAAGACATAGCTACCCGCAGAGTGGTCCATGGAGTACGTGGCGCTTTTCTCATCGCCGACTTTTTTGTAATACACCTTGAAGCTCGCTGCCACCTCAGCCAGTTGCGCAGGTGTGGGGCACAGCGCCAAAAAAGTGGGATCGAAATTGGTCATGTAGGCCTTTAGGAGCTCGGGCGTATCGCGCTCGGGGTCTACGGTAATGAAAATGGCCTGTAGCCGGTCACCGTCCTTGCCCAGCAGGCGTTTGACTTCCACCAACTCTGTAAGGGTAGTCGGGCAGACGTCCGGGCAGTGGGTGAAGCCAAAAAAAACCACGACCACTTTGTCGGTGAAATCTGCCAGCTTGCGCAGCTGTCCGTTGTGGTCCTTGATCGCAAAGTCCTGACCCATTTCGCCGCCAGTGATGTCAATGGAGTTGAAGACCAGCTTTTTCTCGGAGCAAGAGGCCAAAAGTGCCGCGCTGACCGCCAGCCCCAAACCCATGAAATGACGGCGTGATGCGAATGGATGGGTCATGGGGTGTCAGAACAAGAGGTAGTGATCCAGGAGCAGCGCGGCAAACAGCAAGCTCAAATGCCACAGCGAGAACCGGAATGTGGCACGCGCGAGTTCGTCGGAATAGTTGCGCATCAGGCGCACCGCGTAGACGCAAAAAATCACACTCAAGACCACGGCGGATGCCAGATACAGCCAGGAGCTCATGCCGGATACAAAGGGCAGCAGGCAGGCGGCAAACAACACGAGGGTGTAGAGAAAAATCTGCAGGCGGGTGAATTCACTGCCGTGCGTAACAGGCAGCATGGGCAGGCCGGACTTGCGGTAGTCCTCTACGCGGTACAGCGCCAAGGCCCAGAAATGGGGCGGCGTCCACAAGAAAATAATCAAAAACAGAATCAGGGCATCTGCCGATACCTCGTTGGTCATGGCGGCCCAGCCCAAGACCGGCGGCATGGCGCCGGAGGCCCCGCCGATGACGATGTTCTGCGGTGTGAGCGGCTTTAAGACCATGGTGTAGATCACCGCATAACCGACAAAGGTACCGAATGTCAGCCACATGGTCAGCGGGTTGATCCAGATATACAAAATCACCGAACCTGCAATACCTAAAACCGCCGAGAACAGCAGGGTTTGCGTGTCGCTGAGGTCGCCGCGCGCGGTGGGGCGCCAAGACGTACGCTTCATTTTGGCGTCAATGCTTTTTTCCACAATGCAATTGAAGGCCGCCGCCGCGCCGGAGACCAGCCAGATGCCCAGACTGGCAATTGCGGCCGTGATCACATCATCCATACCCGGAACACCAGGCACCGCCAGCACCATACCAATCAGCGCGCAAAAGACGATGAGTTGGATCACCCGTGGCTTGGTCAGGGCCTTGTACTGACGCCAAGCCGCCAGCGGTTTAACAGCAGTTGTCGGAGCGGGTAGTACGTTATCAGACATGGCGGCTCAGTCTATCGCAGGCGCTACCCGGGGGCGGCCACTGAGCAGCCAGACCAGCACCACCACCAAGGCACCCGCACCACCCGTGTGCAGCACCGCGGCCACCAAGGGCCAACCCAAGACCACATTGCTCAGGCCTGTGGCGATCTGCAGCGCCAACAAAGCGCCCAGCCAGCGCGCAGGTACTTGCATGGCAGGCTCACTGCGCATGCGCCATACCAGGGCCAAGATAATCACCAAAAAAACCGCGGCACCCACTCGATGGGTCACATGGATGGCGGTCATGGCTGCCAGGCTCAGCGGCGTGCCATCGGGCCCCATGCCAAGCGGCCGCCACAGGGTGTAGGCCGGCGCGAAATCCATATCGGGCCACCAACTACCGTGGCAGGTGGGGAAGTCCGAACAGACCAGGACTGCGTAGTTGGTGCTGACCCAGGCACCCAGGCTGGCCTGCAACAGGACCGCAACCAGGCCCAGCCACAGCCAAGGGCGCAGTCCAACGCCTGGCACGCCATGAGCGTCCGGGTCACCCAAACGCCGCACCTGAATGGTCAGGAGCGCGAGCAAGGCATAGGCACCCAACAGATGCAGACTGACAATGATGGGCTGTAATTTGAGCGTGACGGTGAGGGCGCCGAAGGCCCCCTGCACGCACACCCAAAACAAGGTCAGCAAGGGCAGGCCGAATCCCATGCGGTGGCGGCGACCAGCAGGCATACAAGCAGCGACCGCCAGTATGGTGATCAAGGCGCCAACTCCGGATGCGAGGTAGCGGTGCAACATCTCGATCCAGGCTTTGCCATGGGTTACCGGCCCGCCGGGCATGGCCGCCTCGGCTTGGGCGATATCCGCATGTGCAGCCAGCGGGCTGGCGGTGCCATAACAGCCCGGCCAATCCGGGCAGCCCAGGCCGCTATCAGTCAGGCGCGTAAAAGCGCCAAACAAGACCAGATCAAAGGTGAGAAACAGCGTGAATACGGTTAAAGCCAAGCGCCATGGCGTACGCGCACCGGCTGCGCGCCGTAGCCAAAAGATGGACAGAAATACCGCAGCCACCAGCGCCGCAATGCCCAGAAGCGAAAGAACAGGTTCAAGGTCTACCATTCAGCGCCCCGTCTTATCCCAAGATGCTGAAGCGCGCAACAGGCGCTCCACATCGCGTTTGACTTTTTTAGCGTGCAGCAGCTTGGCGTCCTGCGTGCTGTCGGTCTCCAGGTCCGGCGCTGGGAAGCGCATCATGTAATTGCCCAAAGGGTCTACCAGGTAAATAACCCCGTACAGCGGAGCGGCTGTGCCATCGCCCAGCCATTGCGCGGCAGACTGCGCGGGAATGCGCACGGTGGTGGAGCCTTCCAAGCGGGGCAGCATGGCTGCTGGCACTGGGGCGTCGTCGTCGATCAGCCATACCCAGTCCACCCGTTCTTTGTCTTTGCCCAGCCCGGCGCGGAGTTGGCGCTGCAAGAACAAGGTGGACTCGCAGCGCGCATCACAGCCCGCATGCGCCACACTCATGACCAACCATTGGCCGCGCAGGCTGGCCATCGGCACCGGCTTGCCATCCAGGTCTTGCGCCACCAGCTCGGGCAGCGGCCGCTGGGGTTCGACCAGCACGCCGAAATTGGTGCGCCCTGCGGGACGCACCACGTAAAAAGTGAAGTAGGAAGCGATGACTGGCGCCGCACACATCGCCAGCACCAGCAGCATCTTGACGCGCCCACTGCGGATGCGCGCAGATTGCTGCGCCAGCTCATGCGCTTGGGGCATGGAATGCACAGCAAGATCCACAGGGCGGTCGTCCATTCGATCAGGTGCGGTCATCGGGAAGTTGATCCTTTGCACGCCCGCGCGGGCGCAACCATTGAAACCAGAAGTACAGCCCGGCGATCAGCGCCGTCAAACTGAACCATTGAAAAGCGTAACCGTAATGCCGCTCGATACCGAGGTTCGGCGCAGGCCAGGAACGCAATAAACCTTCAGCCGCCGGACCCTGCTGAACCAGTATGAAATCCCGCAGTGGCAAGCCGGTCTCAGATCGGTAACTGCCAATGTCCAGATTCTGGCGGATCACTCCCTTTTCGGCCCCGTCGAATGCATAAATCCTGGCAGGGGCCAGGGCAATGGTGCCGGCCACTTCCACCGCAGCCGCTGGGGTTTCAAAAGGCAGCAGGACATCGCGTTGCAAAAAATTACGCGGTAGCCAGCCGCGTTGCACCAGCACGACGGCGTTCGCACCCGCAGCATCGAGCCGCAAGGGGGTCATGATGAAAAATCCCTGTTTGTCCAGCATCTGCCGGTTGTCCAGCGCGACGGTGTGCTCGGGCAGCCAGACCCCCCGCAGCACGGTGCGGCGCTGGGCCTGGGGCGGCAGCGATTCAGGCCCCAAGGCCAGCAGCGCATCTTGTGGCAGAGGCACTAAGGCAGCACGCGCTTGCACCTGCTGCGCGAGGTTTTCTTTGTAGTCCGCACGCTGCAATTGCCAACGCCCCAAAGCCAGCGTCAGCCCCACACCAATCAGTGTGGCCAGGCTGACCAGCAGAAAGCGGCTACGGGAATTCACCGGATAATCCTCGGCATGTCGTATTTCATCGCTTTGGGGTTTTTGGGTATTTTTGCGGCGCTGGGTACGGCGCTATTTTTCATGTTGCGCGGCAAGCCCTCACCGGTTGCTAAATCCAAACGCATGGCCTGGGCGCTGGCGCTGCGGGTAGCCGTTTCCATATTGTTGTTTTTGGGTGTTTTGGTGGCCTGGCAACTGGGTCTGATCCAGCCGACCGGCTTGCCTGTAGGCCTCTGAGATCCGAAGGCCGAAGGCCTGGAAACAGAAAAGGCACCGAATGTGGTGCCTTTCACGCAGTGGCGCTGCACAGGACAGCAAACTACCTCACATCCAGTACACCAGGATGTANAGNCCCANCCANACCACGTCCACAAAATGCCAGTACCANGCGGCGCCCTCAAAACCNAAATGGCTACCGGGCTTGAAGTGGCCTTTCTGGAGCCGCAGCGTGATGAACAGCAACATCAGCATTCCAACAAAAACATGGAAGCCGTGGAATCCGGTCAGCATAAAAAAGGTGGAGCCNTANATACCGGACGNCAGCTTGAGGTTGAGCTCGGTATAGGCGTGGTAGTACTCATAGCCCTGCACANNCAGNAANACGATGCCCAACAGCACGGTCAACCACATGAACGCAATGGTGCGGCTGCGGTGGTTGTCAATCAGCGCATGGTGGGCGATGGTCAAGGTGACACCTGAGGTCAAGAGCAAAGCGGTGTTGATGGTGGGCAGCCAAAAAGGACCCATGGTGGTGAAGGGCTCAACGATGTCGCCGGGCGAGCCGGTCACACCTGCGGCCATGCTCGGCCAGACTGCCTTGAAACCGGGCCACAGCAAGGCATTGTCCAAACTGGCGGCCTCGGGAATCGAATGCGCACGACCCCACCACAGGGCGGTGAAGAAAGCCCCAAAAAACATGACTTCAGAGAAGATGAACCAGCTCATGCTCCAACGGAAGGAAATGTCGATGCGCCGGCCATACTGGCCGCCTTCGCTTTCACGGATGGCATCGCCAAACCATCCCACCAGCACCCAGGCGAAAAATGCCAGGCCGGCATAAAGCGAGTATTGGCCCCATGCCACGTCGTTGACCCACTGCGAGGCACCCAGAATGACAAAGAACAAACCCAGCGACGCCAAGGCCGGATGACGCGAAGGTCCCGGAACAAAATAATGGGGCGTCCCCCCGTGTGCGTTTGAACTCATGTCAACTCCAGTATTTCCAAAAATCAGCCAGCGACACTCTTGCGCGCCTCACTTCGAAACCGCCCAGTTGACGATGGTCACCAAGACCCCGATCAACACAAAAACTCCGATCAACCCAACTGCCACTACTTCCAGAGGCTTCAGGCCAGCATGGTCACCTTCTTGCCCCGCTTTGCTGCGAATCCCCAGGAATGACCAGCCCACCGCCTTCACGCTGCGGCCAAAACGGGCTAAAGCACCAGCGGCCATCAAGCCTTCCGATCGCCTGTGAAGTCCTGCGCGCCCTTAGCCACCGGTGCGGGCGGCGTTTTGCCGCCGACTTCGAAGAATGTGTAGGACAGGGTGATGGTTTTGACATCGGCAGACAACTTGGGATCCACCACGAAAACTACAGGCCACGACTTCTTTTCGCCGGCATCCAGCGTGTACTGCTGAAAGCAAAAACACTCCAATTTATTGAAGTGCGCTGCAGCCTGCTGCGGTGCGTAGCTGGGAATCGCCTGCGCACTCATGCGGCGGTTCTGGGTATTCTGAAACTCATACATCACCGTGATGACTTCCCCGGGGTGGACTTGCACGGTGCGCTGATCCGGGCGGAACTCCCAGGGTCCGCGTGCGTTGGCGTCGAATTCCACCGTGATGGTCCGGCTGGTGTCAATTTGGGTGTTCGTGGGTACCGTGCGCGCGCCGGGTATGGCCTGCTCAGCAAGCGCCAGGATGTTGATGCCGGTGTATTCGCAAATCGCGCGGTACATGGGCACCAGGGCATAACCGAACGCGAACATGGCCAGGGTCACCACCGCCAGCTTACGCAAAATCTGCTGATTGGCCCGCATCAGGTTCATACAAATTGCCCGCTGAGCAAGGAGATTTTCACGATGAATCCGACAAAGAACGCGACGGCAACCGAGCCCAGTATCCAGCCCAGGCGGCGGTTGGCTTGAACCTGGGCAGTCTTCACGGCATCGGGCTCTGAATAGGCTGACATCAACCCACGATCCGCGTGGCGCTGGCGTTCAACTTGGGCGGTGTCTCGAAGGTGTGAAAAGGTGCCGGTGATGGCACTTCCCACTCCAAGCCCTCCGCACCATCCCACGGCCTTTGCGGCGCTTTTTCACCCTTGCCCATCATCATGGGCAGCACGATGAAGAAGAAGAAATACACCTGCGCCAAACCGAAGGCAAAGCCGCCGACAGACGCCAGGGCATTGAAGTCTGCGAACTGCATGGGGTAATCCGCGTAACGGCGCGGCATACCGGCCAAGCCCAAAAAGTGCATAGGGAAGAAGGTCACGTTGAAGGCAATCAGCGACCACCAGAAATGGATCTTGCCCCGGGTCTCGTCGTACATGAAACCGGTCCATTTGGGCGACCAGTAATAGAAGCCGGCGAACATGGCGTACAGCGAACCGGCAACCAGCACGTAATGGAAGTGGGCGACCACGTAGTAGGTGTCATGGAGCTGGATATCGATGGGGGCCATCGCCAGAATCAGACCGGTGAAGCCACCCATGGTGAACACAAAAATAAAGCCGACCGCAAACAGCATCGGGGTCTCAAAAGTCATCGAGCCCTCCCACATGGTGGCGATCCAGTTGAAGATTTTCACTGCGGTGGGAACCGCGATCAACATCGTGGCGTACATGAAGAACAGCTGGCCCGTCACCGGCATGCCGGAGGTGAACATGTGGTGCGCCCACACAATAAAGGACAGGATGGCAATGCTGGAGGTCGCATACACCATGGAGGCATAGCCGAACAAGCGCTTGCGGGCAAATGCGGGAACCACATGGCTGATGATGCCGAAGGCCGGCAGAATCATGATGTACACCTCGGGGTGACCGAAGAACCAGAAAATGTGCTGGAACATCACCGGATCACCGCCACCGGCCGGGTTAAAGAAGCTGGTGCCGAAATGGCGGTCGGTCAAGGTCATGGTGATCACACCGGCCAACACCGGCATCACCGCAATCAGCAGATACGCAGTAATGAGCCAAGTCCAGGCGAACATGGGCATCTTCATCAGCGTCATGCCGGGAGCACGCATGTTGAGGATGGTCACAATGATGTTGATCGAGCCCATGATGGACGACGCGCCGAGCACGTGCAGGGCAAAAATACCGGCATCCATGCTGGGACCTTGCTGCAGGCTCAGGGGCGCGTAAATGGTCCAACCCGCCGCAATCGCTCCGCCGGGCATCCAGAATGAGCCGACCAGCAGGACGGCCGCAGGGATCATCAGCCAGAAGCTGAAATTGTTCATGCGCGCAAAGGCCATATCGGCGGCACCGATCTGCAGCGGCACCATCCAATTCGCAAAACCGACGAAGGCCGGCATGATCGCGCCAAATACCATGATCAGGCCGTGCATGGTGGTGAATTGGTTGAACAGCTCCGGGTTGAAAAACTGCAATCCCGGTTGGAACAACTCCAAGCGGACGCACAAGGCCAGAACCCCGCCAATCATCAAATTGCTGAATGCAAACAGCAAGTACAGGGTGCCGATGTCCTTGTGGTTGGTCGCAAACACCCAGCGACGCCAACCGGTCGGCGCATGGCTGTGGTCGTCGTGTGCGTGTTCGTGGTGTCCGAGAACTGCGCTCATGGTGATTTCCTTTTCGATTAACGTTTTTGACGTTGTACGGTAACTATAAATTTGAATGGGGTTTTAGCCGCGTATTACTTGCGCATGGCCAGCACATCAGCCGGTTGAACCAGTTGGCCGGTTTGATTAGACCAGTGGTTCTTGGTGTACGTCACGACCGCAGCGATGTCCGTATCGCTCAAA
>JGI25924J51412_1000105_pt1 | contig 10338 bp, 10 predicted proteins | sample LauGreFaBDMM15SD_2_FD_51412 | JGI IMG/M metagenome (IMG submission 51412) | reverse complement strand
TAAGTCTTATTACCTAAACATGTAGGGATGCTGATCAAAATGCTCAAGTATTTAGCCCCATATTTATCCTTCTTAATTTGCTTGTTGGTCATTGATCTCATTTGGCTCTTGGGTATTGCTAAGGGGCTTTATCGTTCGGAAATGGGTTCGCTAATGGCAACCCATCCTAATTTAGTGGCTGCACTAGCGTTTTATCTCCTCTACGGTCTTGGAGTAAGCCTTTTTGTTNTTTATCCCGCTCTCCAAAAGCAAGCCTGGCTTGATGCCTTGCNATACGGCGCCCTATTTGGGTTCTTTTGCTACATGACCTATAACCTAACCAANCTCGCAGTCATTCANGGCTTTCCNACTAAATTAGCCTTGATTGACATCGTCTGGGGCAGTNTTTTGACAGCCGCCTGNTCCGTATTTGCATACTGGACTAGCAATTCCTTATTCCCTTGGTTTAAAAATTAATGGCTTTTTTTAGGCCCACNATCCTTGATTCATTTAAAGGCTATAAGCAAGCCTATTTTTATGAGGATGTATTAGCAGGTATCACAGTTGGAGTGGTTGCCCTCCCCCTNGCGATGGCTTTTGCAATTGCTAGTGGTCTAAAACCAGAGGCCGGAATTTATGCAGCGATTGTCGGGGGGCTATTGGTAGCNCTTTTGGGTGGNACCAAAGTTCAAATTGCAGGGCCGGCAGGTGCTTTTATTGTGATTGTGTATGGCATTGTTGATCGCTATGGTGTTGCCAATCTACTCTTAGCAACAAGCCTATCCGGAATATTTTTGTTCCTCATGGGCGTATTTCGCCTAGGGACACTTGTTCGTTTTATCCCTATTGCCGTCATTGTTGGCTTTACTAACGGTATTGCAGTTTTGATTATCTTGTCTCAAATTCGAGACCTGCTGGGCTTACAGATCGACAAGGTACCCTCGCAATTTTTTAGCTTAGCTCAATCTCTGTATCAAGAGATTGGTACATTTAACCCGTTTGCGATTTTTTTATCGCTTGCGAGTCTAGCTATCTTGGTGATCTGGCGAATCAATAAAAAACGCTTTGGAATGCTAGGGAATGTGCCTGGAACTATTTTTGTTTTAATTGCCGCCACTCTAACGACCAGCATTTTCTCCCTACCCATTGAAACAATTGGCAGTCGCTTCGGTGGCATCCCATCCTCCTTACCTAGCCCTCAATGGCTGGGAATCTCTTGGGAAAGCGCTCAGTTTTTAATAGCCCCAGCGATGACCTTAGCTCTTTTGGGCGCCATTGAATCCCTACTCTGTGCTCGCATTGCAGATGGTCTGACCCACTCCCGTCATCAACCGAATCAAGAGCTCATGGGCCAAGGAATTGCTAATTTTTGCGTGCCGTTTTTAGGTGGTATGCCCGTTACTGGAACAATTGCACGCACCGTTACAAATATCGAGTCCGGAGCTAGAACCCCTATTTCAGCAATCGTTCACTCATTAACCCTACTCCTCATTATTATTTTGGCAGCCCCTTTAGCAAAAGATATCCCTCTTGCATGCTTAGCTGCCATCTTGATTTATATCGCCTGGAATATGGGTGAATGGAACAGGTTTATTGATTTCAAACAATTTCGAATGCCGTATCGCATTACGATGATCAGCGTCTTTCTCTTAACGGTCATGGTTGATTTAACAGTGGCTGTTGAAGTTGGTCTTTTGCTGGCATTCTTGACCTTTATCTACCGAATCTCCAGTCTTAGCCGCATTGAACGTGCACAAGCGCAAGACTACCCATTCTTGGAAGATCTAACTGGTAAGGTAGCAGGTTACCGAATCTATGGGACCTTGTTCTTTGGAGCCGTCCAATTGCTGGAGGAGATTGAAAATAATCTTCCACAAAATGCAGTGGTTCTTGACTTTAAGAATGTGATTTATATTGACTCAACGGGTATGGATAGTCTTTCTGAACTAATCCATCACTGCCATAAGCAAGGGCTTACGGTATATATTTGCGGGCTTGCGCACCAACCTCATGATATTGCAAAACGGTCTGGCTTTTATCAAAAAATGAATGCAGATTATTTCTGTCACGATCTACAAGCTGGCTTACAAAAGGCTAGGCAAAGTATTGCTTAGTGTAATGATTCATTACGCCACTCAGTGCACCCAACCCTTACGACGCTCATAGATTACAAAAAGAACTCCCCAGATCACAATTGAGGCATACGCCCAAATCCACGATATCCGATCGGTTTGTGAGCCACTCAAATCAAGAACGAATCCGAATATTGCCGGACCAAGAAGTCCGCCACCAAAACCCATTAAGGAATGTAAGCCCATTGCGGCGCCCTTCATTTTTGGATTGGCACTCGTCACCAAGCCTGCAGTTAAGGTCGCTGAATCTGCCATGATAAAAATAGCGTGGCCTATTGCTAAAGCTAAAATTAACCAGCTAGCATGACCCATTGAATAGGCTAGAGCAACGCCAAAGATAGCGCTGGTGATCATCACAATACAAATCCATTTTTGGCGACCTATTTTAAGAGCTAACTCATTACCCAATATAGATGCTGGCACCCCAAAGAAATTAATGACTCCAGCTAGGGTGGTGGCTGCTAAGAAAAATTCCACTCCAGATAGCTGAGTACTTAAAATAAAGAATGCGACAAGCCAACTACGCGATGCAAATAGTTCTAAGGAATGAAAGGTATAGCCAAGAATATAACCAGATGCATTGCGATCCTCTAAGATCTGCTGCCACTTTGCTATTGGAAAGACATCCTTCCAATTTATTTGTATGCTGTCGTACCAGTGCCTAACATGCATGGGACGTATCCAGAAATAAACAATTACCAAAGAGATAGTGGGGCCTAGTGCAACCCACTGATAAACAAGATGCCAATCCCCTAAATCAAGAATCCAACCAGATACAACATATGATAATCCGGTACCAACCCCAAAGAAGGCAGTATAAAAAGAGATGTGGCGCGTGATTTCGCCTTGCGTTAAACGATCCGATAAGATCTTAAGTCCCGGCATGTAGGTAGCTGCCAATCCAGCACCACTGACAGCCATACACATACATCCACTGAAAAAATCGTTCGCCAGAAAGCCCATTCCCAATAATCCTGCGATTGCCAAAATACTACCCAGTAAATAAATACGGCGCGCATCCATTTGATCNGTCAGTGCAGTTGCGAAGGGTACCAAAAGAACATAGCCAACAAAGAAGGAGCTAGCGATTAAACCAGATTCAAAATTACTAAGGCCCCATTCATCTTGTAGGGTAGTTAAGGTAACTGCATACGCAGCAAATCCTAATAAAGCCCCAATTTGTGCCAGGAGCATCAGCGGCGTATTACCTTTCAAAATACTCATGAATAGGTCTTATTGATCGTGATGAAGCGGTGGCTCTTGAAAGCTATTACGACGGAAGGTAATCACTAAAGTATCGCGATATCCAGGGCTAGNAATTGGTTGTATTGGGGTAGTTTCATGAATCATCTTGGCATCATTGAGTAATAAAGCACTCCAGGAATCTTGTAAAGTAAAGCGTAAGCCAATCGAGCCCTCAGCCTCAAAAATACGGGTCTCGCCACCTTTGACCCCAACCCGATCAACCAAGATCACAGCCACAAAATCAACCCCATCTCGATGAGCACCCTCTGGCGTAGGACGACCAATTCCATCACTGGTATCAATCCGGAAAGGATGCGCCTCTACGAACCACGTTGGTGATGGTGCGATGTTATCTAGTAATTGGGTAATCTTACTAATCAACTGCTGCCAATACTGATTTTTAGAAAGCTCGGGCTGCAAAGGCTCAAACCAACGCTCAATACCNCCATGTAATGCGTTGTAATCCAACGATTGCCAATGCGCTCGATGTGGCGCNAACTCGAGGCTGGTGCCGCGTACGATGTAGCTCGCATGTCTTCGATAACGGTACCGTCCGCCATCCTTGAGATAGGGATCACGGGGCAAATGATCCCAGAAGGCCTTTAGGGTATTCAGATTTTCTAACGATAAATTAGTCTGATTTGCGAAATGGTCTGGGGATAAAACGGCAAACCCCCGTTCGCTGAATTGAGAGCTAAATTGTTCTAAGGAAGTAAAGGGAGGAGTCAACATATCGAGTTAATCATCACCACTTTTTAGTTTCTCCAGCTCTATCTTTAGTTGTTGGGCAAACTGGGTATATNAGCNGTCTGGAAACCCNGTTACGATTGTTAAGGTTTTAGGNGGATGGGGAAGAAGGAACCAAATNCTAATAAAAACAGTCGTTACCAGAGNAATAATTACCGAAACAAGGGCGGCTGGTCTAGNGGCTAGCTGATACAAAAGGTTCATGGATATATCATTGTATTTTTAACAATTATGCCCTGATTGATCAAATAACTATGAACTCAAATTCTTTGCGTGTTGCCCTAATTACAGGTGCTGGAACCGGTATCGGAAAAGCGGCTGCCAAAGCCCTTCTTACCGATGGCTTTTGTATCGTATTAACCGGTCGTAAGATGGAGCGGCTCACGAAGGCGATCGAAGAAATTGGGGGTAATGATAAAAACTGCCTGGCGGTCTCATGCGATATTGGGAAACCTGATGAGGTAAAGGTCTTATTTGCTGCTCTCAAGAGTAAGTTTGGTCGCATTGACGTACTTTTTAATAACGCCGGCACAGGTGCCCCGGCCATCCCCATGGATGAGCTTAGTTATGAACAATGGATGAATGTGGTGAATAGTAATTTATGTGGTGCGTTCTTATGCTCCCAAGAGGCTATGCGCATGATGAAAGCACAATCCCCACAAGGCGGTCGCATTATTAATAATGGCTCGATCTCTGCTCATGCCCCACGCCCAAATACCGCTCCCTATACATCCACTAAACATGCAATTACTGGACTAACTAAATCAATTTCATTAGATGGTCGTCCGTTTAATATTAATTGTGGGCAAATTGATATTGGTAATGCTGCCACTGAGATGACCGAGCGGATGGCCAATGGCATTATGCAGGCTGATGGATCGATCAAAGTAGAGCCACGTATGGATGTTGACCATGTTGGTCAGGCGGTTTTGCACATGGCAAAGTTACCGCCCGAGAGCAATGTCTTATTTATGACCATCATGGCTAGCAAAATGCCATTTGTAGGTCGTGGCTAATTAATAGAGCTGGTAGGCTAAGCCGAGCTAACCTGAATGAGATTATGGCTAAGTGGGCCGATATATGTTTTCTTNAAATCCATCNATGAATATATCAACAGACCATGTATTGCGAAAACGCCTAGAAAATTAAGGGCTAGAGATCTGCGTAATCTCATTAAGTTATTTCAATTTGATTATTTAAATCCAATCCTATCTAAGATTCGTTGCGCTGCTATCTGATTACGTCCAATAGCGGCCACTGAGACCTTCTCAGCCTGATAAGGTCCTAAAGCTTTTAGGGCAGAGTTATCCACCTTCACTGAAGTCACAGCAGGCCATTCATTATTACCATCTGCTAGATAAATCTGTGCAGCGTCGCTAGCTAAATACTCCAAGAACTTTACAGCCGCTTTAGGATTTGGTGCATTTTTTGCTACCCCTCCCCCAGAGATATTGATATGAACACCACCTGCGTTTTGATTGGGCCAAATATGCCCTACCTTAGCGACAGTCGCCATGTCCTCGGGCTTAGTGGAACGCATGAGACGCGCAAGGTAGTAAGAATTTGTTATAGCAACGCCACATTCTCCAGAGGCAACTGCTTTAATTTGATCAGTATCTCCACCTTTTGGAGAGCGAGCCATATTTGCCACCATACCCTTTGCCCATTGCTCTGTAGCAACTGAACCATCTCGCTCAATCAATGCACCCACCAAGGACAACATATATGGGTGCGATCCAGAACGCGTGCAAACCTTACCCTTATTAACGGGCTCAGCAAGCTTTTCATACGTATTTACATTCTGAGGATTGATGCTTGCTTTGTTGTAAACAATGATACGAGCTCGGGTGGAGAAACCAAACCAAGTCGTACCGTCGGCATCTGCTTTTGCCCGCAGATTCATTGGTATGCGCTGATCTAAAAGCTTTGATTGAGTAGGTCTAAACATCCCATTAACCTGTGCACGCCATAATCGCGCTGCATCTACTAACAAAATAACATCGGCAGGACTTTTTGTCCCCTCACTATTAAGGCGCTCTAATAATGCATTGTCATCAGCCTCAATACGGTTGATCTTAATTCCTGTGGATTTTGTGAAATTNGCATACAAAGCCTCATCGGTTTGGTAATGCCGTGCCGAATAAAGATTAAGCTCNTTGTTTGGTTCCGATGCGAACCCCTTGCTCGANTTCGCTATGAGCAAAGTAATAGCTACTAAGNATAATTTTAGCCGGGTTAGCCAATCACCATATTTTGAAACCATTCTGCAACCCCTATTGATNAGTNCACTAGGAAGTATCCTATCACAAATGAGAATGATTATCAATAGTATTGATGATTTCGGGGTTTCTAGCGCNCTTTTGAGATGGCCCTTGTTAACAAAATGACTGGTAATAGTCCAACCAAGACTATGCTTAAGGCTGGCAGTGCAAGTTCAGCAAGTCGCTCATCTGCTGCAAGTTGATAAGTGGCCACTGCCAAAGTATCGAGATTAAATGGTCGTAGTAGCAATGTGGCAGGTAACTCTTTCATGACATCAACAAATACAAAGAGTAAAGCAGTCAACACACTACGCCGTAATAGAGGTAGATGAATTCTACGGATCATCTCCCATGGCTTTGCGCCCAATAATGCAGCGGTACCATCCATCGCTGGGGTAATTNGGGTTAATCCTGTTTCGATACTTTGAAGTCCGGCCGATAAAAAACGAATCAGATAGGCATACACTAAAACACCAACGCTCACTGACATAAACCATGCAACATCCAATAATCCCATGAGTGATAGGATGCCGACACCTAAAACAGCGCCGGGTAAGGCATATCCAACCGTTAGCACGCGGTTCATTGATCGNAGTGTTTGACTTTGACTTAAGCGCGCAGCATACGCAAGAAATNCAGCACAGATAACCGCTACGATTGCAGTGAGTGCTGCGAGTCCCAAGGAATTCTTTAACCATGAAAAGTAACGNGGGTCCATGGTGAAGCCCTCACTCAATAGCAAGTGCAGCAATATCAGCATAGGTAATACAAATGCAAAAAATAAAGTCAGTCCGCAAAAGCAAGATGCATAGAGTGCATGCGNGCCCTGCAANCGTTTCGGAATTANTCCCTGNGAAGTGGTATTGACCAGGGCGTAGCGCTGACGTGAGCGGTTATGCTGTTCCCAGTAAAACACCAGCAAGACAAAGGTCAACAACATCAGCGATAGGTGCACAGCCGCCATTCGGTCCCCAAAGGAAAGCCAGGCCTTGAAGATCCCGGTTGCAAAGGTCTGTAAACCAAAATAAGAGACCGCCCCAAAGTCCGCTAAGACCTCCATGAGCGCCAAAGCAATACCCGTGAAGATCGCTGGTCTTGTCATAGGCAACACTAAGCGAATAAATGCCTCAACACTGCTATAACCCAAGGTTTCTGCTGCCTCCATTAGATGTGCGCTGCGATCTAAAAATGAAGTACGGGCGACTAAGTACACATAGGGATACAAACAAAGAGAAAAAGTCCAAATAGCGCCACCCAAGGAACGCGGATCGGGTAAAGCCGCATGGATCCCAAAACTATCGCGCAGGATAGTTTGCAACGGACCGGAGAACTGTAAAAAATCAACGAAGAGATAAGCCATAACATAGGCGGGAACTGCTAAGGGCAAAATAAGCCCCCACTCAAATAGTTTTTTGCCTGGGAATTGATAATTTGCCACTAACCATGCATTACCTACTCCGAGAATAAAGACACCAATGCCAACACCAAGGCCCAGTAAGAGTGTAGTGACCACATAATCAGTTAAGACGTAATTCCATAAATGAAGAAGCGTGCTATCGCCTATTTCTCCTAATTCTGCGGATGATAGGGGTTGCCCTCCACCCCAAAAAAGAGGCAAAAGTAAGCCAATGATCGGCAAAGATAAGAATAAAGAAAGAAGAATTGCAGCGGCGCGCATGAGAGAGTGATTGATGAGGGTCTTATCTGCTATTTGTACAGGATTTGTGAATTTAAGCAATTCAATGAGAAAATTATAGGGATGAATTCCAATCCAATCCTAATTTCGCTTGAAAACATTGCCATTCAGTTTCCGAAGCAAGATGGCTCAGGCATCTTAGAAATTGTGAATGGGCTTAGTTTTAGCCTTCCCCAGGGTGATATTGCATGCCTCCTAGGCCCCTCTGGGTGTGGAAAATCAACCGTACTACGTGCTATTTGTGGCTTTGAGCCTTTGCAGATGGGTGAGATTCAAATTCATGGCAAAACAGTGAGCTCAAAAAGCATCCGAGTTTCTCCAGCAGATCGTAAGGTTGGCATGGTTTTTCAAGACTTTGCACTATTTCCACACCTAACGGTGCTTGAGAACGTTATCTTTGGTTTGCGCGAAGGTTCAACCGCAGATCGAAGACAAAGGGGAATGCGGTGGTTAGAGCGGGTATCTTTACACGATAAAGCGGCGGCCTACCCTCACGAACTCTCTGGGGGTCAACAGCAACGAGTAGCTTTAGCAAGAGCAATGGCACCCGAGCCTGATCTAATTTTGCTAGATGAACCATTCTCAAATCTTGACATTGATTTACGCGAGCGACTTGCGGACGAGATGCGCGATATTCTGAAAGCAAATAATGTAACGGCCCTTCTCGTTACGCATGATCAATTTGAGGCCTTTGCCATCGCCGATCACATTGGCATTATGAACAACGGAAAAATAGTGCAATGGGATACCCCTTACGATCTTTACCACAAGCCGATTAACCGCTATGTCGCTGAATTTATTGGTCGGGGTGTATTTATTCAAGGAGAAACTCAGGCTAACGGTGCTGTAATGATTGAGCTTGGGCAATTGCAACTCGATGATGGGGAACATATCGCCCCTGGCAAGCAAATTGATGTGCTCTTGCGGGCCGATGATATTCAACACGATGATGATAGCCCTATGCAAGCAGAGGTAGTTCGTAAGGCTTTTAGAGGGGCGGATTTTTTATACACCCTGAAGCTTCAATCCGGACAAGAAGTATTTGCCTTTGTCCCCAGTCATCACAATCATGCGATTGGCGAAAAAATTGGCATCCGCTTAGGGGCCGATCACGTTGTTACTTTTCAAGACAAGCATCAAGACTAATGAATAAAAGGCGCTAAGGGCTACCAGTCTCTGGGGCTTCTTTTGTATTACCAATCGATATCAATATCGCAATACCGAGCAATACAACGCCAATACCAACTAGCTGTAAGAGGCTAATGGGTTCACTTAAAAAATACCACCCTAAGAAAGCAGTTCCAACCGGGCCGATCGTACTGGCCTGCGCAGTCATGCTCGAGCCAATGCGTTGCACCGCCATCATGATGCATACCATTGGTATAAAGGTACAAAATAGGGCATTAATCCAAGCAAGCTGGTAAACCTCCGTACTTTGTGTAAATAACTGATTGAAGTTCAATACAAGGGATTGCAGACATGCTGCAATTGTGGCGGAGGCGCTTGCTAAAGCTACTAAACGAATACTTCCTACTCGACCAACCAGCTCACCTGCAAAGATTAAATAAAAGGAATAGACCACCGCTGCCATAAACACTAAGACACTTCCAAGGACAACAGCCCCGCCCTCATTAATCTGAATATCGTGCATAAATACCAACATGATGCCAAGGTAGGCGACGGCCATGGCTAGATATTGCCTTCGATCAATGGCTATGTTCAACAGAAATTTAGATAAAACCAAGACAATTGCTGGGGTCAAATACAAGATCACCCTTTCCAGACCAGCAGAGATATATTGCAACCCCAGAAAATCAAGATAAGCTGATAGGAAATAGCCCAAAAGACCAATACCGCATACTTTCACAATATCGTTTCGGATTAAGGGCTGTAATGAGGAGTGGCGCTGACTCCACCAGACTGCAAACCAGAAAATAGGTAAAGAGAAAACCATCCGCAGTGTAAGAATTACATCTGCTGTAGCACCATACTGATACGAAAACTTAACCACAATGGCTTTAGCAGCAAAGAGAATCGCCCCCAAACTGGCTAGAGCGATCGAGATTACAAATTGAGATTGCACCAATGTCTTTCAATACAGATAGCTAATACTTCTCAACACCAAACATGGTGGGCCCACCAGGACTTGAACCTGGGACCAAAGGATTATGAGTCCTCTGCTCTAACCAACTGAGCTATGGGCCCTTAAGATCGAATCAATCTTCCTCAAGGAAGGTCTTTAACTTATCGCTTCTACTAGGATGACGCATCTTACGAA
>JGI25924J51412_1000101_pt1 | contig 10377 bp, 8 predicted proteins | sample LauGreFaBDMM15SD_2_FD_51412 | JGI IMG/M metagenome (IMG submission 51412) | reverse complement strand
TTTGGCTCCCCGACCTGGACTCGAACCAGGGACCTGCGGATTAACAGTCCGTCGCTCTACCGACTGAGCTATCAGGGAATAGACGCTATTATAGCGAATAGATTAAGTCCTTTCCCATTTGATGAAACCCTCTTCACCCAGCCCGATCTTTATCCCTAGAGTCTTGAGTATTGCTGGTTCTGATAGCGGTGGTGGCGCAGGTATTCAGGCGGATCTGAAGGTCATTACTGCCTTAGGTGGCTTTGGCATGACCGCAATTACAGCGATCACGGCACAAAACACGATGGGTGTTACGCGCATTCAGGATATTGATCTTGATGTGGTTCAGGCTCAGATCGATGCCGTGGTCAGCGATATTGGTGTTGATGTTGTGAAGATCGGGATGTTGGCCAGCCCTGCGATTGTGAATACCGTTGCCGCGNCTCTTAAAAAGCACCAAATAAAACGGATTGTCTTAGACCCAGTCTTAATGGCGACCTCAGGTGCTAGCTTGGGTGGGGACGATACCGCCAAAGCGATGGTTGCAGAACTTTTTCCACTGGCCACCATCATTACCCCCAATTTGNATGAAGCATCGATCTTATTGGGCAGACCCATTCATGAGACCGTTCAATTTGAAGAGGCTGCACATGAGCTCTTGGCCATGGGCCCCAAAGCAGTCTTAATCAAAGGNGGACATCTAGCAGGTGAGCCCAAAGAGTTAATGGACTACCTTCTNTGGCACGATATGAAGGATGGNGAACCCGTTATTTTGCAGCAAGCGTTTTTGCANCCACGGATCCCNACGCTCCAATACNCATGGAACAGGNTGNTCCTTATCGTCTGCGATTGCNACCTATCTGGCNGATCAGCACGATCTAAAACATTCAGTCGCAAAGGCAATCTCATTTGTAACNGCAGCCATTGANGCNGGNCAAAGACTCGATATTGGCAAAGGTCCAGGACCCCTGTGGCATATGCATGANTTCTATCCCACCAAACTACCAGAGCCCGATTAAATTTCTTAGTTGGTCTTCATCAACTCTTTTAAACGTTTGACTGCAACCTTAGGATCATTTGCAGCCACAATCGCTCGCACTACCGCAACCGAGCCCACGCCACTTTGTGACACTGCATGAATGCTGCTTTCATCAATGCCACCAATAGCAACCAACGAGTAATGCTCCATGAGTTTGGCATAGGCATACAGACGCCCTAGTCCTTGCGGAGCGGTGGGCATCTTCTTGAGATTGGTCGGGAACACTGCACCCATGGCGATGTAACTCGGACAGAAGCAATCCGCAATGATCAACTCGGCATAGCCATGAGTGCTCAAACCTAAACGCAGACCGGCATCCCGAATCGCATCTAAATTAGCACTTGCTAGGTCATCTTGACCGAGATGAACACCATAGGCGCCTGCCGCAATCGCTTCTTCCCAATGGTCATTGATAAACAAGAGGGTATTGCTGCCCTGAACGGCAGAGACCGCAGCCTTAATCTGTTTGCGGATCTCCTTGGGGTCATCCGACTTAAAGCGTAGTTGTGCGGTTGGAAGCTCGGCATCAACCATGCGCGCAATCCAATCGGCATCCGGAAATACTCCATACAGACCCAACCACTTTGGACATTCTTTAAACGCCTTTGGGTTGGTGTCGCGGGTGAAGGGAATGAGATCAAAGTGCTCGGGACGTGATGGCCAACTCTTGGGATTGAAGTCACCTTCTTGCTTCACCATTCGGGACCAAGCCTTCCCCAAGACCCGTGCATCGCTGTCAATAAAGCCCATTTCAATGGCAGCAATGGTGCCGGCAAGCTCATATTGATCTTGACCGCTCTCAGTCTTCATGACCGGCGGAGGATGACTCGGGCTAAACGCAGGCAAGGATAAACAAAGATCATCGCCACGATGCGCTTCCGCAATGTGCTTTGCTAACTCACGGATATGGCTCACGGATTTGTCCCCGGGTCTTGATGCCAGAACGGAGTACCCACGAGTGGAGTGCTGGCTTGGGCAGAGTCTTGGGCTTGCATGGCCCCGGATAAATAAGCTTGACGGCCTGCATCAACCGCTTGCGTAAACGCATGCGCCATGGATACGGGATCATGAGCGAGTGCAACAGCGGTGTTGAGTAAGACACCATCAAAACCCCATTCCATGACTGTGCAGGCATGCGAGGGAAGGCCAAGGCCCGCATCCACCAACAGGGGAACTGAGAGACGCTCACGCAATAGCTTCAGAGCATAGGGGTTGAGAGGGCCTTGCCCTGTACCAATCGGGGCAGCCCAAGGCATTACTGCTTGGCAGCCCACATCCACTAAACGCTGACACAAAATTAAATCCTCGGTGCAATAGGGCAAGACCTTAAAGCCATCTTTAATTAAGTGCTCGGCTGTTTCAACTAAGCGCAAGGTATCGGGTTGCAAAGTGTAGTCGTCACCAATTAACTCGAGTTTGATCCAATTGGTTTCAAAAACCTCGCGTGCCATTTGTGCGGTGGTGATCACCTCTTGTGGACGATGGCAGCCTGCAGTGTTGGGAAGCACGGGGACCGCCATTTTCTTGAGGAGTTCCCAAAAACCACTATGTGCCTCTGAGGCAGCAGAGCCCTGACGGCGCAAACTCACTGTAATCATGGCAGGGCGAGCGCGTTGCACTGCGGTCTCAAGAACCTGAGGCGATGGATAACGGGAAGTACCTAGCAACAAACGACTTGCAAAGGACTCACCGTACAGGATGAGGGGATCATCAATCTTGCGGGAAGGGGTGCGGTCATAAAGAATTCGAATAAAAAAGATTAACCACCCGTGACAGGTGAGATGATCTCAACAGCATCATTCTCCTGTAAAACATGCAGAGTATGTTGCGACTTAGGGATGAACTGCAAGTTAACAGCAACTGCATATGGTGGTTTAGCATCCAACAAGGTCAAGAGATCGCTCACCTTCGAGGACGGCGCAAGCTCGTGGGGATTTTGATTCACTAGGACGCGCATCATGCAAAGCTACTCATGCGATCGTGATGATGAACCGCAATCTCAAAGCGTCTCGCCAGGGCGCTATCGGTCTCTTGCAGTAGTTCTTGGGCGGTATCGACTAGCGCAGGAGCAATTAAATAACCGTGGCGATAGAGGCCATTGATTTGCATGAGGCCGGCACGTGGTACACAGATCTCGGGTAAATTGTTTTTCAAGGTGGGCCGACATTGCGTAGCAGACTCTAGAATGCGCGCTTCTGCAAAGCCCGAGTGTACCGAATACGCTGCCGACAAAAGCTCCATCGAGGAGCGCACGCTCACCGGAGAGAGATCCTCAGACTCAATTTCAGTGGCACCGATGACGTAGAGATCATTCTCTTTAGGGGCAATGTAAATCGGATAGCGCGGATGGATCAATCGAGTAGGGCGTTGCAACTTCACTTCAGGGGCATGCACCCGAATAACCTCGCCCCGCACACCGCGTAAGGGATTGTGCGTGTTGGACCACGAGGTCTTAGCACCCAAGCCCCGACAATCAATCACCCAATCAAAAGCCTGACCTTTAAGTTCTTCAGGCTCGCAGGCGGTATCCCAATGAAAGGTCACAGGTAACTGCTGGAGAGCTTGCAATAAAGCGGTTAACAACTGCCGATTATCCAGTTGACCCTCTCGGGGTAAGAACAGACCTTGTGCAAAGCGCTCCGCCACACTGGGCTCAAGTTCAGCCAAGGCCTTGCTATCGAGATGCCAAGGCGAGGAGAGTGCTGGGTTCATCCGCACATTACGCTCGAGGTGCTCGGCAAACCGTTGTGCCTCGGCAGCATCTAGACGATGCCACAGAACCAAGGTGCCATTTTGGGCAAAGAAGGTCTGTTGCTCAACCTCGCGATTGAGTTGTTCAATCAAGCTCTTCCAGCGATCAAGACCATACAGACCCATGCGCACTACGGATGGTTCGGTAATTGCAGACTCGGCAAGTGGAGCAAGCATGGAGGCAGCAACCCGCGCAGCTGATTGCTCTGCATCAGGACCGCTGCGTTCAAACAAAGCTATCACTGCCCCGTCTTTCGCAAGGGCATAGGCCATCATTCGGCCCATCAGACCGGCACCTAAAATGGCATAAGACCGTGACATGCAAAGATCCTTACTGATAGATCTCGCTACCACGTTTTCTGAACTCGATCGATTTCTCTTCCATTGCCTTACTCGGGTCAACACCTTCTTTGAGACTGGCAGCGTAATCGCGAACATCTTGCGTAATCTTCATCGAGCAGAACTTCGGACCACACATTGAGCAGAAGTGTGCAATCTTTGCACCTTCAGCCGGCAAGGTAGCATCGTGATACTCGCGGGCCCGCTCAGGATCTAAGCCAAGATTGAACTGATCTTCCCAACGGAACTCAAAACGCGCTTTAGAGAGTGCGTTATCGCGTAACTGAGTGCCCGGAAAGCCTTTGGCTAAGTCGGCACCGTGGGCAGCAATCTTGTAGGTAATGATGCCCTCGCGCACATCTTCTTTGTCTGGCAAACCCAAATGCTCCTTAGGTGTGACATAGCAAAGCATTGCGGTGCCATACCAACCAATTTGAGCAGCTCCCACACCACTGGTGATGTGGTCATAGCCTGGGGCGATATCGGTGATTAAGGGTCCTAAGGTGTAAAAGGGAGCTTCTAAGCAATGCTTGAGCTCTTCGGTCATGTTCTCTTCAATCCGTTGCATCGGAACGTGGCCAGGACCTTCAATCATCACTTGAACATCGTGCTCCCACGCTTTGGCAGTGAGTTCACCTAGGGTGTGGAGTTCTCCAAACTGTGCTGCATCATTGGAGTCGGCAATGCAACCTGGACGCAGACCGTCGCCTAAGCTAAAGGAGACGTCGTACGCCTTCATGATCTCGCAGATCTCATCAAAGCGGGTGTAAAGGAAGTTCTCTTTATGATGGGCAAGACACCATTTCGCCATGATCGAGCCACCGCGCGAGACGATGCCCGTAATGCGATCAGCGGTCAATGGTACATAACGGAGTAAGACGCCTGCATGGATGGTGAAGTAGTCCACACCCTGTTCAGCTTGTTCTACGAGCGTATCGCGGAACATTTCCCAAGTGAGGTCTTCGGCAATGCCGCCGGTCTTATCCAGAGCTTGATAAATGGGCACGGTACCAATCGGTACAGGCGAGTTACGAATAATCCACTCGCGGGTCTCATGAATATGCTTACCAGTAGACAGATCCATGATGGTGTCTGCACCCCACCGAATCGCCCAAACCATTTTCTCAACCTCTTCGTTGATGGATGAGGTCACTGCAGAGTTCCCTAAATTACCATTGATCTTCACACGGAAGTTACGACCAATAATCATTGGCTCTAACTCAGGGTGATTGATGTTGGCAGGAATAATGGCACGCCCAGCAGCAATCTCAGATCGTACAAACTCTGGAGTAATTACATCCGGAATATTGGCACCAAAGGATTTACCAGGGTGCTGCTTAAGGATTTGGGTATAGCGGGGATCTTGACGGAGTTTTTCAAGACCTAAGGACTCGCGCAGGGCAACGTATTCCATCTCGGGGGTGATGATGCCTTTGCGGGCATAGTGCATCTGACTGACATTCGCACCAGACTTAGAAACCCGTGGAGCGGCGATATGCGCAAAGCGCAAATTCGCTGTGGCGGCATCATGCGCGCGTGCAACACCATACTCCGAAGACGGGCCAGTTAGTTGTTGAGTATCTTTGCGCTCTTCAATCCATTGACTGCGTAATTTTGGTAGACCTTTCTCCAAATTAATCACAATATCGGGATCACTGTAAGGACCCGAGGTGTCATACACCGGGATGGGTGGGTTAGACGTTTCGGTCTCACCCGTTTTGGTGGGCAATTGCTCAATCATCCGAATTGGTGCTTTGATATCGGGACGCGAGCCCTCGAGATAGGTTTTGGTGGAGGCAGGGTAGGCAAACTTCTGCCCAAAATCACGCTCCAAACTTTTCAGGCTTGGAATCTCAGGCTTACTTTTCTTTTGATCCTTGGTATCGGTGCTAACACTCATGTCCATCTCCTCGCAAAATACATTGATATAGAGTGGACGAAACCGGGTGTCGGTCTGATGGAACTCCCCACGCCAGCATTATCTGGATCGGGTTAAAGGGTCTTTCTCAGCACCACTAGCAAGTGGGGGCACCCCTGTTTCATCCTTAACCACATTTAACCATGAATTCCCCAAGCCAATCCATGAGCTATATCAAGCAAGGGCTCTAGGCCTGAGCCATGATCATCTATTGCGACGCAAGATAAAGTCAGAAGTAACTAAAGCAGCATCGTCGGTGAATTCATCAGCCAAAATGCGGGCAGCAGCTTCTGCAAGANCAAGCTCAATAAACCGACTTACTTCACCATCGTGGTTCACTGGAACCAGATTTCTGGGCACCTCAAGATCAAACATGAACAACATTTCATGATGAATTCCATGGGGTGGGTGAGGGCGATGGATTACCAATGTTCCAGCAGGATTAATCTGCTGTGCAATCCCTTGTGGAACACCGGCCTCTTCCCACAGTTCACGAATCGCACAGTGCACTGCGGTCTCATTGGCATTAATACCGCCAGCACTGAGGTTATCGAGCTTACCCGGATCAATCTGTTTGCTCTCGCTACGCCGACCTAACCAAAGCGTTCCTGTCGAGGTAAAACCATTGATATGAGCTGCTTGACTGCGAAAGCCAAACGTACGAAACGCAGCACGCTCTACCCGAAAATACTCATGACCATCACTTCCATACCACGCAAACTCTTCATTACGCCAAGCGGGGATTAATCCCAGTTGATGCAGACCATTCGCGAGGGCGCGAAGACTATCACTGAGTTGGGCAGGCGGTGCATTCTTTAAAATAATCCGCGTNATATCCATCTGAATATGCGGAAAGGATCCATGTTTTAAGAGATCCTCCACTGCGCTAATCAATGGACGGCTAATATTACCCACATATATTTTTTCAAAGTAGACCGGTAAGCAATCTGAACTTGGATTACGTTTGGCGTTCTGTAGCATTTCTTCGAGAGCGGCCAAGGTACTTGTCGTTAAACTATTCATCTAAATAGTGTATTAGCAAAACAAGGAAAGAGCACCATGAGCCAAACCCACCCCAATACGATGCACGGCGGCCAGATCCTAGCGAATGCCTTGGTACGCCAGGGCGTAGAGATTGCCTTTGGGGTGCCCGGTGAGAGCTTCTTGCCCCTATTGGATGGTTTGGTAGATCATCAGGAGCGCCTACGTTTTATTACCTGCCGGCAAGAGGGTGGCGCAGCCTATATGGCAGAGGCCTATGCCAAGTTGACCGGCAAACCGGGGGTGGTCATGGTGACGCGTGGACCAGGTGCAGCAAACGCCTTAATCGGTGTACATACCGCCTATCAAGACTCAACCCCGATGGTCGTTCTGATTGGTCAAGTAGGAACCGATATGGTGGAGCGCGAGGCCTTCCAAGAAATGGATTACCGCAAGGTCTACTCCGAGTGTTCCAAATGGGTAGGGAGTATTGATCGCACCGATCGGATTGACGAGTTTGTCTCGCACGCCTTTCATCTAGCGCAGTCTGGCCGAAAGGGCCCCGTGGTCTTAGCGCTCCCCGAAGATGTTTTATTTAAAGAGGCACAAGAGAAACCAACCCCAGCAGCACAGATGATTGCAACGGGTCTTGATCAAACACTCTTTGCAAATGCCATGCAGCAATTTGCAAATGCCAAACGACCAATGGTGATTGCGGGTGGTGGATCGTGGACCAAGGCAGCCTGCAATGCGCTCTCAGCCTGGGCCAATCGCGAGCAGGTCCCAGTAGCAACAAGCTTTCGCTCTCAAGATCTACTCGATAACTTGGACCCATGTTTTGCGGGAGACCTAGGCATTGCAGCGAATCCAGCATTAGTNAAGCGTGTACAAGAAGCTGACATGCTCTTAGTAATTGGGGAGCGCTTAGGCGAGATGACCATGGCTGGATACACCGTGCTCACAGTCCCCAAACCACAAATGCCATTGATTCATGTACTACCCAGTCCGGATGAACTGGGCAGGGTGTACTACGCCGATTACCCCATTTGTGCATCACCGCAGGCATTTTGTGATGCACTTAGCAAGATCTTCATGGGACCACAGCTTGAGCGAGTCCAAATGAAAGTAGCACACGATGCTTATCTCGCATTTAGTAAGCCCACCACCATCCCCGGTCCTGTGCAATTAAGTGAAATCGTATCGGCACTACAAAGTCACTTGCCACGCAATGCAATCCTAACGAATGGGGCAGGAAACTTTGCTGCCTTCTTACATCGCTTTTATCCCTATGGGGGATTTAAATCCCAATTAGCGCCTGCTAACGGGTCAATGGGCTATGGACTGCCCGCCGCCATTGCTGCCAAGATCGTTGATCCCACACGCGTTGCTGTCGCGTTCTGCGGCGATGGTGACTTTATGATGAACTGCCAAGAGTTGGCTACCGCCATGCGCTATCAGGCGAAACCGATCGTGATTATTGTGAACAATGGTATGTACGGCACGATCCGTATGCATCAAGAGCGGGAGTACAAGGCGCGGGTCTCAGGCACCGAACTCACCAACCCCAACTTTATTGACTTTGCCAAGAGCTTCTCCATGCCGGCATACCGCGTTGAGAAGACTGAACAATTTGCACTAGCAATACAAGAGGCGCTTAAGAGCCCAGACGGAGCAATCATCGAGATCGTGATTGATCCCGAAGCAATTAGCCCAAGTAAGCGCTTATCAGAACTTGGGCGATAAGAATGAGAGCATGCCTAATACGACTTTTGTAAAAAGGCAAGACCTAAGAACTTTATTTTTATTCAGAGTGTCTATAAATAAATACAGTGAGTTTGGTGCACGACAAGTACGTTCATAACTGCTCAATTTTTCAGCATCCTAGTTCACTCTATACAAAATCAGTACTTAGAAAACAATTCGTACATTTATCCACATTCGCTGTGGATAACTTCAGTTGCATCACAGCAAAAATAAATAAATTCTGCTTGACATGATTTAATTTGAAGGGAGTAGGATTAATCCCAATAGAAACTTGACATGGCTTTAATGGTCCCCCTGCCAGGAGTCGAACCTGGATCTATCGCTTAGGAGGCGATTGCACTATCCATTGTGCTACAGCGGGTTAAAACGAATCACCATCCACACAAAGCCCAAGCTTGATTAGCTAAACCAATCACCACCTCGGGGATGGAGTAGAGCGCAAAAACTAAGGCAAGTACTACAACTGCAATCACATACCCGAAGCGCTTCTTCCAAGAAGGGCTCGCGTGGGACAGAAATAAATACTTGCTCATCAACTTATTCTACCGAAAGCGTCTGTACGTGCTTGCATCTTAAGCCATTGCGGGACGCACCAAAGGCTCTTCACGGATCGGTAGATTAATGAGGCAAGCAAAGACACCCAAGGCAATTGCAATGCCCCAAACGATTTGATAGGAGCCAGTAAGGTCGTATAAATAGCCCCCAAAATAGGCCCCACAAAAACTACCGAGCTGATGCGAGAAGAACACTACTCCCGAGAGCATCGTGAGGTATTTCACTCCAAAAATTTGTGCCACGATCGCATTGGTCAGTGGAATGGTGGATAGCCAAAGAACTCCCATCACCGCTGCAAACACATAGGTAGTGGTTGCACTAAGCGGAAATAGTAGAAATAAAGTAATGGCTACTGAGCGTGAGATATATATACCCGATAGCAAAAAGCGTTTTGGAAATCGTTGACCCAAGACCCCGGCATAGTAGGTACCAATCACGTTAAATAGGCCAATCAAAGCCAATGCGGTGGTAGCAACCGTTGCACCATTGATCTCTGGGTATTTGAGGGACATGTCTTTGAGATAAGGAGCGAGGTGCAAGGTAATAAAGACCACCTGAAAACCGCATACAAAATAACCCATCATTAAGAACCGAAAATTACGGTTACCCATTGCCTCACTCAGCGCTTGCCGAATTGTTTGATCACCTGCTTGGTTGGCTGTAAAGCCTGTCTCCCGCAGACAAAATGCCAGCGGGATCATGAGTGAGGCAAGTAAGCCCAAATAGATCAGTGCTTCATTAGCACCAAAATTACTGATGAGCCCCTGCTCAAGGGGCATCATTAAGAACTGCCCAAAGGAGCCTGCTGCAGCAGTAATACCCATTGCCCAAACGCGTTTCTCAGGCGATACATTGCGTCCTAAGATGCCGTAGACCACGCTATAGGTTGTCGCTGCTAGGCCAATGCCAATGGCTAAGCCACCTGCAAGATTAAACAGGAATGGATCACTAGTGAGTGCCATCCCAATTAAGCCAAGCCCGTACAAGAAACCACCGATCACCATGATCTTGAATGGGCCATACCGATCGGCCAATGCCCCAGCCACTGGTT
>JGI25924J51412_1000098_pt1 | contig 10594 bp, 11 predicted proteins | sample LauGreFaBDMM15SD_2_FD_51412 | JGI IMG/M metagenome (IMG submission 51412) | reverse complement strand
CCTTTGTTGCATTTGGTGCAACTAGGAGACCTGGTGTTAAAGCTGCTGATGATCAACTGCTTAGGGCATTAGTTGACTCAAAAGCTGCAGCGGTAACACTTGTGGCAAAAAGTCATGATCGCCATGTTGATCTGGCATTAAAGACTCAATTAGATGAAAACCTAGCGATGATTGCAGATTCAATTAAATTTCTAAAATCAGGTGGACAACGTGTGTTCTTAGATGCAGAGCATTTCTTTGATGGATATATTTCAAATAAAGCTTACGCACTTGAGGTGATCAGAGTGGCGGCGGAGGCCGGTGCTGATGTAGTTGCACTTTGTGACACAAATGGTGGCATGCTGCCAGATGAGTTATCAAATATTGTGCATGAAGTATTAACTGCTTCAAAAGCACGCCTTGGTATTCATTGCCACAATGACACCGGGTGCGCAGTTGCGAACTCTTTAGCAGCAATATCTGCTGGAGTGACCCATGTTCAAGGAACCTTAAATGGATATGGTGAACGAACAGGAAATGCTGACTTAGTAAATATAATTGCAAATCTTGAGTTAAAAAAGAATAAAACTGTCTTACCTAAAGGCAAATTGCAAGAGGCTTTTCGCATCTCACATGCAGTTGCTGAGATTACAAACGTTGCACCAAGTGCCCGTCAGCCATATGTTGGCACCTCAGCCTTTGCCCATAAGGCAGGACTTCATGCATCTGCAATCAAGGTTGATCCCATGATGTATCAACATGAAACACCAGAATCTGTTGGCAATGACATGCGAATGTTGGTTTCAGAGATGGCTGGTCGTGCCTCAATTGAATTGAAATCAGTAGAGCTCGGTATTGATTTGGGTGGGGATAAGAACTTGATTGCCAGAGTAGTTGAAAAAGTTAAGGAGCTTGAAGGCAAAGGCTTTACCTTTGAAGCAGCCGATGCATCCTTTGAATTACTTCTTCGCACTGAGGTTTTGGGTAAGCGGCCAAGTTTTTTCACTATTGAAGATTGGCAAACCACTGTTCATCAGGATGAATCTGGAAAGGTAACAAGTAAGGCAACAGTTAAAATTAAAGCAAAAGGTGAAAGTATCTCTGCAAATGGTGTGGGAAATGGTCCAGTTAATGCTATTGATAACGCATTAAGGTCTGGATTAGAAAGCTTTTATCCAGAGCTATCAAAGCTTGAGTTGACTGATTACAAGGTGCGTATTTTGGAAGGTCGTCTTGGAACCGGTGCGGTCACTAGAGTTTTAGTTGAGACTAGTGATGGCAATGGTGAATGGAGCACAGTAGGCGTGCATGAAAATGTGATTGCAGCCTCAGCAATGGCATTAGATGACGCAGTTACCTATGGCTTACTAAGGCAGGGACGAAAACCCGAGTAATCTGCTGATCATGTCTGCTGCCTTGATCACCCAGTATGAAGAGCACTTGGCTTTGGTCAGGAATTTATCTGACAACTCAATAAGAGGATATGTCACAGATTTAGAATCATTTTTAAAGCATATGGAGAAGCTAGGAATAGTTGAGTTTGATCAACTAGAAATTGAACACATTAGATCCTGGCTTGCTAATCTACAAAGTACTGGTGTTGCCAGATCCACTTTAACTCGAAGAATTGTTTCAATCCGTGCCTTTACTAATTGGGCAGCAGCAAATGGTTGGCTGACCTCTGATTTAGGGGCGACCTTAGCTATTCCTAAGCCACACAGAGTGTTGCCAGAGGTGTTAAATGTTGATGAGGCAGCAACTGTAATGAAAGCACTTGAAGATAGAGCAATGGCAGAACCCAGTGCATTAAACAGTCGCGATCTGGCACTAGTTGAGGTTTTATACGGTTCCGGTATTCGAGTTTCAGAGCTTTGTGGCTTAAATCTTAGTGATGTAGATAGATCTAGAAATACTTTAAATGTTATTGGTAAAGGAAATAAACAGCGAGTAGTGCCGTTGGGTCTACCTGCAATGCGAACAATTGAAAGCTATTTAAGCAACGCTAGAGGTGAGTTTGTTAATCAACAATCTGCTGATGCTTTATTTCTTGGCTCTCGGGGTAAGCGAATTGATCAGCGCACAGTACGTGAGGTTGTTTATGAAGCGATGAAAGCAGTTGGTGCATCTATGGGGCCACATGGACTTCGCCATAGCGCTGCAACTCATTTACTAGAAGGCGGTGCTGATTTGCGAACTGTGCAAGAGATTCTTGGCCATGCCTCTTTATCTACTACTCAGATCTACACCCATGTATCTCCTGAGCGATTGCAAACAGCTTATAAGCAAGCACACCCAAGGGCATAGTTAATGAAAACCCAGTTGCCGGATGCAATTGCGCAGTTAGTAGAAAAAATAACATCACCACAATTTGTTAGAGCGGTTCTCTCTGGTCAACGCCGTAATCTGCAAACCCAGTATCTGCGAATTGATATCAAGCCAGTACTGCTTAAAGATGGGCTGAAGCTTCAAATTGTAAGTAGTGATGGCAAGAAAGATTTCACCAAAAATGTGGCAGCAGATTTTGATTTTGCGCAATTACTTAACTCTGGCTACGCCAACCTGCTAGTTGATACTGAAACTGAGTCCTTTCAAGTAAAAGTATCTAAAAAAGATGAGGCACTTTTATCTGTCAGTAAGGTGAGGTTAAGTAGAGAGTTATCTCATGACCGGCAAAAGCAGCGGATGCTGGCTGAAGGAAATCAGGTTTTCAAAGCACTTGATATGACAGATATTTTGGGGCGAATTAAGCCAAGCAAAATGGATAAGTACAAACAAGTTGATGAGTTTTTAAGATTAATTAATCAAACATTAGATTCTCAATTATTACCTAAAGATGAAATAAATGTTGTTGATCTAGGTTGTGGTCATGCCTATCTCACCTTTGCAGTGCAGGAGTTTCTAACGGATAAGTACAGTAAAGTTTTGATTTTAGGAGTAGATGAGAGGCAAGATTCAAAGCAACATAATGAAAAGGTGGCAGCTAAGTTAAAGGTTGATGCCAAATTTATTGCCGCTAAAATTGCCGATACGCCAGATCAAAAAGTTGATATTGCGATTGCACTTCACGCCTGTGACACCGCCACAGATGATGCAATTTACTGGGCGGTGAAAAATGATGCCAAAGTCATAATGGCAGCTCCATGTTGCATGCATGAGTTACAAACTCAGATTAAAGATTCCCCTGAACCATGGGAGTTATTAACTAAGTATGGGCTTGTCAAAGAGCGGTTGGTTGATTTGATCACCGATTCACTCAGAGCACAGATCTTAAAGTTACTTGGCTTTAGGGTTGATATTGTGGAGTTTATTGGCGGAGAACACACTGCGCGTAATATTTTAATTAGAGCTGTTAAAACTGGAGCAGTGCCCACTGATCTTGACAAACAAAGGTATCAACAAATGATTAATGATTGGCAGATAAAACCATATTTGGCACAGTTACTGGCCGATGAGTTAAAAGCTGCGGCGCAGATCAGCCGGTCCTAGATTTTGGCAGTACCCACTTTCACTTACTAACTCACAATCAATAACCTGATAATTTCCAATTCCAACGCCAATTATTAAGCCAATCGCCAAAGTAGTAAGTGGGGTGGTAATTAGATAGGTCAGTTTCACCTGCCAATCTTGCAGTAACTCCATTTTTTTGCGCATGGATGGGGGTTGGGGTGTGGAAAATTTGGCATAAATCTTCAGGTAGGATTCATCTCAGCACAGAATCAAAAGTTCTGTGACTTCACGCATCTTAAAGTGATTAATTAATTACTAATTAATAACTTATGGACCTGTTCGGTGTAGTTAGCAATAACTACTCGGTTCTAGATGCTAGGGATCTAGCAAATTGCTTGATCACAAACCGAGTGCTCTTTGTTACTTATTGTGTGAAAACACAACGGTAAATAAAGGAGTGAAAAAGGAGTGTGCCGCCATGGCGGTTGTAACAATGCGAGAACTTCTCGACAGTGGTGTTCATTTTGGTCACCAGACTCGTCGATGGAATCCAAAGATGAAGCGCTTTATCTTTACTGAGCGCAACGGTATCTACATCATCGATATTCAACAATCATTAGCGTTAATTGACGCTGCTTATGAGTTTATTAAAGATGCAGTTGCAAAGGGTGGCCATGTACTTTTCGTTGGCACCAAGAAGCAGGCACATGAGCCAATTAAGCAACAATCTGCTCGAGTCAGCATGCCTTATGTAACAGAGCGATGGTTAGGTGGAATGCTTACCAACTTCCCAACTGTTTATAAGCGGGTACTTAGACTTAAAGAGTTAGAGGCGCTTGAAAACGCCAATGATCAACTATTAACTAAAAAAGAGTTACTAGTTCTTCGCCGTGAGCGCGAGAAGTTAAACAAAAACCTAGATGGAATTCGTAATATGACTAAGTTGCCAGCGGCAATTTGGGTAATTGATACTAAGAAGGAGCACATTGCAGTAGCTGAGGCGAAGAAACTTGGCATTCCAGTAATTGCAATCTTAGATACCAACTGCGATCCAGATGAGGTTGATTTTAAGATTCCTGGAAATGATGATGCTATTCGTTCCATCGCACTTCTTACCCGAGTAATGACAGATGCGATTGTGGCAGGATTACAAATTCGATCTGCGCAAGCAGCAAAGATTGCTGACAAGGCAGCAGCAGAGGCAGCAGCAGCTGCTGAAAAAACAGCAGAGCAGCCACTTGCTGATTGGGAGAAAGATTTAATTAAAGAGCCAACTGAAACAGCGGGTGCATAAGTTGGCATATACGGCAGAGGATGTTAAGAAATTACGGGAGCAGACCGCTGCTGGAATGCTTGATTGCAAAAAAGCATTGGATGAAGCCAATGGTGATTACCAAAAAGCGGTAGAGATCATTCGCATCAAGGGTCAAAAAGGTGTTACCAAGCGCGAAGGCCGTGCGACTTCAAATGGTTTAGTTGCTGGTAAAGCCGAAGGTGATCTTGGAGTACTGCTTGAACTAAATTGTGAAACTGATTTCGTAGCAAAGGGTGAGAAGTTTCAAGCCCTAGCTGATCAATTGCTTAATCATTTGGCAACATCGAAGATTACTGAGCTTGATAAGTTTTTATCCTCAAAACTTTCATCAGGCCAAATGGTGCAAGAGGTAATTGATGAAGGTAATGCGATGTTGGGGGAGAAGATTGAAATCAAACGGATCAGCGTTTTAACTGGTTCACCAGTCTCGTTATATCTACATAAGACATCCCCTGATCTACCACCACAGGTTGGTGTGTTAGTGCAATTAAAAAATGCTGCTGAAGTAGTTGGCAAAGATATTGCCCAACATATTGCCGCCTTCGCACCTGTTTATGTCAGCCGGGATCAAGTGCCCGCTGATGAGATTGCCAAAGAACGCCGGTTGGCGGAGGAGACAGCGCGAGGTGAAGGAAAGCCTGAGGCTTCAATTGCCAAGATTGTTGAGGGTCGGGTTACTGGGTTTGTGAAAGAGGTTTCACTTCTGGAGCAAGCATTTGCCAAGGATGCAAAGAAAACTGTGCAGCAAATTTTAGATGAGGCAAAGACTGCCGTGTCCACCTTTAATAGATTCCGTGTAGGTCAGTAAACTTTTCAATACCATAAATTAGGAAAGGAGTGCTCATGTCACGTAAGGGATATAAACGAGTGCTTCTTAAATTATCTGGTGAGGTATTTGGTGGTGAAAAAGGCATCGGCGTAGATCCTGATGTGGTTCATGATGTGGCAAATCAAATCGCTGAGGTAGTAAGAGCTGGTACAGAGATTGCGGTAGTAGTTGGCGGTGGAAATTACTTTAGAGGCGCAGAGCTGCAACAACGTGGCATGGATCGAGCTCGCGCAGATTACATGGGAATGCTGGGCACAGTAATGAATTGTTTAGCGCTGCAAGATTTTCTAGAAAAAGAGGGTATTGAAACCCGAGTACAAACTGCAATCACAATGGGACAGGTGGCAGAGCCTTATGTACCACGTCGGGCAATAAGACATTTAGAAAAAGGAAGAGTTGTAATTTTTGGTGCAGGTGCTGGTATGCCGTTTTTTACTACCGACACAGTTGCAGCCCAGAGAGCACTTGAGATTGGTGTACAGGCGCTACTGCTGGCAAAAAGTGGAGTCGATGGGGTTTATTCAGCAGATCCTCGTAAAGATAAATCTGCGAAAAAATATGATTCTATTTCCTTTGATGAGGTTTTAAGTAAATCTCTCGCCGTTGCAGATGCCGCAGCTTTTGCACTATGCCGAGAGAACAAACTGCCAATTGTGATCTTTGATCTTAAAAACAAGGGCAATATCAAGCGGGCAGTCTCCGGTGAGAGCATTGGAACTTTAGTTTCCTAAGCCTAATTTATACACTCCTCTAGATTGCTAGTAGAGTGGGATTAATTAAAGGGAGTAAATAAAATGGCAGATTTAACTACCTCACTGGCAGAGTGCAACACTAAAATGAATAAAGCAATTGAGGTTGCTAAAGAGGATTTTGCCACAATTAGAACTGGCAGGGCGCACCCTTCGATGTTTGCTAAGTTAATGGTTGATTACTACGGAACTGGCACACCACTTTCACAACTTGCAACAGTTCAGGTTCCAGAGGCTCGTCTTGCCATGATCACTCCTTATGACAAGGGCGCGATGGCGGCGATTGAAAAAGCAATTAGAGATTCAGATTTAGGAGTGAATCCTGGCTCAGATGGCAATGTAATTAGAGTCAATTTTCCACAATTAACTGAGGAGAGACGCAAAGAGTTTATTAAGGTGGCAAGGAGCAAGGCAGAGGATTCAAAGGTTGCCATCCGTGCTATTCGGCGCTCTGCGAAGGAGGCAATGGAGAAGTTTGAAAAAGATGGCAAGGTTGGTAAAGATGATCTGGCCAGAGCTGAAAAAGAGTTAGAAAAAACTACCAGCGATCATGTAGCAAAGATTGATGAGTTGCTTAAGCATAAAGAAGTTGAGTTGATAGAGGTTTAATGATGGCGGATCTGCACGCTATAAATGATGCAATAAATAAACGAGCAGGTCGAAAACTACTACCATCTATTTTAGTTTCATTATTTCTGTTGGGCTTGATCTTCGGCTCAATAATTATTGAGCCATTACTATTTTTCATCTTAATTTGGGTAGTAATCATGCTTGGGGTGAGGGAGTTAGCCCACGCATATCGCACCGGTGGAATTGAATTACCAGATTTAGCATTGATGAGCGCAGCATCAGTTTTACTACTTGCTACCTGGTTTGCAAACACTGAAGGACTTGCTGTTTCAGCCGGACTGACCATACCGATTTTAATGTTCACCTTATTGCTGATATCGCAAAGTGATTTTATAAAGCGCTCGACCTCAGCGGTATTTATTACCTTTTACTTAGCGGTTCTGGGTGGATTTATTCTTTTGCTAGCAAACCATGAAGATGGCCCTATCCGCATCTTTGCCTTAGTGGCTTTAATGCTTGTAATGACACATTTGCCTACTTCACTGGGATTGCAATTGGTAAACATAAGTTGGCACCAAAAATAAGTCCTAAGAAAAGCTGGGAGGGATTAATTGGAGGAGCACTGGCCGCAGTTATTGGTGGCGCTGCAATCTTTCATTACCTTTTTGAAACCACATGGTATGTGGGGGCGTTAATTGGATTAATGTGTGTAGTAACTGCAACCTGTGGAGATCTAATTGAGTCCGCAATAAAGCGAGATTTAGCAATCAAAGATATGTCTAATTTACTACCTGGTCATGGTGGAATTATGGATCGCCTAGATTCGGCTCTCTTTACCGCTCCAGCAGTTTGGTTTGCATTTGAGCTTATTAATCGGTACTTATAGTGGTTGATTTAGTCTTTGATGCCCCTGCTGTTAAGAAGAAGAGTCCAGTACATCTAGCCGATTTAACTGTGGCAGAGCGAAAGGCGCGAGCTGAAGAGTTAGGTCTGCCATCCTTTCGAGCAAATCAGTTAGCGGTGCATTTTTTTACCCATCACAATGATGATGTTGAGTCATTTACCGATATTCCAAAGGAGCTGCGCACATCACTGGCTGATGCTTTTTTACCAAAGTTATTAACGCTAGTTAAATCAGTTACCTGTGATGGGGGTAAGACTAGAAAAGATCTGTGGCGCTTACATGATGGTGTCTTAGTTGAATCAGTTTTAATGCGTTACACCGATCGCACCACCATCTGTATCTCCTCTCAAGCAGGTTGTGGCATGGGCTGCCCATTTTGTGCCACTGGACAGGCAGGGTTAACTAGAAATTTAACTGCAGGTGAGATTACTGCGCAGGTGATGATGGCTGCTAAGGCTTGTGATTTAGGTGAGTTACCAGGTGGTCCTACTCGATTATCTAATGTGGTCTTTATGGGAATGGGTGAACCGATGGCAAATTACAAAGCGGTGATGCAATCCATTAGAAATATTACAAATCCGCAGCCTGATGGATTGGGAATTGGGGCCAGATCTGTAACGCTTTCAACTGTTGGTTTAGTAACTGGAATTGAGAAGTTAATTGAGGAAGATTTGCCGGTAACACTTGCAATCTCACTACACACTCCAGATGATGAACTCCGTGACACATTGGTGCCAGTTAACTCAAGATGGAAGGTGAAAGAGGTATTACAAGCAGCAGATAGGTATGAAGCAAAGACTGGGCGAAGATACTCAATTGAGTACGCTTTAATTAGAGATATTAATGATCAAGTGTGGCGAGCAGATTTGTTAGGAAGATTATTAAAGAATAAAAATGCTCATGTTAATTTAATTCCACTTAATCCAACCCCGGGATCAAAGTGGACCGCATCCCGGCATGAGGATGAGGCAGCCTTTGTTGAGACATTAGAAGGGTATGGCGTGCCGGTAACGGTGCGAGATACCAGAGGGCGTGAGATTGATGGTGCCTGCGGGCAACTTGCAGCATCTGAGTTGAGTAACGATTCTAAAGAAGAGAAGTAACTCTTGATAAGAGATGCTGTAATTACTAGACTTTTACCAAATTAATCATCCAAGGAGCATCAAGTGAAGACCCTGCAAAACTTTGTTAATGGCAAAAAATTAAGCGCCACCTCAGATAAGGTGCAGGATTTAATAAACCCATCAACTGGTGAAGTATTTGCCAAAGCACCAGTATCAAATGCTGCCGATGTTGATAAGGCGATGAAGGCAGCAGCATCAGCTTTTGAGATTTGGAAAGAGACAACACCGGGTGAGCGCCAGAAGGCAATAAATAAAATTGCCGATGCAATTGAAGCAAGAAGTGAAGAATTAATTGGAATTGAATCTGAAAATACCGGTAAACCAATTGCGGTTACTCGGGCCGAAGAAATCGGTCCAATGCTTGATCAAATTAGATTTTTTGCAGGGGCTGCTCGAAATTTAGAGGGAAAGTCAGCAGCTGAATATTTTAAAGGGCACACATCTTTTATTAGACGAGAGCCAATTGGAGTTTGTGCGCAGGTAACACCATGGAATTATCCAATGATGATGGCAGTTTGGAAGTGGGCACCTGCAATTGCTGCTGGCAATACAGTGGTGTTAAAGCCAAGTGATACCACACCAGTTTCAACTCTTTGGATGGCAGAGTTGATGCAGGAGTTTTTACCAGAGGGTGTAATAAATGTTGTGGTGGGAGATCGCGATACTGGTAGGGCATTAGTTGAACATGAGATTCCACAGATGGTCTCTATTACTGGTTCAGTCAGAGCTGGTATGGAGGTAGCAGGAAGTGCTGCTAAAGGTTTAAAGAAGTTACATCTTGAGTTAGGTGGCAAGGCACCGGTAGTGATTTTTGATGATGCTAATTTGCAAGCAGCCTGTGAGTGGATTGCAGTTGCTGGTTACTTTAACGCTGGCCAAGATTGCACCGCAGCCACTCGAGTCTTGGTAGAGGCAAGTGCTTATGAGGATGTGGTGGCGTTGCTCTCTGAGCAGGCAAAAAATGTTATTAAAGTAGGTATGCCAAATGAGGATGTATTAGTTGGTCCAGTTAATAACGCAAATCAATTAGCAAGGGTGCAAGGATTCTTAGATCGTGTTCCTTCCCATGCCAGGGTTACTGCTGGCGGCAGCGCAATCAAACGTCCTGGTTACTTCTGGAATCCAACTGTGGTGGCAGATCTAAAACAAGATGATGAGATGATTCAAAGTGAGATCTTTGCGCCAGTTATTACTGTACAAAAGTTCACCGATGAGGCAGAGGCTGTTCGTTACGCCAACGGTGTTGAGTATGGATTGGCCTCAAGTGTTTGGACTAAGGATCATGGCCGGGCAATGCGTATGGCCAAGGCCTTTGACTTTGGTTGCGTGTGGATCAATACCCATATTCCAATGGTGGCAGAGATGCCACACGGGGGATTTAAGCACTCAGGAACTGGCAAAGACCTATCTGCTTATGGATTTGAAGAATACACTCGCATCAAACATGTGATGACAAACCTCAACGCCTAATTAATAAAATTCTTATCTAATCCTAACTACAACTTACTAGCGATTTAAAAGATTATATAAAAAAATGAGGTGAGCCTTTTTTAGGCCCACCTCATTTACTTCTTATTTATTCTTACATACTAACTGGATCACTCATCGCAGGAGGCTTCTGACGTAATCCCTTAGTAATTACTACAAGAATTAAGACTCCTATTCCTAGCCAGATTA
>JGI25924J51412_1000097_pt1 | contig 10604 bp, 8 predicted proteins | sample LauGreFaBDMM15SD_2_FD_51412 | JGI IMG/M metagenome (IMG submission 51412) | reverse complement strand
TGCTTTTAATAATTTGATGATTAATCGTTAAGGTCTGTGGCGAACCAATCACCAAGGTATAGCCATCTGGAGCTGCCCTAATTGCCTCACCAATACCGATATTGCCGCTAGCCCCTGGCTTATTTTCCACAATAAAGGTTTGTCCTAAGACATTTTGAAGCCTTTCAGCTATTGCCCTACCCACGATATCAGTAGCGCCCCCTGGTGGAAACGGAATAATGACTTTAACTGGCTTATTAGGATAGCCTTGGGCTAATGCTTGACCACCAAAAGTGAGCAGTACTGCGCCCAGCAAAGTAACTATGAAAGTTTTTCCCATCTCATCTCTCCATAAATTAATAAAATAACTAAGTACTCATTGCTTGACCACCATTGACATCTAACAATACACCTGTAATAAAACCACTTTGAGGGGAAGCTAAAAAAGCAATGGTATTCGCTATATCGTCGACCTCCCCATGCCTTCTTACGGGAATTTCATTTAAGACTTTTTGGCGCTGCTCATCTGATTGGCGTTCTTTCAATAAACCTTGCACTCTTGGTGTCATTACTGCACCAGGACAAATGGCATTACAAGTAATGCCTTGTGGCCCAAACTCTTGTGCTAACTGCAAGGTAAGCGCATGAATCGCTCCTTTAGCCGCAACATAGTTTGCGCCTGCAAATAAGCTGCCGTAGCGACCAGCCTTAGATCCTATATTAATAATTCGTCCATATTGCCGATCAATCATCAACGGAATCACTAATTGCGTAAGTTTGACTGTCAGCATTAAATTCAGATTAAATACCCTCTCCCAATCTTCTTTACTCTGTTTGAGAAAGTTAAATGGTGTGTGCAGAGAGCCTCCTGCATTATTAATTAAGACATCAATCTTTGACGATTGTTCGATGGTAGCGCTAAACGCCTGCTCTACCTCCCGCTCATTTGACAAGTCAACAGCTCTCGTCGAAATCGCTAAATTTTCAGATTTTGCATCACTCGAGAGCTCTGCTAAGGCTTGAGCATCTCGATCCCATACATGTACTGTTGCGCCGTGTCTAGCTAGATCAATCGCAATGCCACGGCCTAAACCGCTGGCTGCTGCTGTAATTAAAACTACTTGTTGATCAAAGCTATTTGTATCAGTCATATCGTTAACCCATCAAGGTTCCGCCATTAACATCCAAAATGTGTCCAGTAATGTATGAAGCGGATTCCGAACAAAGAAAGTATGCTGCTTCTGCAATTTCTGTAGGTAAACCCAATCTCTTTAATGGAATTTTTTCTGCTAGTCCCGCCCAAAGTTCTTTTGGAATCATCGTACCCTCAATTGATCCAGGTGCAAGACCATTGATTCGAATACCAAATGGCGCAAGCTCTATAGCAAGTGATTTAATGAGAGAGATCACACCAGCCTTTGAGGCGCAGTAATGTGCCTTTGTGCCTGCTGGATTTGGATCAAAACCTGCATAACCCACTTTACCTGCTCGTGAAGTGATTAGCAGGCCGGCACCTTGAGATTCTTGAAGGAAGGGTATTGAGGTCTTCATAACAATAAATGCGCCCGTTAAATTAATGTCCATCATTCTGCGCCAGGATTCAATGGATGTATCTTTAATGGAGGCTCGTGATTCCGTAATAGCAGCACTGTTTACTACAGCCTTAATAGGGCCAAGCGTTCTTGCTAGCTGCAGAGCACTCTCTATTTCTGCAGGATTTGTAATATCGCATGCCACCCGCTTAAATACACCATCTCCACTACCAGAGCTATTTTCTTCAGATTGAAATGCGCAATCCAGTCCAACCACCTGGTAGTACTGGCTAAATTGATTGGCAATGGCAAGCCCAATATTATTTGCAGCTCCAGTAATAACCGCGACTGGTTTCATACTAATAACATTCGCTTAATAATCTGAAGCAGGATGATGGCTTGCTGCTGGATCAATTGCTACATCAATCAGGCATGGGCCACTCATTTTTTCTGCTTCTTTCAAAGCCTCCAACATGTCCTGTGATCGCGTTACCTCGATAGCATGACATCCAATTCCTTTAGCAATCGTAGCAAAATTAGTTGGAGGATAATTGACACCGTAGGCCTCGCCCTTCATGTTGTCCCGCACCATTCCTAAACCACAATTATTAGCTACAACAACAGTAATGGGTGCATTCTCAGAAATAGCAGTTGATAAAGCCGCCACAGACATACCGGCACCACCATCGCCTGTTAAGGAGATCACGCGCTTATCAGGTNTACCAATTTTTGCACCCACTCCAGCTGGGATGGACCACCCCATTCCACCAATACCACCAGGCGCCAGCAACTGACCAGGAGTCCGAATCTTTAATGTTCCCGTAACCCAAATACGATTATTACCAGCATCAAGCGTTAGTAAATGGTCGGGAGTCAAATGCTGATCAAGTGCTCTAACAATATCGACGTTATGCACTGTTCCCTCTGCTGTCTTGTACTCATCAATAACGCCATAACGACTCTTGAGATTATTTTCTGCAATCCACTTTAAGCGCTCAAGTCGTTTGGATTCGCCAAGGTCAGAGCCCTGTAGCATCTCTAATGCATCACCTGCATCACCAGTGATAGAAAGTTTAACGGGATATACCCAACCACTATTACGTGGGTCAATATCAATTTGAACGAGTATTTGATTCTCTGGATTTAGGAATCCTGCCTCGCAAAAGCGCATGTAATCTGGTCCTAGACTAGCGCCTAAAGCTATGACTAAATCGGCATCTCGTAATGCATTGTTGGCAGCCTTACATCCCCAGGTACCCAACATGCCGACGCTAATAGGCGAAGATTCATCTACAACCCCTTTGCCGTTATAGCTCGTTGCAACCGCAAGAGCGCCCTTACCAGCTACTTTTGCCAATAAATCTCTCGTACGATCATTTTGTGCGCCCTGCCCCACAATTAATAGTGGACGCGAAGCTTTTTTAATCATTGCTGCTAACTCGTTTACGGCTTTTGCATCTGGCCGAGCTGGCGTGTATTGTAAATGTCCAGGTGAAGGATAAAGACTCACTCTTGGATTAATTTCAAAATCGCGCCGAATAATGCTGGACTTCAGCACAACAGCTGCTGGCCCGTAGCGGGGTAAGGTCGCATGCTTAAACGCCATTTGAACGCCATAAACCGCCTCATCAATTTCAGTTGCATAAGCACAAAACTTGGTCATGGTCCTCAAAACAGTTGCAGCATCGGCAGCACCATAATCACCAGTCATTGTTTGATAGACGCCACGCATAGCAAAACCGTCATAGCAAGATGTGTCAGTGAGAACCACCATTGGCGATCCAGCAAAGTAAGCCTCTAAAATTCCAAAAGCTCCAGTAGTGGTCAAGAATGGTCCCATACCCATCAGTACCGCTGGTGTGCCCGTTATCTTTCCGTAGGCCTGAGCCATGATGGAAGCATGTTGCTCACTGCGTGATAGCACTAATTTGATGTCTGCGCGAGCCTTATAAAAGTCATCGAGCATCCAAGTAATGCCTAAGCCAGGTAAGGTAAAAGCGTGTTTTGCCCCGCATTCCACGAGCGTTTTGACTATTTCATGCTTTGTTGTGGTCATTTCTCCAAATCCCTTTGATCAATTTGATTAAATCAGTATTTATGCAAACGATTGCAGTATCCTATCACCCGCAAAAGATTTATGCAAACGTTTGCAAAAAAGTAGGTCATCATGGTGTAATTAAGCATCAGATCCCAATATGAGCAAAAAAAATATCCCTACTCTGCATGATGTTGCTAAGGTAGCGGCAGTTTCGCCAGGAACGGTCTCTAGAGCGTTAACTCGTCCTGATTTGGTAGCGGAAAAGACTCGGGAACGAATACTAAAGTACGTTAAAAAACTACATTACCTACCAGACCCTGCGGGTAGAAACCTGAGGTCAAATAAACCCATCGTGGTTGGTGCAGTCATTCCGAAAAATGGCATCTCTACTTTTGCTAAGACCATCTCAGATCTCAACGATGCTCTTGAGCTGCAAAAAATTACACTCATTGTTTCTCAACCCGAGTACTCCTCTGCTAGCTCAGAGTCTGCAGCTTATCGACTTCTAGAACAGGGTGCCGATGCTTTAATTCTGCTGGGAGAAGATCATGATCAGGATCTATTTGATACCCTCGATCATCGAAATATTCCTCACTTACTTTTATGGACGACCACAGACCCCAAGGGGAAGTATTACGTCACAGTCAATCAGAGTCAGGCGGGGCAATTAGCTGCTAGACATTTACTCGATCTAGGACATAAATCGTTCGCTTATATTGGCGTCCCCCTTCTGCATAATGCGCGAGCAGCAGCCAGGCTAGCAGGAGTAAAAAAGGAATTGAAAGGTGCAGGGATTGCTATCGCTCCAACTGCCATTATCGAGGAGGATCACCGCTTTAGCTCTGGCCGAGCAGCTGTTGAAGCTGTACTAACTAAGCACCCTAAAACTACTGCCATCATCTGCACTAGCGATTACCATGCACTTGGTGTCCTTCGTGGTCTTCATGAAATTGGCAAGCGAGTACCTGCTGATATTTCTGTAGTCTCTTTTAATAACAATGATTTTGCTGCGTTTACCATTCCATCTATTACTTCTGTTGATTTAAAACAGCATGATGTTGGCATTTATGCAGCAGATTTAATTTATCAGCTCTTACATGGTGAAACAATAAAATCAATCAGCGTTAAACCCAAACTATGTATTCGTGAGAGCTCAGGTCCAGCAAAGGCAAAAAATATTCCTAAGCTGCTGATCTGAGTAGATTGACTGCTTCTTTAGCAATCATCAGACCATCAACAATTTTAGTAAATTCTGACCGTGTGGCGCCTTGAAACAAGCCTTTAACTAATTTTTATCGTACAGCCTACGAACAAACTGTGCAATCACTGTGCAATGGACTAAAGCAGCACTGTAGCTACTATATCCGCTTGAATTAGATGAGGTTTTTGGCCTGCCCAGCACGATTCGAACGTGCGACCTACGCCTTAGAAGGGCGTTGCTCTATCCAGCTGAGCTATGGGCAGAAGGGATTCTTGGATTTTAACGGACTTGCTATCTCTCTGGGATTTTGGATGAGTCCATAAACTCCTGTTATAAATACACTTTTATAACGCTTAAATGTTTTTTGGAGATCGTATGAAGATGCTTAAAGCCTGGCTAGCCGTCCTTGGATTAGCCATTACCCTCAATGCCTTTGCCCAAACTGCGGGGGGAGATGACAAGTACCAGCCTAGATTAGGCCAAGAAGGTAAAGATGTGATCTGGATGCCTACTGGAGGCGAATTAGTCACCCTAATGCTCAAAACAGCTAAGGTAACCCCAAACGATTTGGTCTATGACCTTGGGGCAGGCGATGGCAAGATAGCAATTGCAGCTGCAAAAGAATTTGGTGCCCGTGCAATTGGTATTGAATACAACCCCGATATGGCTGCATTTGCTCAACGCAATGCAGTTCGTTCCGGCGTTGGTGATCGCGTCAAAATCATTAATGGCGATATCTTTAAGGAAGATTTTAGTAAGGCCACTGTAGTAACAATGTATCTTCTCCCAGACCTGAACTTAAAATTGCGCCCTATTGTCTTGAAGATGAAGCCCGGAACTCGCGTGGTATCACATGCCTTCACGATGGGAGATTGGGAACCTGATCTTGAAATTGAGGCCGGTCAGAGAGGTTACTACTGGATTGTTCCAGCAAATGTAGCGGGTGATTGGGTGCTCGAAGGTATTGATACTCAAAACAAGGCTGTTCTTAATCTAGTACAGCGTTATCAACGTGTTGGAGGTACCTTAACGTTAGGTGGCAAGACCCAGGCAATTATGAACCCAAGTCTTGAAGGTGACCAACTGAGCTTTGCTTACATTGATCGCAAAGACAAATTACATAATGTCAAATTAACGATTAACGGTTCCCAAATAAAAGGGGATAGTAAAGGCGGCTACATCAGTAACAGTATTACTGGTACTCGTCGCTAAGATTGAATGTCTAGCCCTCAAGGCGCTAACCCTAGCGCCTCCCCTCTACGCCTGCTCAGCCCCCTAGGGGCGGTTGCTATTATTGTTGGCATCGTCATTGGTGCAGGCATCTTCAAGACCCCAGCTATGGTTGCTGGTATTACTGGTGATGTCGGTTGGGCTATCTCAATTTGGGTAGCTGGTGCGCTCATCTCTTTAATGGGTGCACTTTGCTATGCCGAACTTGCTACTCTTTATCCGCATGCAGGCGGTGATTACCACTTCCTAACCCGTGCCTATGGCAAGAATGTCTCATTCTTGTACGGCTGGGCTAAAGCAATGGTCATTAATACTGGCTCAATTGCTCTTTTAGCATTTGTATTTGGTGATTACATGAGTAAGGTTCTGCCACTAGGAGCCAACTCCACCATCTATTGGGCATTTCTGATTGTGATTACGCTCACTTTCATTAATTTGATTGGGATACATACCTCAGCAAGAATACAAACGATATTAACTATTTTCGAGGTATGCGGCTTATTAGCAATCATCATTGCAGGCTTTGGTATTTTTGGTAATCCACTGCCGGCGGTTGAGAACCCACCACTGTTCTCTAGCAATCCGCAACTAGGAATGCTGGGGCTTGGTATGGTGTTTGTCTTACTCACCTTTGGCGGCTGGAATGAGTCTGCCTATATCTCGGCAGAGCTCAAAGGCACCAGCAAAACCATCGTCAGCGTGATTGTGGTGAGCTTAGTGGTCATAACGGTTATTTATCTACTCGTTAATATTGCCCTGATTAATGGTCTTGGCTTAAAGGCGNTGGCAAGCAGTAAAGCGGCACCTGCCGATCTATTGGGCCTTGCCTTTGGTCCGCTGGGTGAGAAATTACTTGGTCTTTTTGTTGCCATTGCAGCACTGACTAGCATTAATGCCACCATGATTGTGGGTGCGCGAACCAACTATGCAATGGGCGAGGACTGGGAGGGATTGCACAAGATGGCTAAATGGGAGTCCGCACGAGGATCGCCCAGCTTTGCATACTTGGTTCAAGGGGTCATTAGTCTTGCTCTCGTTGGTTTTGGGGCTTTGCAAAATGATGGTTTTGAGGCCATGGTGGAATTTACGGCCCCCGTATTTTGGAGCTTCTTATTTTTAGTGGGTCTCGGTTTATTTATCCTTCGGTTTAAGGATCGTTCCATACGTCCTTTCAGGGTGCCACTCTATCCTATTACTCCCCTCATTTTCTGTGCCTCATGTGCATACTTGGCATATTCAAGCATCACGTATGCCCATAGCAAAGGGGCTGCTGAGATCTCGTTTTATGTGATGCTCGCAGGTCTNGTTGCCCTTCTTGTTCTGCGCCTGCGGAAAGTATCCTAGATCATCAATCTGACGTCTTGCTCAGTAAACTAGTTTTATTAGAGGTTCATGGTTCATTTAGTTTATTACGGGAATGCAAGATCCAAAGATGATCCGTTAATATCACTGGAGGCCTCATACAGGGCTTATCCAATTTATGACGCCCCAACATCATTCCCCCCATCTATCCGGTAGGTCGGTCAGCCCTGGTACTGCCTCTTTCTTAATCGTATTCGCTGAATTCTTGGGTACCTCTTTATGGTTCTCCATGAATAGTGTTGCGGATAATTTAATGGTAACTTGGGAGATCAGCTTAGCGGGTATTGGTGTACTCACCAATGCGGTACAACTCGGATTTGTAGCGGGTACCTTACTGTTTGCATTTAGTGGTGTCGCCGATCGATTTAGGCCCAGTCGAATATTTGCATTATGTGCTTTACTGGGCGCGCTATGTAATGCTCTCTTTGCACTGTACGCAGAAGGTATGGCCGCAGGTGTTACTCTCCGGTTTTTAGTCGGAGTATGTTTAGCGGGCATATACCCCGTTGGCATGAAACTAATCATCACGTGGGATCCTGAGAAAGCCTCACAGCGTTTAGCCCAGCTTGTGGGGATGCTCATATTGGGTACTGCCCTTCCCCATGCAACGCGCTTCTTTGGGGTTGATTGGCCATGGCAGTCAGTGATTGTGTTCTCCTCTTTTCTGGCTCTGGTTGCCATGATCATCATCTATTGGTTGGGCGATGGCCCTCATTTAAAGATGAGTGTTCAATCCACCATCAAGCCAATGAGCATTTCGATGATTTTTGGTATTCCACGCTATCGAAGCTCTGCCTTAGGTTATTTTGGTCATATGTGGGAGGTTTATGCATTCTGGGCACTTGTTCCGGTCTTAATTGCAAGCACCCATTCAATAAATAATCCAATTGAGTTATCGGGCTTTGCGTTCTTGGTGATTGCTATGGGTACCGTTGGGTGTCTGATTGGCGGTCAACTCAGTAAGACCATGACGAGCTCACAAGTAGCTAGTTACGCATTAGGTCTATCGGGTTTATGTTGCTTACTCTATCCATGGATCAAGGATGTACCTCTAATATTGCAACTGATTTTTTGGGCAATCTGGGGCATGAGTGCTGCCGCTGACTCACCGCAACTATCGGCAATCTCTGCAAAAGCCTGTCCCCCTGAAATNGTGGGAACGGCCCTTACAATCCAGAATGCAATTGGCTTTGGGATCACCATGGTCTCAATACAGTTGTGCACTGTACTCATACCGTATTTCAATCACTACATTAGTTGGGTACTGTTACCCGGGCCTATTTTGGGATTAATTTTATTAAACCAGGTAAAAAGATCTAGGCAGACCTAAGTTTTTGAATGAGCCTCGCTAAGAGACTCACAAGATTAAGTGGTCGGAGTACAAGGATTCGAACCTTGGACCCCCTGCTCCCAAAGCAGGTGCGCTACCAGGCTGCGCTACACTCCGACGGTCGTTACATTATAGCCTGAACGCGATCTAGTAAGCTCATCTGATTGGTGTACGGGCTAATTTCTGAGAGATAGAATCTGGGATCGCACTTGCTCTTCGCAATACTGAGCAAGTGCTTTTCGATCAAGGTCGCTTGCTGGGCTAGGCGCAAAGATCAGTTCCACAGTAATCGATTTGGCTCTAAGCATTTTTATGATCGAGTCCATTAAGGTCATCTCACCAATAAATGCGGTGGCATCGCTATACTGATTCTCTTGATCAAGGTAACGAATAGTCATGGGAAAGGTTTGTACTTGGGTTTGGGCAGCTGACTCAAATAAATTAGGTCTGAATGCTAGGACTCGGTCTCCAGCAGTTGATGTTCCCTCAGGGAATATGCAAATCGGCTCATTCGGTAAGAGAGTCTCCAGTTGGTTAGCAATTTCCTTGCCGTGTCTCTTACTTTCTCTACGAATGAATACAGTACCAATCTGCTCAGCCATCCAGCCAAAGACTGGCCAATCTGCTACTTCAGACTTCGCCACAAAGCGGCATGGCAAAAAGGATTGAATACTAGCGATATCAATCCATGAGATGTGATTGGCGGCAATGAGATAACCACCACGCCTCGGAAGTAGTTCTGCATTAAGTACTCGATGCTTCAAGCGAAAGATAGCAAGTAACTGTTTTGACCATCTCTGAATATGTCTTTTTTTGGTCCGCTCTTTGGAAAAAGGGAATATACAGATGAGGATTAATACGCCTTTGATCGTATGCATCATGATCTTCAGGAATGGCAAGAACAAGAATGGCTGTTTAGTTGGCATTATTGAGATGATAACGGGGTCGTTTTGGTTTCTGTCATCAAACTGACATTAAATTGTCATGATGTTTTCATAATGCGGTGGCAAAGTGGTGTTCCATGGAGCACTATAGAGCCATTTGGATCTCAGACGTGCATCTCGGGACACCTGGATGCCAGGCTAAATACCTCCTCGATTTCTTAAAGCATAACGAATCCGACACCCTCTATCTCGTNGGTGACATCATCGATGGTTGGCGTCTGAAGAAGAGCATCTACTGGCCTCAGTCGCACAACGATGTTGTGCAAAAGATTCTGCGCAAAGCACGTAAAGGGACTGAAGTGGTCTACGTCCCAGGAAATCANGATGAGTCAATCCGTCAGTTCTTAGGTCTCTCCTTTGGCGATATTCGTGTTGTTCCAGAGGCCATTCATACGACTGCTGACGGTCGTAAGCTCTGGATTACCCATGGCGATCTATTTGATGGAGTCATGCAATACGCCAAGTGGTTGGCCTATGTTGGCGACAACCTCTACTCCCTCATTTTGTATTTCAATCGCTATCTCAATATGTTGCGGGTACGAATGGGCTTGCAATACTGGTCTCTNTCGCAATACCTCAAGCATCAGGTNAAAAATGCNGTGAGCTATATCGCCGACTTTGAAATGATTATGGCTAGAGAAGCGCGCTTACGCGATTGCCAAGGCGTTGTCTGCGGGCATATCCATAAAGCGGAGATCCGCATGATTGATAACCTACTTTATTGCAACGATGGAGATTGGGTAGAAAGCTTAACTGCTCTGGTAGAAACCCATGAGGGCGAGCTCAAAATTGTGCATTGGCCTCACATCCTCGGTGATCAGCATTCGGTTGAAGACATTAGCTTTGAGCCGATCACCCTACCAATTTCATTTCCAACGCGTGCCCCTTCCCCGGCATTTATGGCACGAGCCTCACTAATACCTTTTGTGGAGAAAGCATGATGAGAATAATGATTGTGACCGACGCTTGGGAGCCCCAAGTCAATGGG
>JGI25924J51412_1000091_pt1 | contig 10870 bp, 9 predicted proteins | sample LauGreFaBDMM15SD_2_FD_51412 | JGI IMG/M metagenome (IMG submission 51412) | reverse complement strand
TTTTAGGACCTCAATCTGCCCTCCATGGCATGCGACCTTGAACGAATCATTGCCGATCTCAACAATCTCGCCAGGCTTACCTTTGACTGATCCAAAAGTTGCTGTGACATGTTTGCGCACATCATAGATTTGGACCTTCTCGCCATTCAAAGCTGTCCAAGCGCCTGGGGCGGGATTACAAGCACGAATTAGGTTATAAATCTGATTGATGTGATTAGACCAGTGAATCCGTGCCGCTGCCTGATCAAACCACCCTTCATAATTGGCTTGTGACTCGTCTTGAACAATCTCTTGATACTTACCGGCCGCTATCAAATCAGCAGCCTCAAGCAAAGCCTGAATACCTAATGGAAAAAGATGATTGAAATAAACCTGCCCTAGAGTGTCATCGGGCCCGATGGGAGCCTCTTTTTGCAAAATAATTTCGCCCTCATCCAAGCCATCAGAAGGACGAAAAATGGTCAGACCCGTCTTAGTCTCACCCAAAGCAATTGACCATCCAATCGCGCTAGGGCCACGATACTTAGGTAATAAAGATGGGTGATACTGAATTGTGCCAAAGCGCGGGATCTTCACTAAATCTTGTGGCACAAATTGCAATACATATGCCATTACGCAAATATCTGCCTTGCTGTCACGCATCGCTTGGGCAGCCTCGGGGCCCTTGAGGCTCGGAAATTGCAACATATTAAGGCCACGAGCTAATGCAGTTTCTTTTAAGATCTCGGGTTTAGTGGCCTTTGGATTATCGGGCGGACAAAAAACTGCAACGATCTCATCGCCCCGCTCCAAAAATGCTTCGAGAGCGGCCTTACCAAAATCTTGACTACCAATTAAAGCGACGCGCATATTAGATTACTTTCTTATGACGTAAATCAATCAATTGGTCAGTACTGAACCCCAGCTCTTGCAATATCACATCGGTATGCTCGCCCAATAATGGTGAACGAGTTACTTCGGTTGGGCTATCGGATAGCTTAATTGGATTACCGACGGTCAGATACTTACCACGAATAGGATGATCTACCTCAACCACGGTACCTGTTGCTCGCAGTGCGGGCTCCTCCGCAATTTCTTTCATGGATAAGATCGGGCCACATGGCACATCGTATTTGTTAAGCATATTCATCACCTCAAACTTGGTTAAGGTCATGGTCCATCTCTCAATTTCAGCAAAAATACCCATTAAACGGGGTAATCGGGCCATTGGTGAGGCATAGTCTTTATCAGTAATCCAATCTTCACGACCAATCACCTTACAAATTNCCTCCCAAACAGCTGCCTGCACGACAACATAAATATAGGAATTAGGGTCCGTTTCCCAGCCTTTGCATTTCAGAATCCAACCCGGTTGCCCGCCACCCGATGCATTTCCGGCACGGGGTACTGCATCACCAAACTTGCCATTAGGAAACTGGGGATATTCTTGCATGGTACCGTTACGATCCAGGCGCTGTTGATCACGTAATTTGACACGGCATAGATTTAATACTGCATCTTGCATTGCGGCATCCACCTTCTGACCTTTACCAGAATGAGTGCGGTGATATAGCGCGGTCACAATCCCTAAAGCAAGGTGCAGACCTGTACCACTATCCCCAATCTGAGCGCCAGTAACTAATGGAGGGCCATCATCAAAGCCAGTGGTAGATGCNGAGCCGCCTGCACATTGCGCCACGTTCTCGTACACCTTGCAGTCCTCATAAGGACCAGGACCAAAGCCTTTAATCGAAGCCATAATCATCCGGGGGTTCATGGACTGAATATGCTTCCANGTAAATCCCATCCGATCCAAAGCGCCTGGGGCAAAGTTCTCAACTAGTACATCGCACTCCTTAATTAAGCGCTCCAAAATATCTTTACCTTCTGGAGTTTTGGTGTTCACCGTAATCGAACGCTTATTGTGGTTCAGCATGGTGAAATACAAACTATCTGCATCTGGAATGTCTTGCAACTGATTGCGAGTGGCATCCCCTTCTCCGGATCGCTCCACCTTAATGACGTCGGCGCCAAACCAAGCTAATAACTGTGTACAAGTGGGTCCAGATTGAACGTGGGTGAAATCGAGGATCTTGATCCCCTCAAGTGCTTTTGCCATAAAAAAGTCCTAAGAAAAGTATGAAATTTTGTTGAAAGTCATTTTACCAGCGCTGGTATTGACTGAATTGGGCTGCTGAGCCAGATTTAACCATGAGGCTAGAATCGAGACGGGCTATGAAATTCTGCCAGTCTGCCCTCTTATCTGTCTGAATGATGGTCGAAAAAATGGCGCCTGATAAAGGCGCCATTCTTAGACAGCTGGAATAAGGCTTATTGAATTACACAGCCTTAGCAGTATGCAAATTGGCAATTTGCTCCTTGGAGTATCCCAAATCGGCCAAGACCTCATCGGTGTGCTCACCCAATACTGGGGAAGGTTTTACTTCCACTTTCAAGTCAGAGAACTTAATTGGGCTACCAATGGTTAGGTACTTACCGCGCACCTTGTGGTCAACTTCCACAATCGAACCGCTCTCACGAAGGTCAGGAGACTCCGCAAGTTCTTTCATCGACAACACTGGTGCACATGGAATATCAAACTTACGCAAAATATCCACTGCTTCATATTTAGTTTTATCTTTTAACCAGTCTTCAATGGTTGCAAAAATATCAAAAATCTTATCCTGACGAGCCTGTGCAGTCATATAAGCTGGATCGGTTGCCCACTCTGGTTTGCCAAGCGCTTTGGTAATTGGCTCCCATGCATGGCCTTGAATGGTGAAATAAATATAGGCATTGGGATCCGTTTCCCAGCCTTTGCACTTTAAGACCCAGCCTGGCTGTCCACCACCACCGGCATTGCCACCACGAGGTACAACATCACTAAACTTACCATGGGGATATTGTGGATACTCTTCAAGATAACCAATCCGATCTAAGCGCTGTTGATCGCGCAACTTCACGCGGCAGAGGTTCAATACAGCATCTTGCATCGAGCAAGCAACCTTTTGACCTTTACCGGTTTTCTGACGGTGCATCAATGCGGTCAAAATACCAATCGCTAAGTGCATGCCTGTATTGCTGTCGCCCAAAGCAGCAGCGGAAACAGTTGGGGGGCCATCCCAGAAACCAGTGGTAGAGGCAGCACCACCAGCGCACTGAGCTACGTTCTCATAAACCTTGAGATCTTCATAGGAGTGACCGTCCGAGAATCCTTTAACGGAGGCCAAAATCATTTTGGGGTTCAGTTCCGTAATGCGATCCCATGAGAACCCCATGCGATCTAAGGCGCCTGGGCCAAAGTTTTCCACCATCACATCAGATACTTTAATTAACTTTTCTAGTACCTCTTTACCCTCAGCCGTTTTGGTATCCAGCGTTAAAGAACGCTTATTACCGTTGAGCATGGTGAAGTACAAAGCATCTGCATCTGGAATGTCGCGTAATTGACTACGAGTCACGTCGCCAGATCCTGGGCGCTCTACTTTAATAACGTCCGCACCATAAAAACCGAGTAATTGGGTGCAAGCAGGTCCAGCTTGTACGTGGGTGAAATCGATAATGCGAATTCCGTCTAGTGGTTTGGTCATCTTGAATCTCCTTTGGACTCTAAATCAATTAATTAGATTACTTCTTTGTTGCTGTCGATGCTGGATTGAGATTGGTCAAACGGCCGCTCTCGGTTCCAGCAGTTTCATCAATCACCGCATTAATTACCGTTGGCTTACCAGAGGCTAATGATTGGTTCAATGCATCCATTAGCTCTTGTGGAGTGGTCGCATTAAAGCCAACACCACCAAAAGCTTCCATCATCTTGTCGTAACGAGCGTTCTTCACAAACACAGTAGGCGCCACATCAGTACCGCCAGATGGGTTCACATCGGTACCGCGGTACACACCGTTATTGTTGAAAACCACTGTAATAATTGGGAGGTTGTAACGGCAAATGGTTTCAAGTTCCATACCACTAAAGCCAAAGGCGCTATCGCCCTCAATGGCAATCACAGGCTGCTTACTCACTACTGCAGCACCGATGGCATAACCCATTCCAATCCCCATAATGCCCCAAGTACCAGAGTCAAAACGCTTGCGCGGCTTATACATATTGACGATGCTTCTTGCATAGTCCAATGTATTGGCACCCTCATTGACGATATTGATATCGGGATTGGCTTTTACAATATTCCGAATCACACGCAATGCACTATGAAAGTTCATCGGCGAAGGATTCTTAGAAAGAGTTTCTTCCATCTTGGTGATGTTTTTATCGCTCTTTTCTTTGATAGCATTTAGCCATTCTGGGTTTGGTTTAGGAACGCTGGCAATTTGCTTCAAAAGCTCGTTTACACAAGAACCAACGTCTCCAATGACAGGCGCAGCAATCGGTACGTTGCTGTCGATCTCAGTCGGCGCAATATCAATTTGGATAAATTTCTTTAAATGGTTACCCCAGGTCTTGCCTTTGCCATGGGCCAAGAGCCAGTTCAAGCGAGCGCCAACCAGCATAACGGTATCTGCTTCTGATAATACGAATGAGCGGGCAGCAGATGCGCATTGCGGATGTGTATCGGGTAATAATCCTTTGGCCATCGACATGGGCAGATAGGGAATGCCAGACTTCTCTACTAAATCTTTAATCTCCTGATCGGCTTGAGCATATGCCGCACCTTTACCCAGAAGTATTAATGGACGCTTGGCTGATTTCAATACATCAATAGCGCGTTTTACCGCATCGGGCGCTGGGATTTGTTTTGGTGCCGCATCAATCACACGAAACAGCGACTCTTTACCCTTTTGGGCAGGGATACTTTGTCCCAAGAGTTGCGCGGGGAGATCTAAATAAACACCGCCTGGCCGACCCGATACCGCTGCACGAATGGCGCGTGCCACACCAATCGCAATATCTTCTGCTTTGTTGATTCGGTAAGACGCTTTAGCATAAGGCTTTGCTGCATTTAGCTGATCCATCTCTTCGTAATCACCCTGCTGTAAATCAACGATCTCGCGTTCACTAGAGCCTGAGATCAAAATCATGGGGAAGCAATTAGTGGTGGCATTAGCCAGTGCGGTTAAACCATTCAAAAATCCTGGAGCAGAAACCGTCAAGCAGATACCAGGCTTCTGGGTCATGTAACCAGCAATTGCTGCGGCATTACCTGCGTGCTGCTCATGACGAAATCCAATAAAGCGCATTCCCTCTGCTTGCGCTAAGCGTGCGAGATCGGTAATCGGAATACCAACCAAACCGAAGATAGTGTCAATATCATTTGCTTTCAGGGCATCAATAACTAAATGGAAGCCATCCGTGACTGGGCTCTCTTCTGCCGCAGTGTTTTCAGAATGCTCTTTTGTTGCTGTCAACATAATGCTGTCTCTCTCATTGGGATTGGCGGTTTTCAACGTTGTCTCCTTGAAAAGGGGTCTCAGTTGATCTGAGACGAATCTTAGGTCTGCGGGGATGGATCAGCATTGACTTTCGTCAATTTCCCCTGAAATCCAATAAATACTTAGGGTTAGAGTGTATTCTAAATCCCTAAAACTCTGATGACCTATATAAATAGCTCTTTATGCTTAGTCTTGAGCCTACTAAGGGTTTCTGGGGAGAGATTGAGATATGCTGCCAGCTCTTTTTTAGGTAGGACCTCAAACAGGTTTTCGTACTTACGTAAGAATCGCTCTACTCGTCCTGGGGCATCCAGCATATGCAAGGTGATGGTGTGCGCCATGATTTCGCTCATTAAACGCATTACCTCAAACTCAAAACTTTCTTTTAGTTTGGGATGGGCATCCAAAAACTCAGCCCATTTTTTTAAGGGCATCCGTGCAACCCGAGCTTTGGTCACCAAGGCAATGCTATAGGGTGCTGCACGTTGCAAGCGCCATGCTGCATAACTTGTTTCAATGTCTTTCTCAAGCGCAAAACGGAGAATCATCTCCTTGGCATCGGCGCTAGATACAATCCGCTTCAGAATTCCATCCAGCACAAAGTATTGCTCCATCTGATAACTGCCTTGACGTAGCAAAATCTCGGACTTCTTCAGATCGGAAATCTCTAAAGAACTTTCTAATTCGGCCATACTGCTTTGATCTAAGCTTTGCAAAACAATGTTTTGGCTTAGCTGCAAGCGAATCAGATTCTTTTCGGGATGTTTATCTAATATGGTCATGAATCTCTATCTACCTTAACCTTTCATTGTAAGCCTTTAAATAATAGGTAGAGCCTTATGAGCAAATAGGGTAATATCATTAGGTCGTGGTGCCCCAGTGCTTAGCATTGGAGTTAAACGGGAAACACTATCCAAACGTGTGCTGCCCCCGCAACGGTAAGTGAATGTGCCAATACATCGGTACTTAGGTTTGATAAGCCACTGTGTAGTCAACATGGGAAGGCTAAACCCCAAAGTTCACCAGCCCGGATACCGGCCAAGACAGGTGGAATTTCGCGGACGGGGACCTTCGCGCGCCGAGGAAAGCGCTCGTTCTATACCTGCGCCNAATTGACGCACTGATCCCTATCTACGATTTCTGTATCGCTCGCTAACGGGGAGGTTGGCAAGCATTACAACNTAGGGAATCATCATGCACTCATGCATATCTGTAAGGCCGTCTTCAAACAAGGTGGCGCAGTTATCTGTCTTTGCTTTACTAGCAGCAACTCTTATTCATACCCAACNNGNAATGGCACAAAGNAGCAGTGTCTCNGTNGCAAATGCCAACAGCTCAATCGAGCCCGTAATCGTAACAGCCACTAGAACCTCAACCAAAGCGAACGATGTTCTAGCCGATTATGTTTATATTGGTCCCGAGGAGATTGCAGATGCGGGGCAAACCAGTTTGGTGGAATTGCTACAAAGACAACGGGGGGTGGAAATATCCAGTAACGGTGGTAGCGGAGCGATCGCAAGCGTCTTCTTGCGAGGAGCAAACTCAGGACAAACTCTANTTTTAATCGATGGGGTTCGGTCACAATCAACCCTATCTGGCTCACCCTCATGGCAAGCAATTCCATTGNNTATCATTGACCATATTGAGATTATTTTCGGACCGCAAAGCAGTTTGTATGGCTCCGATGCAATTGGTGGGGTAGTACAAATCTTCACGAAGAGAGGTGAAGGGCCCGTTCAAGTGGNGGCCTCTACTGGTTATGGAACTTATGGCACCTCAATTTCTGATGCGAGTATTTATGGCAGNACATCGGGTGACCAAAAAATTAGGTACTCCTTGAGCGCTACTGCAGAGAATGCAGCTGGTTTTAATACCATTGCTACAAATAATTCTTCTCGTAGTTTTTACAACACAACGCAAACAATGAGCTATACCCGTACTGGGGCTGCTGGTAAGTTAAGTCAAGAATGGTCAAAAGGGCAAGAGTTAGGTTTGCAAGTGTTTGCCAGTAGAAATAATGGTCAATACCCGGTATTTTCAGCTGATAAGCCAATTGGAAATCAGGTCAATGATGTGAGTACATACTCGCTCTACTCAAAAAATCAGATTACCCAGAACTGGAAAAGCCTGCTCCAAGCCTCACAATCTTATGACTTAGCTCAGACTCTTACCCCATCCAGCAATGCTGTCAGTAATTCACGACAAAATATTTATACATGGCAAAATGATATCAATGTTGGATCTGATTTAATTCAACTTGTTGCTGAGCAAAAGGTTGCTTCAGTATTTGCAACTAGTGGCAATTTAAGTCTCAGCCAAACAACAAACTCTTTTGCTGGCGCCTATCAATTAAAACGTGGATCTCATCTGGGTAACGCTAGTATTCGTAACGATAGTATTTCAGGCTATGGCTCACAGACTACTGGTAACCTTGCATACGGATATTTCTTCACAAAGCAGTTAAGGGCCAACATTAATTATGGAACAGGATTTAAAGCACCTTCTTTTTATGATTTGTATTACCCAGTATATGGGGTGCCAACACTAGAACCAGAAAAAAGNAAAAATAGTGAGGTTGGACTTAACTATGAAACTCGGCAATANGATCTTCGTTTAGCTGCCTACAGCAACTCAATTGATAACTTAATCCAATACTCAGGCACCTCTCCACCTTGTACTACAACGCAAATAAATACAGGCCCTAATTATGGCTGTGCAAGCAATGTAGCAAGTGCAAAGATAAATGGCCTATCAATAGGAGGTACGGCTCGACTTGGTAACTACAATATTCGAGGCTCCTTTACAAGGCAAAATCCCATTGATGAAAGTACTGGATTTGTTTTGGCTAAACGAGCACGTCAATTTGGAAATATTGGAGCAGAGTATAGAGTCGCTAAGATAGCTCTGGGAGCAGAAGGCATATTCCAAGCCAATCGAAATGACTATAGTAATACCGGCTACATGGACGGCTTTGAAATCTATAACCTATACGGCAATTATGAGTTTGCCAAAGACTGGACCTTATTTGGCCGTTGGAACAATATCTTTAATAAGGATTACCAGCTGTCTTACGGATTTAACACCCCAGGATCCAATCTCTTTGTAGGAGTGCGGTATGCTATGAAATAATCATTTTGGGTTGATTTAGGTCTAAAATAAGACTTAGCTAAGGAGAAAACATGTTTAATCTATCCACCAAACAAACAGTTGCGGTTGCAGTTGTTTTCTCCTTGGTCCTTTGGGCAACACGGGGACAACACGTTGCCTCTTTGTTTGGTCTGCCAGATGCAACTTGGGCAATCTCATTTATGGTTGGCTTCTTATTTGGCCCCCTCCTTTTTGCAATCGTTTTAGCACAAGCTTTCCTGATTGATTATCTATCGATGGGTAGTCATCTCTTCAACCTCGCTTACCTTGCGCTACTACCCGCCTACCTTGCTTTGTACTTTGCTGGCAAATGGTTTCGAGGTCAATATAACAAACAAGGTTTTGCATTGGGTGCCTTAGCCCTTTCCTTTGTCGGTGGCGTTGCTATTTGTGAATTCATTTCGAGTGGCTCGTTCTACTTTCAGAAAAGCATGGCTTCGATGAGTGGCTTTGTTGAACTCTTTGGTCAATATTTCTTTGGCAACCTGTTCTTTGCCTTTTGCTATGTCCTAGTCTTTGCACTCGCCTTCTACTTATCAGTTGGTGCCACGAATAAGAAACTGGCATAAGCGCACTTGATCACATCACCATGGCGCACGATTCTTTAGAACAAGCCCTACGGCGCCTCTCTGAGAAATTAAAGATGGTGAACTCTTCTGTTGAGGCTTTGCGTCATGACCGCATCATGCTAGAAGGTAAGATTGAAGATGCTCAAAAAAGAATTGAGCACATTCTCAAGCGCCTGCCAGAGCAAAACGACTCTCGGCAAATGAATTTGCTGACCGATACCACTCCCCCTGTAGACAAGGACCATGACTCAACAACGCATTGAGGTCAGCCTAGCTGGCCATAAAATTACCCTTGCCACTACAAGCGATCATGAGCCTTTGCTCCGGGAAGCATGTGCTTTTGCAGATGAGCAAATACAACTAGCTCTTGCTAGTGGTAATAAAAGTATTGAGCGTGCTGCAATGATGGCTGCCATTAAATTAGCAGGCGAGTTAATTCAGGCGCAGAAGATGATTGCGGAGGCTTCTAATACTCCTCAAGCTAATCCCGAGCATCTGATTCAAATTGAACAAGAGGTCCTTGCCCTTGAACANCAGGTTGACTCTCTNATGAAAACCCTTTCCCTGCCTGGTGCGCCAAGGCCAATAGTTCCTTGAACCGATGCGTAAGCATACGGAACGGGTATTGCAGTATGGGCGCGAGCGTCTTATCGATTCATAGTGCGGGCTCGTCTTGCACTCCCTGGATCTTTTGATGCACCCGAAGTATTGCTACCGTACCACCTTGAACTTTAGGGTTCAGGATGACGGCCTAGCGCCCAAGGCGGGGATCCTTTTATGCTCTTAANGGATATCGCCATCCTGCTGGTTTGTGGTGCTTGTGCAGGATTCTTAGCAGGGCTTCTCGGAATTGGTGGGGGCATGATCTTAGTCCCCTTCATGATCATCGTGTTCAATCACCAGAACTTTAGCCAAGACATCATTGTGCATATGGCGATTGCTACTGGCATGACAACCATTTTATTTACCTCACTTTCTGCGATTTGGGCTCACCACAAACACGGCTCGATTAACTGGCAATTGGTAACCGGTTTTACCCCCGGNATTATTGCTGGTAGTTTTGTAGGGGGNAGCGAGCTCTTTGATGCATTCAATACAGGCTGGCTATCACTCTTTTTTGCAGTCTTTATTGTGTATACCTCGATCCAGATGTTTATNAATAAGAAGCCGAAGCCTGAGCGTGANCTTCCTGGCAAAGTGGGGCTTTTCTCCTATGGCGCATTTTCTGGAGCACTTTCCAGTCTATTAGGAGCTGGGGGAGCATTCGTGACTGTGCCATTCATGATCTGGTGCAATGTGAAACCGCACATTGCAATGGCAACCTCCTCGGGATTAGGATTTCCGATTGCATTGGCGTCAACTCTCGGTTATATCTTTGGTAGTTATGGGCGCCCTGATTTACCAGCCGGTTCCTTTGGTTTTATATATCTACCAGCTGTGGCGTGCATTGTGGCAACTAGCATATTCACGGCACCACTTGGAGCAAAGCTAGCGCGCAAACTAAACGTTGTTGAGTTAAAGCGTGTCTTTGGGGTCATGCTGATGTTTTTGGCTTTGTTCATGCTTAACGAAGCCCGTAAAGCGCTTATCGTTTAAGTGCTGTATTGCTGTCGCAAGACGTTCTTTTGTACCTTACCCATCGCATTACGGGGCAGACTTTCTAAAATCTCAACCCGCTTTGGTACCTTAAAGTTTGCAATCTTTGACTTCAGCGCATCAATCATTGCTTGACCATTTAGTTTGATTCCTGGTTTAGGAACAACCAGCGCCATTACTGCTTCCCCAAAATC
>JGI25924J51412_1000086_pt1 | contig 10995 bp, 8 predicted proteins | sample LauGreFaBDMM15SD_2_FD_51412 | JGI IMG/M metagenome (IMG submission 51412) | reverse complement strand
CTAGCGTCGCTTTATTTCATCGTCGCGAGTGGCTTCACACTGGTGTTTGGGCTAATGCGCAACGTCAATTTGGCGCATGGCTCTCTTTATCTTCTGGGCGGTTACGTTGGCTATGTGGTTGCGCGCGAGACTGGCTGGTGGATCATCTCGCTGGCTGCAGGGTTTCTTGCTGCCGCTGTTGCCGGTGTTCTGATCCAGGTGCTGATACTTCGGCGCATGCAAGGGCAGGACTTGCGTCAGACCATGGTCACCATAGGCCTGTCCATTGTCATCGCCGACATCTTGCTTTGGATCTTCACCGGACAGGTGTATCAGATGGAAGCGCCCACGTGGCTGCAAGGACCCATTCGCGGAATCCCGGTCATCAAGGCGTATTCCGCGTACCGGCTTAGCCTTTTGGGGTTTGGCATTGCGATCGGCATTTTTCTTTGGTTTCTGCTCAATCGAACGAAGGTCGGCATGATGATTCGTGCGGGCGTGGATGACCGCGCGATGCTGGCCGCCGCTGGCGTTAATGTGAACCTGGTTTTCGCCATCACCTTTATGCTAGGCGCTGGCCTGGCAGGTTTCGGTGGGGTAATAGGCGCGGTGGAACTGAGTGTGGTGCCGGGTGAAGACACGCGGCTGCTGCTGGCTTCGTTAATCGTCGTCATAGTCGGTGGCATGGGCAGCGTGTTGGGTGCGGCCATCGGGGCTGCGATCCTGGGCCTTGCAGAAACGTATGGGCTGGCCTACGCGCCGACGTACAGCGTGGTCTTCACCTTTGTAATCCTCATTGGTGTGCTCGCCTTCCGGCCACGCGGCATTATGGGACGGCCAGCATGACCGCAGCGAAGTGGCGCAGAGCGATGAATACTGGGGTGGCCAGTGCGGTGCCACGTTTGCTGCCGAGCGCAGGTGGTAGCGCCGCACCAACTCCTGCGACTGCGCCCGACCCATACGCCGACAGCAACGCGCCGCGTTGGTTGAAGTTTTTGTGGCGCAATTTATCTCCGCGCCACGTATTCACTTTGGCCTTTGTCCTGCTGCTGCCCCTAATCGTTTCGCCTTTCATCATCTACCAAGTCGCGTCGCAGGCATTGATCTTCGGCCTGATCGCGCTGTCTCTTACTTTCTTGGCTGGCTACGGCGGCATGGTATCCCTCGCGCAGATGTCGGTGGCCGGCATGGCCGGCTACGCGTTGGCGGTGTTGGGTGTCAGCGGCACTGAAACCAGCCTGGGCTGGCCTTGGGGCGTGGTGGTTCCATTTGCCCTATTTATAGCGGTGCTATGCAGTACGTTAATCGGTTGGTTGTCTGTGCGAACCGATGGCATCTACACCATCATGATCACGCTTGCAATCGGCGTGGCCTTTTATTACCTCGTGCTACAGAACTACACCGTGTTCAACGGTTTCCAGGGTTTCCAGAAGGTGTACCCGCCGCAGATCTACGGCGTAAACTTGAGCGATCCAGTGCCCTTCTATTTTCTATGCCTGTTCTGGGCCATGGCTGGGTATTTTCTGATTCAGTGGCTTGTGCGCACGCCTTTTGGCATTGCGCTACAAGGCACGCGCGACAACGCGCGGCGCATGAGTTCGCTTGGTTACAACGTCACTGCCCACCGGGTGGCGGCGTATGCGGTCTCGGGTTTGCTCGCGGGCGTCGGCGGCGTTCTGCTGGTTTGGTACAACGGCCTCATTTCCCCGGGATCGGTGGGTACCGGTTGGCTCATCAATCTGCTGGTGATCGCCGTGCTCGGTGGCATGAAGCACCCCATCGGCGCCTTCCTCGGTGCCATCGTCTTTATCTTGTTGCAGACGTTCGCCATCGACGTGATCGACCGCGAACGTTTTAACCTTGTCATCGGTGGCGTGTTCCTGTCCATCGTGCTGTTTTCCCCCGACGGCCTGCTCGGCCTGTGGGCGAAGTTGCGTATGCGCTTCGGCCCCAGCCAGGTCATTACTTCAACCACTAGGAGACATCTGTGAAAAATACCAAGCGAATCTGGATCCGTTCGATATTGTGCGCCGCTGCCATGGCATCCCTAAATGGCATCGCCTTTGGGCAGGGCCAACCCGTGAAGATCGGCCTTTTGGCCACGCTGGAAGGCCCGTTCGCGGCCGGCGGTGCCGACGGAATGCGCGGTGCCGAACTGGCCGTCAAGCAGCGGGGCGGCGTGGTGGCAGGGCGCAAGATTGAAATCATCAAGGCCAGCTCCGACGCCAAGCCAGACGTGGCCGTCAACGCCACGCGCAAGCTGGTCGAGCAAGACAAGGTCGATATCATGGTCGGCCCGCTTTCTGGCGGCGAGGGCATTGCCGTCAAGGACTACTCCAAGACGCAGCCGCAGGTNACCTTCATCAACGGCGGCTCGGGCGCACAGGCCACCACGCTGGTCAATACCAGCTCCAACTTCTTCCGCTTTAACACCGAAGGCGCGCAGTGGATGGTGGGCCTTGGCAAAGCGGCGATGGACAAGGGCTACAAGCGCACGATGATCATCGCGGAGGACTACGCGTTTCCGTATAGTCAGGTGCAAGGCTTCATGGCCGAGTACTGCCGGTTGGGCGGCAAGGTGCCCGTCAAGGCATGGGTGCCACTGGGTGGCAAGGATTACTCGTCAGTTATTGCCACGATCCCCAAAGACGTGGACGCGTTGTTAGTTATTCTGGGAGGCGCCGACGCGGTGAACTTCCTCACGCAATACGAGAACTCGGGTGGTGACAAGCCAATGATGGGCGGCAGCATCACCGTCAGCCAGGACGTGCTCAACTACAAGGGTAAGCGACGCGACTCGTTGGTGGGCACCATCTCTGCCGGGCCGTTGGCCGACAGCTTCGACGGCGCCGACTGGAAGGCTTTCGTCGCAGACTACCAACGGAACTACCCAGTGTCGGCCGGTGGCTATCCAAGCCCCAGCCTCTTCGCCTTCGTCTATTACGTCAACATGAAGGCAGCGCTCGACGGTCTTGCGGCCGTGAATGGCGACCTGAGCGGCGGCCAGGCCAAGTACCGCGATGCGCTGCAGAAAATGGTGTTGAAGACCCCCACCGGTGACGTGCGACTGGACAGCAACCGCCAGGCCATCGGAACCACTTTTGTTACCGAAGTTGTGAAGGACTCTAGAGGTAATCTGTCGACCAAGGTGTCGCGCAAGGTAGACAACGTCGACCAGACGCTTGGCATCAAGGCCGAGGACTTCAAGATGGGCTCGCGCGACGTGCCGGCTTGCCCATGACCCGCTTCCGCCACCATGGCATCGATCAGTAACCTGACACCACGGCGCGATCGCGCGCCGCGCCACTCGGCATCGGCGACCCCCAAGGCGCTGATGTCGGGCGACGCGCTGGTGCTCGAAGGCGTGACGCGCGCTTTTGGCGCGTTGCGCGCGGTGGACGATGTTTCTCTGACGGTGGCCGCGGGCCAGAAGTACGCCGTGCTCGGCTCCAATGGGGCTGGCAAGACGACGCTTTTTAACGCCATCACAGGAGACTTTCCGCCCACCTCGGGAAGGATCCTGTTTTTTGGCGAAGACATTACTGCGCTACCGCCCCATGAGCGAATCCGCAAGGGCCTGCGGCGTACCTACCAATCGTCGTTGCTGTTCAAGGAGTTGAGCGTGCGCGATAACCTGTTTTTGGCCGTGCGTGGCGTCAGCAGCGGACGCTTCAGTTTTTTGCGCGCCGGCGCGACGCATGCAACACAAGTGGCCGCCGAAGACATCTTGCACCGCGTTCGCCTTGATGCCCTGAGGGATGAACTGGTTGGCAACCTGGCTCACGGCCAGCAGCGCCAACTGGAAATCGGCATGGCATTGGCGGGAGCGCCGCGCCTGATCCTCTTTGACGAGCCGGCTGCGGGCCTGTCGCCTGCTGAGCGGCGCGAGCTGGTCGCGCTATTGCGCGGCCTGCCGGCGCACATGAGCTTTGTGCTCATCGAACACGACCTCGATATCGCACTCCGCGTGGTCGAGCGAGTGACCGTCATGCACAACGGGCGCGTGCTCCGGCACGGCACGCCCGATGAAATCGAGAACGACGCCCAGGTGCAGGCCATTTACATGGGAGGCAAACATTGACACCCGCAGATAGCGCTCACGGCCCCATGAGCTGGTTGTCAAAACCGGCTGCGTCGAGCACCAAGGGGCCATTGCTGGTCATCGAGGGCCTTGACGTCTACTACGGCCGCGCTCACGCCTTGCAGGGTGTGAGCCTGACCCTCGATCATGGCGTACAAGGTATCGTGGGCCGTAACGGCATGGGCAAAACCACCCTGTGCAACGCGATCACCGGGCTGGTTCCCGCCAGCGGCAGCATCAGGCTGGCAGGCGAAGAACTCCTCGGGCTCAGCCCCAATCGGATCACGAAGCGCGGTGTCGCCTACGTGCCGCAGGGCCGCCGCGTTTGGCCCAGTTTGACGGTTGATGAAACGCTCAAGCTCGTTGCGCGCAAGAAGCGCGACGTGGATCGCGTCTATTTCATGTTCCCGCGTCTAGCGGAGCGCAAGGGCCATGGGGGAGGGCAACTTTCGGGCGGTGAGCAGCAGATGCTGGCCATTGGCCGTGCGCTGCTTTTGGAGCCACGCCTGCTGGTGATGGACGAGCCCACCGAAGGCCTGGCACCGGTGATCGTGGAGCACGTCGCTAAGTCGTTGCGTGCGTTGGCGTCTGAAGGGGAGATTTCCATTTGCTCATTGAGCAGAATCTGGGCGTGGCACTGGACGTGGCCGATGCCATCGGTGTGATGGTCAATGGTCGCATCGCGCACCAGATGCCGGCAGCGCTGTTGGCAGCTGATCGGGAGTTGCAGGAGCAACTCTTGGGCGTGCGTAGTGGCGGCCATCATGACGAAGCCGAGCCCGAAGTGCCAGCAGTTGCATCAGTGCCAAGCGACAGCCAGCCGCAGCAGGTCTACACCGTGCAACGCGCCCATGGCCAGGGGATGCCGTCGCTTGACGACCCGGCACCGCGAACAGTGCGCGGCTTCAACCGTTGGAACGCCGGCGATTCGGCTGGCGCTGTGGTGGACATCGCGCGTGAGCCGGTCGCGCCTACTGTTATCTCCACACCCATATCCGCGGCGTCCAGAAGCAGCAAAGTGCTGGAGTTTCCGGTGGCCGCCACCAGCGGGCGAGCCGCTTACGTTGCAGGCACCTTTGACACCAAGGGCCGCGAGCTCTTCTATATTCGCCAGTGTTTGGAAAAACTCGGTCTGCGTGTTGTGACGGTGGATCTGTCGACCAGTGGCCGGCCCTCACCGGCGAGCGTGCACCCGCGCGAAGTTGCGCGCCATCATCCGCAGGGCGAAGCGGCGGTGTTCAGTGGAGACCGCGGCAGTGCCGTGACTGCGATGGCGCAGGCATTCGAGCACTACCTTAGCACGCGTCGCGACTTGGGCGGCATCATTTCTGCTGGCGGCTCGGGCGGAACTTCCCTTGCAACACCGGCCATGCGCGCATTGCCCATCGGCGTGCCCAAAGTCATGGTCAGCACCATGGCCAGCGGGGACGTACGGCCCTATGTCGGTCCGAGCGATATCTGCATGATGTATTCGGTTACGGACGTGCAGGGCATTAACCGCATCAGCGAAAAGGTGCTGGCCAACGCGGCGCATGCGCTGGCCGGCATGGTGATGCACCCGCCCACGGAGTCGGCAGCCAACAAGCCGGCGTTGGGTCTGACCATGTTTGGCGTTACCACCCCCTGCGTGCAGGCGGTGACAAAGCGCCTGCAGGAAGATTTCGATTGCCTTGTCTTCCATGCCACCGGCGTTGGCGGACAAAGCATGGAGAAGCTGGTTGAGTCGGGCATGCTCGCCGGTGTGATTGACGTCTCCACCACCGAAGTGGCCGACGAGATCGGCGAGGGCGTGCTGAGCGCTGGCCCGACGCGCCTGGATGTCTTTGCGCGGCACGCCGTACCTTACGTCGGCAGTTGCGGCGCGCTCGACATGATCAACTTCGGCGGCTGGGACACTGTGCCGGAGCGCTTCAAGGGGCGCCTGCTCTACCGCCACAACCCCAGCGTGACGTTGATGCGCACCAGCGTCGACGATAACCGTTTGATGGGTGAGTTCATCGCTGCCAAGCTCAACGCCATGCAGGGGCCGGTGCGTTTTCTGATTCCAGAAGGCGGTTTTTCGGCCATCGACAAACCCGGCCAGCCTTTTCACGACCCCGAAGCTGACCGCATGCTGTCCGCCACCATCGAACAACACTTTCGCAGCGGTGCCGAGCGCAAGCTCGTGCGCTTTCCGCACAACATCAACGACGACGCGTTTGCGGACGCATTGGTGGCCGCGTGGCACGACGTGCAGTACGCAGCCGCCGGTGCCCGTCGCGCCTGACAACCCAAGACAAATTACCCAATGGCCCGCATACCCCGCCAAGTCCTGCTCGATCGGTTCCGCGCCAAGATCGCCGCCGGCCGCCCCCTCATAGGCGGCGGCGCCGGCACCGGGCTCAGTGCCAAGTGCGAAGAAGCCGGCGGCATCGACCTCATCGTCATCTACAACTCGGGCCGCTACCGCATGGCCGGGCGCGGATCGCTCGCGGGCCTGTTGGCCTACGGCAATGCCAACGAGATTGTTTGCGAGATGGCCCGTGAAGTGCTGCCGGTGGTCAAGCACACGCCGGTGCTCGCCGGCGTCAACGGCACCGACCCCTTTATGCTCACTGAGCCTTTCCTGCGCCGCATCATCGATTTGGGTTTTTCCGGCATCCAGAACTTTCCCACTGTGGGCCTGATCGACGGCACCTTCCGCGTCAACCTCGAAGAGACTGGCATGNGCTACGCGCTCGAGGTCGACTTGATCCGCACCGCCCGAGCCATGGATTTGCTCACCACGCCTTACATCTTCAGCGANCAGAACGCGTGCGACATGGCCGCGGCGGGCGCCGATATCGTGGTGTGCCACCTTGGCCTTACGACTGGCGGCGCCATCGGGGCCGAGACCGGCCTGAAGCTAGTTGATTGCGTTGCGCCCATCAATGCATGGGCGGCTGCTGCGCGTTCCGTCAACCCCGAAGTCCTCGTGCTATGCCACGGCGGACCGATCGCGACGCCGGAGGATGCGCAATTCATCCTCGCCAACTGCCCCACCTGTGACGGCTTTTACGGCGCGAGCTCAATGGAGCGCCTGCCTACTGAAGTGGCGCTCACCGAAACCACCCNGCGCTTTGTCGCCATGCGGCGCTGATAGCCATGACGACGCGCTACCCCTTTAATTTGCTGAACTTGACTGGAGATCAACCATGACCGGTGCTGAATTCGGAAACTTCCTCCTCGCCCTGATCGTCGTCGCCATCGTGGTGGCAGTCTTGGTGTGGCTGCTGCACTGGCTGTACCTGCGCAGCTCCAAGGAGCGCGCTTTTGTTCGTACCGGCATGGGCGGTCAAAAGGTGGTGCTCGACGGCGGCGCCTTCGTGTTGCCGATTGTGCATGACGTGATACCCGTGAACATGAACACCCTGCGCCTAGAAGTCATGCGTGGTCGCGACAAAGCCCTCATCACCAAGGACCGAATGCGCGTCGACGTGATCGCCGAGTTCTACGTGCGCGTCGCAGCCCACCCGGACGCGGTTGCAGCGGCCGCGCAAACGCTGGGCCTGCGCACGATGGAGCCGGAGCAGTTGAAGGAGCTGGTCGAGGGCAAGTTCGTGGACGCGCTGCGCACCGCGGCAGCCGAAATGTCGATGGAGGAGCTGCACGAGAAGCGCGGTGCTTTCATCAAGCGCGTGCGCGAGTCGGTGGCCGAAGATCTCACCATGAATGGCCTGGAGCTGGAAGCGGCATCGNTGACCCAGCTCGACCAGACNGGAATGGAGTATTTCAACCCGAGCAACGCTTTCGACGCAGAAGGCCTTACCCGCCTGACGGAACAGATCGAACACCGCAAGAAGCAGCGCAACGACGTTGAGCAAGACACGCTGATCGCCATTCGCAACAAGAACCTCGAGGCCGAGAAGCTTGGCCTAGACATCGACCGTGAGAGCGAATATGCGCGCCTTTCGCAGCAGCGGGAAGTAGAGATCGCCCGCGCTCGCCAGCGCGCGGAGGTGAGCACCGAGCGGGCCCAGCGCGAGCAGGCGGCAGAGGGGGCACAGATCCAGGCCAAGCAGATCATCGACGAAGCGCGCATCCGTTCCGAGCAGAGCATCGAGCAGGAGCGCATCGGCAAAGAGCGCGCCATCCAGTCATTGGAGATTGAACGCCGTATGGCAGTCGAGTTGGCCGAACAGCAGCGCGCCATTGCTGTGGCTCGCGAAAGCGAGGCCCAGAGCGTAGCCCAGGCCGCAGCAGACACGGCACGTGCCACCGCAGTGGCAGCGGAAGAAAAGGTCTTCACCGCGCGGGAGGTCGAGATGGCCGAGCGCAAGAAGACCATCGACCTGATCGGCGCTCGCCAGGAGGCCGAGCGCGAAGCGCTGCGCCTGACGACTGCGGCCCATGCCGAGATGCAGGCTAGCACCGACCGCGGCACTGCCATCCGGGCCCAGGCCGAGGCCGANGCCGACGCTGACAAAATCAAGTCTATGGCGATGCGCNTGCGCGCNGANATCGAGGCCGAGGGTTTGCAGTTAATGAATGCCGCGCACAACATGCTTTCGCCCGAAGCTCGCATGTCGGCCCTGCGCATGCGTTTGGTGGAGAAGGCTGAAGGCATCATCCGCGAGTCGGTCAAGCCGATGGAACGCATAGAGGGCATTAAGATTCTGCACGTCGACGGCCTTGGCGGTTCGGGAGGCGGTGGCGACGGCGTGAACGGCAACGGCAATTTTGCCGACGGCATCGTCAATTCGGCGCTCCGCTTCCGCGCCCAAGCCCCGCTAGTCGACCAGTTGCTACGCGAAATTGGTATCGAAGGCGGCGACATACAAAACCTGGTGGGCGGCGTCAGCGGCGCCAACGCCAGTCTGCCTTTGAGCGCGCCAAAGGAGTAGCCGGTGATTCAAATCTACGTGAGCAGCGTTATCGACGCCGGCGCCGACACGGTCTGGTCGCGTATCCGTGACTTCAATGCGCTGCCGCAATGGCACCCAGCGATAGCCGATAGCCGCATCGAGAACAACGAGCCGAGCGACCGCGTCGGCTGCATCAGGCANTTNCACACNCGTGACGGCGGCATGATCCGCGAACGCCTGCTGGCGCTGTCGGACTACGACTTCAGCTGCAGCTACGAAATCATTGAGAGTCCGATGGGTGTCGACAACTACGTGGCTACACTTAAGCTCACGCCGGTCACGGACGGAACGCGCTGCTTCGCCGAATGGAGCGCGGAGTTCGACTGCACCGAGGGCCGCGAGGCCGAGCTGACGCAGACTATCGGCAACGGTGTCTTCCAGAGCGGCTTCGACGCGCTGAAACGGCACTTCGAAAGGCGCTGACTTCAATGCTGCAGCGCGTCGTTCGCAGCACCATCATCGACGCGCCGATCGAGCGTGTGTGGGCGGTGTTGCGCGACTTCAATAGCCACGACCATTGGCACAACGTGGTCGATTCCAGCCGCATCGAAGGCGAGGAACGCAGTGACCAGGTCGGTTGCATCCGCAGCTTCTCGTTGAAGGACGGCAATCGCATCCGCGAGCAGCTTCTGACGCTCGACGATCATCAGCACAAGAGCACGTATTGCATCGTCGATGCCACGGTGCCTCTGATTCGCTACGTGGCCACGATCACGCTCAAGCCGGTGACGGATGGCAACCGCACCTTTTGGCATTGGGAATCGACCTTCGGCACGCCGCCTGGAAGGGAGCGTGAGCTGAGCAACATGGTTTCTCAGGGCGTATATGAAGCTGGTTTCGAGAATCTTCGCCGCCACCTGGCAGTGGGCGGCGATTTGCTCGTACCAGGCTCCAGCCACATGGCGATGCCGCGGGCGTTGCCGGTTCACAGCCGTCGCATCGTAGTCGCGCAATATGGCGGCGCGGAACAGCTTGTGCCGCAAGACGGGGAAGCACCGGCGCCTGGGCCAGGCGAGCTGCGTATCCGTCAGCGCGCCATTGGCGTCAACTACATCGATGTCTACCTGCGCAAGGGTTGGATCCCGCAGATGCTCGCGCCTTACGGCACCCCGGGTATGGAAGCGGCCGGCACCGTGATCGATGTCGGCGAAGGCGTGCATGGCTTCATGCCAGGCGATCGCGTCGCCTACATCGGCCCGTTGCCGGGTGGTTATTGCAGTGTGCGCAGCGTTCCCGCGGCTTGGGTCGTTCAACTTCCGCCGGCGGTGGAAGACGCCAGCGCCGCCAGCATGCTGCTCAAGGGCATCACCGCCGACTACCTGCTACGCGACCTCGGCCACGTGCGGCCTGGCACGCGGTTGTTGGTTCATGCCGCGGCCGGCGGCGTCGGTCTGTTGCTATGCGGCTGGGCGCGCAGCCTGGGCGCGCGCGTGATTGGCACCGTGTCTAGCGAAGAAAAAGCCCGTACCGCCCGCGAACACGGTTGCGAGCAGGTGATCGTCACGCGCGACTATCGATTTGCCGATGGTGTGCTGAGGCAATGGCCCGAAGGCGCGGAAGTCATCGTCGATGGCTTGGGCGAAGCGGCAAGGCAAGAGAACTTTGTGGCCCTCGCACGCTGCGGCCACTGGATCAGCCTGGGCCAGGCAACCGGTGCACTGCAGCCGATCTCGACCGATTGGCTTGCGCAGAAGTCGGCCACTTTCTCGCGCCCGGTGGCTTTCGACTACGTTGCCACACCGGCACTGATGGCTGAACGGGCGCAGCGGCTGTGGGCAGTTTTGGCCGATGGCAGCGTCAAGGCGCCCCCCATCGAACGCTGGTCACTGGATGCTGCTGCCCGTGCGCACGAGCGGCTTGAATCGCGCGCTACCATCGGCGCCCTTGTCCTCGTGGCCTGAAAGGAGACATCATGATCGTTGGCATGAACCACTTCACTATTACCGCCGAAGACGAGCGCAAGACGCTCGACTTCGATCCGTTAGAGACCCTCTAGGCGTCGCCGTCGGCGAGTACGCAAAAGACATACAAAGTAACAAACTTGCAATCTTT
>JGI25924J51412_1000081_pt1 | contig 11244 bp, 8 predicted proteins | sample LauGreFaBDMM15SD_2_FD_51412 | JGI IMG/M metagenome (IMG submission 51412) | reverse complement strand
GGTCAGCATGGGCCCCAGCATCTCGCCGCAGCGATCGAGGTGATGCAAGTAGGCGCGGCTAAAACCTTCTCTGCCGCCATCGTCCCAAGACACACCTGAAGTGCCAGCACAAGCATGGCATGTGCATGAGGCGTCTAAAGGCTGATGGTCGGTTTTGTGACGCGCATTGCGCAGCTTCAAATCGCCAAAGCGCGTGAACACCGTGCCATTGCGTGCGTTGCGCGTGGGCATGACGCAGTCAAACATGTCAACACCTTGCGCCACGCCTTCGACCAAATCTTCGGGGGTGCCCACACCCATCAGGTAGCGCGGTTTGTGCGCTGGCAGACGGTGCGGTGTGTGCGCCATGATTTGCAGCATTTGTTCTTTGGGCTCGCCCACGCTCACACCGCCAATGGCATAACCTGGAAAATTCATACCCACCAATTGGTCTAGAGATTCTTGACGCAAGTTTTCAAACATGCCGCCTTGCACAATGCCAAACAAAGCATTGGGATTTTCAAGCCGTGTAAATTCATTTTGACTGCGTGTGGCCCAGCGCAAACTCATCTCCATCGACTTGCGTGCTTCTGCTTCAGTGGTGAGGTGGCCTTTGGTTTCATAAGGCGTGCACTCATCGAGCTGCATCACGATGTCTGAGTTCAAGATGGTTTGAATTTGCATGCTCACTTCGGGCGACATGAACAGCTTGTCACCGTTCACGGGCGAAGAAAAATGCACGCCTTCTTCGGTAATTTTGCGCATCGCACCCAAAGACCAAACTTGAAAACCACCCGAGTCTGTGAGGATGGGTTTCTTCCATTTTTCAAAGCCATGCAAGCCGCCAAAACTTTTCATGATGTCAAGGCCTGGCCGCATCCACAAATGAAAGGTGTTGCCCAAAATAATTTGCGCGCCCATTTCTTCGAGGCTGCGCGGCATCACGCCTTTCACGGTGCCGTAGGTGCCCACAGGCATGAAGATGGGCGTTTGAATCACGCCATGGTTCAGGGTCAACTGAGCTCTTCGCGCGTGGCTGTGAGGGTCTGTTTTGAGGAGTTCAAATTGAAGCATGCTTCATTCTATGCTTTAGGTTTAAAGAGAGTTCGAGCGTCTTAAGAGCATGGCATCGCCATAGCTGAAGAATCGATACTTTTGTGCAATGGCGTGGGCGTACAAAGCCATCACATGCTCATAGCCTGCAAAGGCACTGACCAGCATCATCAATGTGCTTTTGGGTAAATGGAAATTGGTGATCAGGCAGTCTACCCATTGAAATTCAAAGCCTGGTGTGATGAAGATTTGGGTGTCGCCTTGCGCTAGACCTGATTTTGCCCACGACTCCAAAGTTCTGACCGAAGTCGTGCCAATCGCCCATACTTTACCGCCACGTGCTTTGCACGCCTGCAAAGCAAGCTGCGTCGATGCAGGAATGTCGTACCACTCGGCATGCATGGTGTGTTCGGCAATGTTTTCGGTTTTCACGGGCTGGAAGGTGCCTGCACCCACATGCAAAGTGACACTCGCGGTGGCGACGCCCTTTTCTTTTAACTGGCTCAACAAGGCATCGTCAAAATGCAGTGCTGCAGTCGGTGCGGCGACAGCACCGGGATGGCGTGCAAAGACTGTTTGGTAGCGCGCTTCGTCTTCAGCAACTTCAGACTCAGTGGCGCTGCCGTCGTATTGCCGCTCAATGTAGGGCGGCAATGGCATGTGGCCATACTGAGCCATGAGAGCATGCGGTTCTGCGCTGAATTCAAAACAAAACAAAGCGCCTTTTTCATCAGGCCAACGGCCGATCAAAGTGGCCTCAAACCCCGTTTCGCTCTGCTTCAAAAATGCGTCGGGACCTCTGCCCATGTAAAGGGTGGCGCCAATAGGTGGTTTTTTGCTTACTTTCATGTGAGCCACCACGCGATGACCGGGCAAAACCCGTTCAATCAAGAGCTCCACTTTGCCGCCGCTTGATTTTTCGCCAAAGATTCGCGCCTTGATGACCTGGGTGTCGTTGAAAACCAAGAGGTCGCCCGATTGCATCTGTTGGGGCAAATCCTTAAACACCCGATCGACTGGCATGGGGCCGCTGCCGTCAAGCAACTGAGAGCTGCTGCGCTCAGTTGCTGGGTGTTGTGCGATCAGTTCTGGGGGAAGGTGAAAGTCAAAGTCACTCAAACTGAAGCTGCGTTTGGCTTGGATGACGTCAAGGGGGGGGCTAAAAGCGGTCATGTGCTTGAGGGCCGAACAAGACCCGTTCCAAGTTGAAAAACTAAATTGTCCCATGACCTAGCGCAATCAATTTGAAATTAAAACTATCGAATAATTGCGAATGAGAGCAAGATGTGAGCATTATTTAAGAAAGTAATGATCGCCATTTACTTTCCAGTGTTCCCAAGACAGTAATGTATGGGAATGCTCAAAGTATCCGAGTCCCAACAATTCGCCGATCGTTTGCGCGGCGCGTTGGAGAGTGCAGGTGTGCGTGCTTCACCCACACTGGTTGCCAATGCCTTCAACCTTCGCTACCGGGGTCGCAGCATCACTCCCCACACGGCACGCAACTGGTTGTTGGGCAAAGTCATGCCCACGCAAGACAAACTGCGGGTCCTTTCCGACTGGTTACAAGTCAGCCCTGACGAACTTCGTTTTGGCCGTGCACCCGGCAAGACGTACGTGTTTGAAATGAACAATGGCCCCATCGAAATGGGCCTGGCCGACCGTGAAATGGTTGATCGGTATTTAACGCTGTCCCTCGAACAGCGCAAAACCATTCGAGAGATTGTGTCAGCCTTCGTGATGGCCACTTTGGCCGAAAAAATGCTTTGATCTTGGCGGTCTGATACGCAGGCTGTTTTAGGCCTGCACGTTACAAGCCATTGGGCAAGCACGGCACAATGGCGGTATGGCTGCCTCCGCATCTTCTCCGTCATCTTCGCCGCCCAAGCCCTTGTCTGCACCGCAAAAAGCCATGCGCAAGATGGGTTTGGCGCGCGACATTGATTTGGCCTTGCACATTCCCCTGCGTTACGAAGACGAAACCCGCATCGTCAAGCTAGGCGATGCCCGCGAAGGCGATGCCATTCAAATTGAAGCCACGGTGGTCTCCTCGGAAGTCCAGTTGCGTCCTCGGCGCCAGTTGCTCGTCACGGTCGATGACGGCACCGACACCTGCGTTCTGCGGTTTTTCAGCTTCTACCCCGCGCAGCAAAAGGCCTTGGCCGTAGGTCAAGTGATTCGGGCCAGAGGCGAAGTCAAAGGGGGGTTCATGGGATTCACCATGATGCACCCCGCCTTCAGGGCGGCCACCGGCGATCTGCCGTCAGTGCTCACACCGGTCTATCCCACCTCGGCAGGCTTGCCGCAAACCTATTTGCGCAGAGCCATTGCCAGCGCCGTGTTACGGGCCGATTTGAGTGAATCATTGCCCCCAGCCATGGCCTGGCCCTCATCGCCCCAGGGCAAACCTGTTCAAAGCTTGCGCCAAGCCTTGACCTATTTGCACCATCCCACACCCGATGTGTCGATTGCGGCGCTAGAAGACCGCTCACACCCCGCTTGGCAAAGGCTCAAAGCCGAGGAGTTGCTGGCGCAGCAACTTTCGCAGCGCATGGCCAAGCTAGAGCGCGATACCTTGAAGGCGCCCGCGCTACAGTCAAAGGCCGGTGCTTGGCATGACAAATTGAAAGAAGTTTTGCCATTTCAGCTGACGGCCGCTCAACAAAGGGTCGGCCTTGAAATTGCACAAGATTTGGCGCGGCCTGTGCCGATGCACCGACTGCTTCAGGGCGACGTAGGTGCTGGCAAAACCGTGGTGGCTGCTTTGGCCGCCATGCTGGCCATTGATCAAGGCTGGCAGTGTGCCCTCATGGCACCCACCGAAATTTTGGCGCAACAACACTTCGCCAAATTGGTGGGCTGGCTGGCGCCTTTAGGGGTTCGCGTGGCGTGGCTCACAGGCAGTCAAAAGAAAAAAGAACGCACCGAAATGCTGGCCCTGATTGAGTCGGGCGAAGCGGCCTTGGTGGTGGGCACGCATGCTGTCATTCAAGAATTGGTGAAGTTCAAAAACTTGGCCTTGGCCATCATCGATGAACAGCATCGCTTTGGTGTGGCGCAACGTTTGGCCCTCAGAGACAAGATGCAAGATGCTGGCATGGAGCCGCACTTGCTCATGATGACGGCCACGCCCATTCCCCGAACATTGGCCATGAGTTATTACGCCGATTTAGAAGTGTCGGTGATTGACGAATTGCCACCCGGGCGCACGCCCGTGGTCACCAAAGTCATCTCTGATAGCCGACGTGATCAAGTCATTGGCCGCATTGGCGCGCAATTGGCCGAAGGGCGTCAGGTCTATTGGGTATGCCCGCTCATTGAAGAAAGTGAAGCTTTGGACCTGACCAACGCCACGGCCACGCACGAAGAATTGTCGGCGGTGTTGTCGGCCCAGTTACCGGGAACAGCGGTGGGCTTGTTGCACTCCCGCATGTCGGTGAATGAAAAGCGCGAGGTCATGGCCCAGTTCACACAAGGCAGCATGGGTGTCTTGGTCAGCACCACCGTCATTGAGGTGGGCGTTGATGTCCCCAATGCCTCCTTGATGGTGATCGAACACGCCGAGCGATTTGGCCTGAGCCAGTTGCACCAATTGCGAGGGCGCGTGGGGCGAGGCGCAGCGGCCTCTGCTTGCGTCTTGCTTTATGGCACACCCGAAGGCGGTCGTTTAAGTGAAACAGCGCGTGAGCGTTTGCGTGCCATGGTCGACACCAACGACGGTTTTGAAATTGCCAGACGCGATTTAGAAATCAGGGGGCCGGGCGAGTTTCTAGGTGCGCGACAATCGGGGGCCGCCCTGTTGCGATTTGCTGACTTGACCACAGACGAGCATTTGCTTGATTGGGCAAGGCAAGCAGCACCGAAGTTGCTGGAAAAATACCCCGACATGGCTGAGCGGCACATTGCTCGCTGGTTGGGTGGAAAATCGGAATATTTGAAAGCTTGAGAAATTGGCATGACCCTGACTGAGCTGAAATACATTGTGGCTGTGGCCCGCGAACGGCACTTTGGCAAGGCGGCCGACGCGTGTCACGTGTCGCAGCCCACCTTGTCGGTGGCCATCAAAAAACTCGAGGAAGAACTCGATGCGAAGTTGTTCGAGCGCAGCGCCAATGAGGTGAGCACGACGCCTTTGGGCGAAGAAATCATTCGCCATGCACAGCTTGTGTTGGAGCAAGCGGCAGAGATCAAAGAAATTGCCAAGCGCGGCAAAGACCCCTTGGCAGGTACTTTGCGTTTGGGTGTGATCTACACCATTGGCCCTTATTTGTTGCCCGATTTGATGCGACAGATCATGAAGAAGGCGCCGCAAATGCCTTTGATGTTGCAAGAGAACTTCACCGTCAAACTCATGGAGATGCTGCGCGCGGGAGAAATAGATTGCGCCATCTTGGCTGAGCCTTTTCCCGATGCCGGATTGGCCACCGCTGCTTTGTACGATGAGCCCTTCATGGCTGCATTGCCCGTGAAGCATTTGCTGGCTCATAAAAAATCGATCACGGCTGAGCAACTTAAAAACGAAACCATGTTGCTGCTAGGCAATGGTCATTGCTTCAGAGACCATGTGCTCGAAGTGTGCCCAGAGTTTGCAAGGTTTTCTAGCAACGCAGAAGGCATTCGAAAAAGCTTTGAAGGCTCTTCGCTTGAGACCATCAAGCACATGGTGGCAGCAGGCATGGGCGTCACATTGGTGCCGCGATTGTCGGTGCCTGCAGAAGCCTTGGCTGAAACCGCCAAGAGAAAAAAACACGAAGACCCCGACATTGCTTATTTGCCCATCGTGGACGAAGCCGGGGGCTTGCCACCCACACGCCGAGTGGTCATGGTTTGGCGCAAAAGCTTTACGCGTTACGAAGCCATTGCGGCACTTCGCAATGCCATCTATGCATGCGAGTTGCCGGGCGTGACGCGCTTGTCATGATGTTGATTCGAGCTGTTTAACGTCAAGAACTTTTCATTCCATGCGTGAAAAAATCAGCTTGTATTTAGACCTTATTCGCTGGAATCGGCCTGCTGGTTGGCTCTTGTTGTTGTGGCCTACGCTATCGGCTTTATGGGTCGCCTCGGGTGGTTTTCCAGGTTGGCATTTGCTCGCCGTCTTCACCTTAGGCACCATCCTCATGCGCAGCGCAGGATGTTGTTTGAACGATGTGGCAGACCGCGACTTTGACAAGCATGTCAAACGAACCGCAGAGCGGCCCGTCACCAGCGGCCGCATCGGTGTGAAAGAAGCCTTGCTGCTGGGGACAGTGCTGGCACTCATCGCTTTTATGTTGGTGCTCACCTTGCGCACAGAAACCATCGCGTGGTCTTTTGCCGCCATGGCGGTGGCAGTGGCTTACCCCTATGCCAAACGCTTTGTCGCCATGCCGCAAGCCGTGTTGGGCGTGGCATTCAGTTTCGGCATTCCGATGGCGTTTGCAGCTGTCACTGGCGAAGTGCCAAGCATCGCTTGGGCGCTGTTGCTTGGCAATTTGTTTTGGGTCTTGGCCTACGACACCGAGTACGCCATGGTCGACCGCGATGACGATTTGAGAATTGGCATGAAAACTTCTGCCATCACTTTGGGCCAATGGGATGTGGCGGCTGTGATGTTTTTCTATGCCGCCTTTGTGGGCGTTTGGGGCGTGGTGCTAGACGCACCCGACAAGCCACTCTTGTTGGCGGGTTTGGTTGCTGCTGCACTGCAGGCCGCTTGGCATTTTTGGCTGATCAAAGACCGCTCACGAGACGGTTGCTTCAAAGCATTTCGCTTGAACCACTGGGTGGGTTTTGCCGCCTTTGTGGGCGTGGCACTCAGCTACCTTTGAGCTCGCCATGAACAGCTGCTAATCAGTCTTTGCCGAATTCATCACCCAACTCGGCCGCGCGTTTTTGCGCCGCCAGCATGGCTTTCACAAAGGCCTCTTTCACATGGTCGTCGGCCAAGGATGTAAGCGCCGCATACGTCGTGCCACCTTTTGAAGTGACGCGCTGGCGCAGCACTTCAGGCGAGTCTGTTGATTGACGCGCCAGATGTGTGGCACCGCCAAAGGTGGCCTTGGCCAAGTGGTAGGCCTGTTCTTGGCTTAAGCCCATCTGAACACCAGCATCGGTCATGGCCTCTAAAAAATAAAACACATAAGCAGGCCCAGAACCCGAAAGCGCAGTGACCACATCCAAGTCAGATTCTTGCTTGACCCACAGCCACTCGCCTGTGCTCTTGAGAACTTGTTCAACCAATTGTTTGTCTGTTGCCGACACACCAGCTCGGGAAAATAAACCCGTGATGCCTTGTCCCACCAAGGCCGGCGTATTGGGCATGCTGCGCACCACGCGATCTGTTTGAAGCCAGCGCGCAATGCTGTCGCTTCGAATGCCTGCGGCCACCGACAAGTGAAGCGCCTCTTGCGTGAAAGCGGCTACGGGCAGTGCCGCCTCTTTAAAAACTTGCGGCTTCACAGCCCAGACCACCAAATCTGCATTGGACAAAAGGGCGGAAGCTGCAGAATCAGCTGAGGCAGCAGCATGAACTGCAACGCCAAATTCTGTTTGAAGTTTGGCGGCAGTTTCTGCAAAGGGCTCAATCACGACCACTTGGCTAGGCGCAAAACCTTGTCGAATGAGGCCGCCCAAAATGGCGCTGGCCATGTTGCCGCCGCCAATAAAGGCCAATCGCACTTTTTGAAAATCAATGTGAGTCGATGCAGTCATGAATCATTCTCGAAATAGAGGTGGGGCCATTGAACAAGGACGGCCAAAGTTTGAATTATTGAGTCTGATTCAGNCAATTGGTCTTATTGTCTCTTTTTTGGAGCACCGCTTTCGGTTAATCTTNCAGCCATGAAGTACATCCTTGCACTTGACCAAGGCACCACCAGTTCTAGGGCGGTGTTGTTCAACCGCAATGGCCAGCCCGTTGCTACCGCTCAACAAGAGTTCACACAATTTTTTCCTAAACCAGGATGGGTTGAGCACGACGCGCTTGAAATTTGGCAATCGCAAAAAAATGTCATGCAAGAGGTGCTGCAAAAGGCGAGGGTTTCTTCCTCTCAAATACAGAGCATTGGCATCACCAACCAACGCGAAACAAGCGTGGTTTGGGATCGCAGAACAGGCCAGCCCATAGCGCCGGCCATTGTTTGGCAAGATCGCAGAACCGCGCTTTGTGACAAGCTCAAAAGCCAAGGTGCGGCCGCTGGCATTCAAAAGAAAACAGGTTTGGTTCTAGACGCCTATTTTTCTGCCACCAAAATTGCCTGGTTGCTCGACCATGTGAAGGGCGCTAGGCGTCTGGCAGAGCAGGGGCATTTGGCGTTTGGCACCATCGACACATGGCTCATTTGGCAACTCACTGGGGGCCGGGTGCATGTCACCGATCCTAGCAACGCGTCGCGAACCATGTTGTTCAATTTGCATACCCAAGCTTGGGATGCCAGTTTGCTCAAGCAATTCAACATTCCCTTTTCAATTTTGCCGCAGGTGGTGCCTAGCAGCGGCGTCTTGGCCGAAACAGATGCGCATCTTTTGGGTGTGTCGGTGCCCATTGCAGGCTTGGCCGGTGATCAACAAGCCGCTACGTTTGGGCAGGCTTGTTTTGCGCCAGGCATGGCCAAGAACACCTACGGCACAGGCTGCTTCATGCTGATGAACACGGGCCATGTGCCCGTTCAAAGCCGCAATCAATTGCTCACCACAGTGGCGTGGCAAGGCCCGCAATTTGAGGCAAAGGGCTGGCATTCAACCGCCTATGCGCTGGAAGGCTCTGTCTTCATGGCGGGTGCCACGGTGCAATGGTTGCGCGATGGTTTGCAAATCATTCAAAAAGCCAGCGACGTAGAAGCGCTGGCAGCCAGCGTGCCCAACACGGACGGTGTTTATTTGGTGCCCGCTTTTGCAGGTTTGGGTGCACCCGATTGGGACGGCCAAGCGCGTGGCACTTTGGTGGGCATGACGCGCGGCACCACAAAAGCGCACATTGCGCGGGCCGCCTTAGAGGCCATCGCTTGGCAAGTGGCCGATGTGTTTTTGGCCATGTCCAAAGACAGTGGCCTGGCATTGACCGAACTGCGCGTCGATGGGGGTGCCAGCCAAAACAATTTGCTGATGCAAATGCAGGCAGATGCGTTGGGCGTACCGGTGGTGCGCGCCAGCGTCACAGAGACCACCGCATTAGGCGCCGCCTATCTGGCCGGATTGGCCACTGGGTTTTGGTCGGGCGCCGATGAAATCACAGCCCAATGGTCGATCGATCGAAAGTTTGTGCCGCAAACCACTGCGCGCGCCATTCAAGCCAGACAATCAGGCCATGCTCGTTGGCGAGAGGCGGTTAGCCGTTCGCGTTCTTGGGCCCAAGATTGAAGATGGTATGACCCCTTTGTTGACAGACAGGGCGCAGTTGCTTGCGCAATTGGACGCCGTGCAAGAATTTGACATTGCCATCATTGGTGGCGGTGCAACGGGCTTGGGCGTTGCCGTTGATGCGGCCGTCCGAGGCTTGAAAGTGGTGCTTTTAGAGGCCCATGACTTTGCCAAAGGCACCTCGTCACGGTCTACCAAATTGGTTCATGGCGGTGTTCGTTATTTGGCGCAGGGCCATTTGCCTTTGGTCTGGGAAGCCTTGCGGGAGCGCCAACACTTGCTCTCGAATGCGCCCCACTTGGTCAAACCCATGCCCTTTGTGATGCCCGCTTATCGGCGAAAAGACCAACTGTTTTATGGCTTAGGTTTGAAGCTGTATGACTTGTTGGCAGGCCCGGCCCGGCTCGGGCCCACCCGTTGGTTAAGTTACACAGAAACTTTGCTGGCGCTGCCTGGTGTCAGGGTTACGAATTTGGTGGGGGGTGTCCAATATTGGGACGCNCAATTTGACGATGCCCGTTTGGCCTTGTCNTTGGCGCGCACCGCAGCATCCCACGGCGCGCTTTTAATGAACCACATGCCCGTCACGGGCCTTCTGACTGATTATCCTGCGGGACGCATCAAAGGCCTAAGCTGCCAAGACTCAGAGACGGGCCAAGAGCGCAAGTTGAAAGCCCGCTGTGTGGTCAATGCCACGGGTGTCTGGGTAGACCAAATTGAGGCCATGTTGCACTCACAGCCCGAAAATGCCAGCGAAGCCAAATTGCCACATGCGGTCAGACCCAGCCAGGGTGTTCATCTGGTGGTCGATGCCTCCTTTTGGCCAGGTTCATCGGCCTTGTTGGTGCCGCATACCCAAGACGGCCGCGTTTTATTTGCTGTGCCATGGCAAGGCAAAGTGTTGTTGGGCACCACCGACACACCTAGACCTCAAGTGGATTGGGAGCCGCAGGCGCTTGAATCTGAAATTGATCAAATTTTGCAAGAAGCTGCCAAATACTTGGTCAAAGTGCCTTTGCGCTCGGATGTCACCAGTGTGTGGGCAGGGCTTCGGCCCCTAGCGCGCACCGATGAACAATTAAGCGAACAAGGCGCCACGCAAAAGGTGAGTCGAGAGCACGCCATCAAAGTCGCATCCAATGGCCTTGTCAGCGTCACAGGCGGAAAGTGGACCACGTACCGAGCCATGGCGGCCGACGTGATGCAAGCCATTCGCAAGGCGCAACTCGTCTCTTTGACCTCTGAAGACGTGACACTTGATACCAAGATGTGGAGCGCTACGGCTTCAGCAAGCCCCTACGGAACAGATGCCGAACTGTTGGCAAGCTTGCCGGGCGCAGACCTTGGCTTGGGCCCTTTGCCCAGTCAACAATTGAGTGAGGCCATGGTGCGCTTTGCGGCGCGCTATGAATATGCGCGCACCGTCGAGGATGTCTTGGCCCGTCGAAACCGCTTGCTGTTCTTAGATGCCAGCGCCGCACTGGCTGTGGCCCCCCAAGTGGCAGAAATTTTGAGCGCTGAAACGGGTGTCTCGCCGCAATTAGAGGCTTTCGAGGCCTTGGCCAAGTCTTATCAAATGCCCTAAATTCAGATTTCTTTGACATTTTTGGGCCAAGTGTGTTGACACAGTCAGAAAATGTTGTAATATCGCGGGCTTCGCTTGTAAAAAAGCGGAGTTATCTACCCAAACAAAAGCGCTGCGAGTGGTTCGCGGTGTGGATGACGGGTCCAAGACTGATCTTGGTACTTCAAGTGAACACGCTTTAATCTTTAAGGTGCTGATTGCTGGGAGTGCACAAGGTGCAAGTTGGGAAATATTGAAATGATTCAGACAGAAACTCGGTTGGATGTTGCCGACAACACCGGCGCTAA
>JGI25924J51412_1000079_pt1 | contig 11339 bp, 9 predicted proteins | sample LauGreFaBDMM15SD_2_FD_51412 | JGI IMG/M metagenome (IMG submission 51412) | reverse complement strand
CTACTTAGCCAGTGGGCAATCGTCTTTGCCAAGACCACCAGCGGCAAGGGAAGTGTACTCAGTAAAATTTGGTCTAAGGATCCATCGATAAAATCCTCAGTAAACAATTTATGTAAAGACAGCATGGCTGCCAACAATGCCGCAATCCAGAGCATTCCGGGTGCGATTTGCATTAAGAGTTGTCTCAGGACCAATACCGAGGGGAAACAAACTAGCCACGACGGCAAAAAATATCAATGCAGAAAGACTATCACTCTTCCGCCGCAGAGCAAGCTGCAGGTCGCGGCGAATGATACCAATAAAGATAGAGACACTCGATGCGGGGTGACTCATAGTTCAAGCCTAACAACTTGTGGTTCATCATCCATACTTAGGGTTTGATGACTGCTCAAAGCCACGATTCCACCATGTTTCACATGCTCTACTAGCAACGATTGGAGTAGTTGATTGGATTTTTGATCTAGAGCATTAAAAGGCTCGTCGAGAATCCAAAGGGGCTTTGGCTGGGGTAAGCGCAAGCGCGCAAGGGCTATACGCTGCTTTTGGCCCTGGGATAGGGTACGCACCACGCGATGGGCTTGATCTGCAAGACCTGCCGCACTAAGAGCTTGTAATGCCTCTTTTGCAGTAATCACTTGACCACCAAGCAGTGCTGAGCTGATTAGATTCTCTAGTGCCGTGAAATCAGCTTTTAAAGCGGGAATATGACCCAGATAAATCAGTTCACTATGAAACTGATCGCGATCCTTATTAATCGCTTGATCTCCCCAAATCACCTCTCCAGATTGCGGCGCTAAGAGTCCGCAAAGAATACGCAAAAGACTAGACTTACCAGAGCCGTTATCACCCGAGATGCGCAAAATAGTCCCGGACTTTATTTTTAGATCAAGATTATTAAATAAAGTTTTCCCCCCGCGTACGCAGGATACGGACTGAAGGCACAAAGTATTTAACATGGAAGCGTCATTCAGGATTAATGTTACCAAGTAATAGAAGATGTTTAGTAAATTGACCGCTATCATTTGGCCGCATAGACCATAAATCTAACTGTATCTTTGGGTTGTAAGGATCAACGTAAATACCGTTCTTACGTAACTCATAGTGCAGGTGTGGCCCGGTTGATCGACCAGTCGAGCCTACATAGCCGATTTCCATTCCTCGACGAATAGCGTTGCCAACCAACAATTCATTATTAAAATTACTCAAATGGGCATAGTAAGTGCGGTAGTTGCCTAGATGTTCAATAATGATTAACTTTCCATAAGCTCCGCTAAATCCAATATAGGCCACTGTTCCGTCTGCAACACTAAACACAGGTGTTCCTGTCGGCGCTGCATAATCGATGCCCATATGGGTACGATAGCGACGGTCTTTATTTTGTGCCTGCGGATTATTTGGGTTCGGTTTTGAACGAATTAAAACTTGCCCAACCCCTCTAGAAATTCGTCGATAACTGAGAGGATTTGTCCAAAAGCTACGTTCGATCGACTCACCACTGGAGGTAAAAAAGGAGCCTGGAATTTCAGGTCGATTGAGCCAAAACGCATCTGCGACCACTTGACTTGTTTCTGGATTAATAATTTCAACTGCCCAAATTTGTGCCCAACGATCACGTGTTCCAAAATCAACAATCACGCGGACCTGTTTAGCAGTGTTTTCTGAAGCACTAACATCGTCTAAATAAATTTGCTTCACAATAGTGTTCAGTTCCCATACGAGCTCTACAGGTAATTTATCTCCAAGGAGCTGCGGATCATAAAGCACCTCCTGTAGTGGGATAAAAACCTCGGTCCAGAATTGCATTTGGTCGACCAAGTTTTCTTCTTGTACGAGGTATCCCCCAAATGAAGACACAGTAAACGTAAGTATTTGTGACTTTTCATTTCGGGTCGGTCCGTTCATGATGCTCAGGGACTCCAGTCGATTACGTTTACCAAATGCGGCAACATAGGGAATGCATGAACCTTGAATCGTATTAAAAAAACGAGTCGTTTGATTTCTAAAGTAATCTAAAAATTCTGGGTCTTCAATTCCGATTCGTTGAGGAAATCGGCTGTCTCGAAAACCACGTTGCATACAACCACGCGTAACCCTAAAGTCAGGCGCAGCGTCAAATTGACTATATTCCTCGGAACCGGGATCGGTTAGGGAAGCAACAGTTTTTTGGGCTGGTTTCGCTCCTTGGCGTTGATTAACCTGAATCCCTCTTTGCTTGCTAACCGGTTTTGTTTGAAGCGCTTTATTAGCCGGAGTAGTTTGGGCGTTCACCATTGAGCTAGTAGTGGGAAGCAGGATGAAGAAAGAAAAAAAAGCTCCCGCTAACTTAAAAAGAATATGCAGCCTTTTGGCCCCGAGGATATTTTTTTGTAGCACACACCGATTATCCAATATCCCAAATGAAGGGGTAAGCATTATGCGGTGCTGCAACATTTTTATGAAGGCAAAGTAGGTATGATGGAAAAACCATCACCTGGAGGTAGCGATGATGAAAATATCCATAATGACTGTAGCCTTTTTTGCTTTTGCCCCCTCAACAGAGGTATCGAGTAAGACTTGTACTCCACAGTTAGCAAGCCAAAATACAGCAAACCCCAGCCCCAAACTTGTCTCATATGACGATTGCATGGCGCAAGTACGATCCGAATGCGAGCGTCATGCACGCCAGCGTAAATTAATTGATGCCGCAAAAGATACCTTTATGAAGCGTTGCCTGTCTGAGGCGACCGGAAAATAATCGCTACAATCATTTTTCTTTGAATGCCCTTTGGTAGGAGTAAAAATGCCGATTATTGAATCCGTTCAGGTTGCAGCAGTCCCCATTCCCTTGGATGTTGTTACGTCCTTTTCAACCCGCACGGTTCGGGAACGTCACTATTGCATCGTTAAAGTGCGAAGCAGAGACGGTATTGAGGGCGTAGGGTTTTGTTATGTTGGCTCTGCCGCAGGCGATATCGCAAAGACTGCGGTTGAACAACTTTTGGCCCCCAAATTAATTGGGCAGAATAGCCATCGTAGTGAAGGACTCTGGAATGATATGTATGCAGAATCTATTCTGCAAGGACGGGCTGGGTCGGTGATGCGTGGCATCTCGATTTTGGATACTGCTATTTGGGATCTTAATGCTCGTTCTGTCGGTTTGCCTTTGCATCAGTTTATGGGCTGCGTGGTGGATGATCGTGTACCAGCCTACGCAAGTGGTGGCTACTACCTAGAAGGTAAAACTCCTGCCAAATTAGGAAAGGAGATGGAGNCCTTTGTAAAACTGGGCTTTAAAGCAGTCAAAATGAAAGTGGGGCGTTTATCGCCGCGCGAGGAAGAGGCGCGTGTGAAGGCTGCACGAAGTGCCATTGGCGAGGATGTGTTGCTGACCTTAGACGCAAATAATGCTTGGCATGATCTGCCAACCGCGATGGAGTATGTCCGCCGTTTTGAGAAATACAATCCCTATTGGCTAGAAGAGCCATTCTCGCCCGATGCCATTGATCTTCATGCCCGTTTAGCATCAAGTACCTCAATCACGATTGCCACGGGAGAGATTGAAGTGGGCCGTTGGCGGTTTAGAGAATTAGTGGATGCAGGCGGTGCTGGTATCTTGCAGGCCGATGCAGCGGTATGTGGCGGGATCAGTGAGTTTAGACGAATTGCGGCGTATGCCGACTCCAAAGGAATTACTGTTTGCCCGCATTGGTTTCATGATCTGCACGCCCCTCTCGTTGCGGCAACCCCCAATGCCCGCTTTGTGGAGTTCTTTCCCGATAATCAGGTCTTAAATTTTAGACGTTTGGTGAATAAACAATTAGCCTTCAAGAATGGTGACCTGATCTTACATAAAACGCCTGGCTTAGGATTTGAGTTTGATGAAGCCGCGGTGAAAAAATATGCTGGCAAATCTGCTTGGAGCAAGATTGGTAAGTAAATAGCAATCCCGTAGTACAAGAAAAATAGCCAGTTCAATACTGGCTTTTTATGAGGGGACTTAGCTGGCTTGTTTAGGCCTTACCTTGAAGTATTTAAAGAACTGAATGACTAAGACAATTGCAAAACCCGCAAAGCCAATCATGTCACTTGTAGGTGATGTATAGGCAAGAGCGACACCNGATACGATCATTAAGAGACGNTCAATAATATTTGTTTTTTCAATAAACCATCCTTGNAAACCACCAGCAAGANAAANNATACCCACAATTGCTGTAAANGTTGACCAAGCAATATCNATCCANTTAGCTTGTGCTAAGGCAGTGGTAGAGCCCATGAGTAAGAGGCTTACCCCTGACTTATCCAGAACAAACATAAAGGGCACTAATATGGCTGGAGCGACGTATTTCCAGCTCTGCAACGTTGTTTTGTAAGGATTGCCCTTACAAATTGCCGCTGCCGCAAAGGGTGACAGAGCTGTCGGTGGTGATACCTCTGATAATACGGCGTAATAGAAGATAAACATATGTGCGGCAAAGGCAGGTACCCCAAGATTAATCAAGGCTGGAGCAGCGATTACTGCACAAATAATGTAGGAGGCGGTAACCGGCACTGCTAGACCTACAATCCAAACAATCAAAGCCGTGAAGATGGCTGTGAGGAGCAATGACCCACCTGCATACGCAATCACAATGGAGCTAAATTTAAGCCCTAAACCGGTTAACACCACTGTTCCAACAATCAGACCAGCACCAGCACAAGTTGCGGCGATGGCAAGCACACCAGTCGATCCAGAAGCAAGAGCCTTGGTCAAATTAGATTCATAGAGCCCTTTTAAGAATGGCTCTTTACCGCTTAGCCAATCGTAAGAGAGGATAGCGGTATCACGGCGCAGCATGCTGGTTAGTGCAGAAACTACGGTTGCCCAAAAAACTGCCATGACCGGTGAAAACCCCAACATCATAAAGAGGACGATGGAAACTAAAGAAAAGAAATGAAACCAATATTTTTTACTGAGAGACCAAGCACTTTCTACGGCCTCAAAGTGCATTGCTTTCATCCCGTATTTACGTACATCAATTTCGACCATTGTAAAAAGACCCAGATAAAACAAAATGGTCGGAATAATCGACATCAATAAGACGTCTAGGTAAGATATCTTTAAAAAATCTGCGATTAAGAATGCCGCCGCACCCAATACGGGTGGGGAAATAATTGCACCTAAACCCCCTGCTGCTAAAAGACCGCCAGCTGCATTTTTTTCATAGCCGACTTTACTCAACATAGGCGCAGCAACAGAGCCCACGGTGACAGTGGTCGCAACACCCGAGCCGGAGGGGCCGCCGAGTAAGAAAGAAGAAAGCACAATGGTGCGCCCAACCCCAGACGATTTACCACCCATGGCAGCAAAGGAGAAGTCGATGAAGAACTTACCAGCGCCAGTAAATTGTAGGAAGGCCCCGAAGATCGTAAATAAAATAATTAAGGTGGCCGATACATCGACAGCGGTTCCGTAAATACCTTCTAAGGTCATGTACATAAAGCCAACCAGACGATCGATTGAGTAGCCCTTATGAGTCCATGGTGCGGGTAAGTAATCACCAAAAAGTGCGTACATTAAGAAGAGGACGGTAACGGTAACTAATATGAACCCACTGGTACGGCGCACAGCCTCTAAGATAAGAAGAATTAGAATGGCGCCCCAAACGATATCTATGGAATTTGGGGCCGTATTGCGGTCACCAAAATCATCACCGCTACTTATAGCAAAGTAGGCAACATAAATTGCCAAGAGTGCACAAATAACATCCCACCACATCAGGCGGTTTTTAAAACGAGCCATCAGTGGAAAACTTAAGAAAACCAAAAAGAGCATGAAGCTCACGTGAACAGTTCGCAGTACCTGTGTGGGAACAATCGAGTAGGCTGCGTAGAGATGAAACAGCGACATGCTAACCGCTATGAGCGTTAGAAATACAGCGAANAGACCTTTATATTTATTAGAGTCNCCTTCTTCCTGTTTGATTAACGCTTCTAATTTTTCTTGGGTTGCACTATCGATCGCACTTTGACTCATATTTTTATTCTCTATTAAAAAATGGCCGCATGAGCGGCCATTACTTCACAGCATTCTCAACTATGAAGCCTCAGTTCACTTTGATATTCTTTTCTTTAAAGTACTTGAGAGCACCAGGATGGAAAGGTATTGGCGTAGAGGCAGATTTTTGACCTGCCAATGTGACGCTGATGTACTCATAATGAGTCCGGACTAATTCAATCTTATTATCAAAAACAGCTTTAACGATGTTATAGGCATCTTTCTCGGACATTTTTGGACTTGTTACTAAAATATTAGCAACGGAGATCACATTATTGTCTTTTTCCATACCCTTGTAGGTTGTTTTTGGGATCACATCCTTAAAGTACAGATTGCCATATTTTTTGTTCATCGCATCCACTTCTTTGGAATGATCAATCATGACGATTTGAGTATTTGGAGTATTGGCAAGATCAGTAACAGCAGCCGTTGGTAAACCACCCACCCAAAAGAATGCATCAATCTTACGATCTTTAACAGCATTAACCGATTCGGCAACACTTAAACGCTCACGTCTCATGTCTTTGTCTTTATCAAGACCGGCAGCTTCGATCACACGAAAAGCCATCACTTCGGTTGCACTTCCAGGGCTGCCAGTGCTGACGCGCTTCCCTTTGAGGTCTTGCATCGTTTTGATACCAGTGGCACCAGTGGTCACAATGTGCATACGATTAGGATACAAAACGAGTAGGGTGCTGAGGTCTACTTTTTTACCAGTAAATTTATCTTGGCCCGATTGCGCATCTTTCGCAGCATCAGCCATCGAGAAGCCCACATAAGGCTTGCCAGTACCGATGAGATTGAGGTTATCAACGGAGCCACCGGTCACTTCAGCAGTCGCAGACATGCCTGGGACTTTTTTGGAGAGCACCGATGCTAATCCGCCACCCATCGGGTAATAAACACCACCCGTACCACCGGTCGCAATTGAAATGTTTTGTGCTTGTACACTGCCCCAAACAAGTGCAGAGCAAACAACGAGAGCTTTAATAAGTTTCATTTAATATCTCCTGATTATTTATGAGTAGTTAAACCTAAGTCTATACCAATTATCTGGGGTATCAAAGCCCAGGCATTTGGAAGCCAATTTTTTCAAGTTCAGCAATTAGTTTACTTTGTTCACTGGGCTTAAGCGCCAATAGCGGCGGCCTAACCCGAGCCCATTCTGGATCTTTACTGTAATGGGCTACGGCAGCCTTCATTGCCGGAATCATTGGATATTGAGCGTAGACCGAACGAAGCGCTGTTAAAGCCTCTTGTGATTGGTCTGCAGTTGGCTCTTGCCAGTGAGCTGCTAAATCCGCAATTGCCTTAGGATTAACATTGGCCATCGCTGAAATACAACCCACGCCACCTGCGCGTAGGGCGCGAAGCAAAAAAATCTCACTACCAGCGTATACCCTAAATCCAGTTCCAAGTAAGGCTTTAATAACTGACTCGGTATAAGGCCAATCGCCTGAACTATCTTTAATACCCACTACTGTATTGGGATAGGTTTTTACTAAGCGCTCCAGAAGAGGAACACTAAGGCCAACTTTTGTAACCTGTGGAATGTTGTAAACATATATTTTTAGGTCTGCATCGCCCACTGCCTCAATAATCTCCGCGTAATACTGAAAGAGACCTTCGTCGGCAACATCTTTGTAATAAAAAGGGGGCAGCATTAAAACGCCTGCACAACCGGCCTTAACTGCAGATCTTGTCATCATCGATGCATCTGCAACAGAGCATGCGCCAGTCCCCGGCATCATGTTTTTAGGGTTCAGTCCTCCTACAATAAGTTCATGAAGCACATCTATTTTTTGCCCAGCTGACATTGAGTTGGCCTCTGAGTTGGTCCCAAAGACAGCTTGACCAACCCCATTACTCTGGAGCCATTGGCATTGACGTAACAACTTTTTACTATTGGGACTGCCATCCGCATTAAAGGGGGTCAGTACCGGGGACAAAACAGCAGATAGGGTAGAGGTGTGAGCAGACATTCAAAATCTCCGACTAGAAAGAAATGGGGGTTGGAAGGGNCTGGTGATTAAAAAAGGCCTCAAGATTATCTATTGCCAAATTGGTCATTGCTTGACGGGTTTCTTGTGTGGCGCTTCCAATATGAGGAGTGAGAAGTACATTCGAAAGAGTTAAGAAATCAGCCTTTGGGTTGGGTTCGTTCTCAAAAACATCAAGAGCGGCACCTGCAATAACTTTGTTTTGTAAAGCGTTGATGAGATCATCTTCATTCACAACGCTACCGCGTGCAACATTAATCAGATAACCCTTCGGTCCAAGCGCCTGTAGGATCGAAGTATTAATAATTTTCTCAGTTGATTTGCCACCTGGGCATGTCAATATAAGGATATCGCTCTCTCGTGCCAAATCCAGTAATGCGGAAAAAAATACATAGGGAAGATTTTTTGGGCTAGGACCGTGATAAGCAATCTCCACTTTAAATGGCAATAGACGTGAAGCTAGCTCTTGTCCGATTCGACCCATNCCCACAATCCCTATTTTTTTCCCTGCTAAGGAAGTGGTAAATGGAAAGGTTTCGGTGGCCCATGTTTTCTGGAGAACAAATTGTTGACCCTCTGGGATCTTTCTTAAAAGACCGAAGAGAAGCCCAATGGTAAGTTCACAAACAGCATCATTGAGAACGCCGGGGGTATTAGAAGCAATAATCCCCCTTTGCTTTAGATAATCGAGTGGGAGATTGTCATAGCCAACACCGCATACTGAAATCATTTTCAATTTGGGTAATTGTTCAAGTAGTTTAAGGTTAATCGGACAGGGGGAACGTGTAATTATGGCTAAGGCCTCATTATGCTGGCATGGGGAATGGGGATCTAATAATGGCAAAGCTTTAAGACGCCTCTCAATCGTTAACTGCATGATTTCAGGGAAAAAGCCGACCTGTAATACGCTATTGACGGGAATCATGTCTCTCTTCTGATTTTATTGGAATAATGTGACATTGTAAGTCGATATTTTTATCATTTTGGGAACGATCCAATGAGTGTAGCGAAAGATCCGAAAGCATCAGTAAATCAAAGTACCCCAACAGGGATTCGTAAGGGGCTCACTCGCTATGGCGATACAGAGTTCTCCCTATTTCTGCGTAAGGCTTTCATCAAGGCAATGGGGTATAGCGACAGCGCTCTGGAGAGACCTATCATTGGTATCACAAATACTTACAGCGATTTCAACCCATGTCATGGCAATGTGCCGCAAATGATTGAGGCAATTAAGCGCGGAGTGATGCAGGCTGGTGGTATGCCCATGGTATTTCCAACGATATCGATCCACGAGTCCTTTGCATTTCCAACCAGTATGTATTTGCGTAACTTGATGGCACTTGATACTGAAGAGATGATGCGCTCACAACCGGTAGATGCAGTTGTTTTAGTAGGGGGTTGCGATAAAACNATTCCAGCCCAACTGATGGCGGCAGCTAGCTTGGATATTCCTGTGCTTTCAATACCGACAGGGCCCATGTTAACGACGCTTCATCAGGGAGATCGCTTAGGCGCTTGTACGGATTGTCGGCGCTATTGGGGAAAATTTAGAGCGGGCGAAATTGATCAAGAAGAGATCGATGAGATCAATGGCAGGTTAGCGCCAACGACTGGAACCTGCATGGTCATGGGTACTGCTAGCACGATTGCATGTATGGTAGAGACTGCGGGACTTAGTTTGCCAGGAACAGCCGCTGCACCAGCAGTTATGGCAGAGCGTTTTCGTTTATCGGAACTGACTGGACGTAGAGCCGTAGAGTTAGCAAAAACAGCCGATCAAAAAATATTTTCACCACGAGCAATTCTCACACCCAAGGCCCTCACAAATGCTTTGACCGTTCTGCATGCGATTGGTGGATCTACTAATGCCTTAATTCATATTACAGCCGTGGCAGCGCGCTTGGGCATCAAGATTAATTTGGATCAGGTTGATCAATTAGGTAGAAATGTTCCGGTTTTGGTTGATCTCAAACCTAGTGGCGCCCATTACATGGAGCATCTTTATGAAGATGGTGGCTTAATGGCAGTGCTCAAAGAGCTCAAACCCCATTTGTACTTGGATTGCCTAACGATTTCTGGAAGAACTCTAGGCGAAGAGATCGAGCTCGCTAAAGTGACCAAAGTAAGGAAAGTAATCCGAATTTCAAGCGATCCTATCTTTCCGGTGGGTGGCTTAGCGGTCCTCCATGGCAATTTGGCCCCTCGGGGAGCTGTGATTAAACACTCGGCAGCTAGCCCAGATTTATTGAAGCATCGGGGGCGTGCTGTGGTGTTTAGTTCTTTAGAGGATTTGGCATTGCGGATTGATAGCCCGGATTTAGATGTCAATGCCGATGATATTTTGGTGTTACAGAATGCTGGACCAAAGGGCGCCCCAGGAATGCCGGAGGCGGGATATCTGCCGATCCCTAAAAAATTAGCCCAAGTTGGCGTTAAAGATATGGTCCGTATTTCGGATGCGCGAATGAGTGGTACGGCATTTGGAACAATCGTATTGCACATCACCCCAGAATCTGCTGAGAATGGCCCCCTTGCTATCGTTCGCAATGGCGACATGATTGTCTTAGATGTCAGTCAGAGACTTTTGCGGCTGGAGTTGGATGATGAAGAGATACAAAAACGCATTGCTGCTCTGGCACCACCAGCAGAGCGTCTTGCTATTCCAGAATCAGGATATCGGCGCTTATATCAAACTACGGTAACCCAAGCGGATATTGGTTGTGATTTTGATTTCATGGTTCCATCGATAACAGGAACCGCTCCTATCTTGAAAGGTTCGTGAAATGTTATTTAATCCAGCAGATACTAAGGTTCTGATTGTGGGTGGCGGAACGATGGGTGCCGATGTTGCGCTTGTTTGTGCACGCGGTGGTTGTACGACATATGTATTTGAAGCAAATACTGAGCGCTGTAAAGTCTTGCCAAATTACTTTCAAACTAAATTACTGGAGATGGGTTTTGGTCAGCGAGCCCACTTAATTTCTTTGGTAGATTCGCTTAATCAGTTTGATTGGTCAGGGATTGATTTGGTGATTGAGTGTGTGCCTGAGAAATTAGAGATTAAGCAAGATTTNTTTGCTCAACTCGAGCAAGTCGTGAATCCTCAGACTGTATTGGCTAGCAATAGCTCTAGTTTTCCGATTAGTCAAATTGCAGAAGGCTTAAAAACCTCCGCNCGAATGATTGGTCTGCATTTCTTTATGCCCGCCCACATCGTCCCCTGTGTGGAAGTGGTCTATGGTGAAAAAACTTCGCGCTTAGTCGCTGAAAGTCTGAGTCGCTTAATGACCGCGTGCGGCATGGTACCGGTAACTGTTAAAAAGGAT
>JGI25924J51412_1000076_pt1 | contig 11503 bp, 8 predicted proteins | sample LauGreFaBDMM15SD_2_FD_51412 | JGI IMG/M metagenome (IMG submission 51412) | reverse complement strand
AACACCTCTATGTGCCCCCAACATGAAAAAAGCCCTGCATGCAGGGCTTTTTTCATGTTGGGGGCACATAGAGGTGTTTCTGAGATGCTCGTTTCGAGAAATAAGTTGTCTTTAAGGTTTGGCAGCTTGGACAAGGCCCCGAACTCTGCCGCTCAATTCATATTCACCTGTCTTGCTGTTCATTTGCATTTTTTCAGCTGTGAACAGATCTTTGCCGCGCCGAACTTCAATGGGCACCTCACTCACCAAGCGCTCATCCTTGACGAACGCTTTGATTTCTTGGCTGCGCATTTCTGTTGCAGGCCGAGGACCATTGGCGCTTGAGCTTGCGGGCTGAGAAATGTGCACGTTGCCAACCAAGGTCACTTGCGTNCCGTCCCCTTTAGCCAGAGCCTGGTCTGCAACAGCAGTGACATGCTGACCCTCCTGGCTGTGTCCGCGCAGTTGCACTTTTTGAATGTCAAGCGTGTCTGTGTCAGGAAAATGTTGAGCGTGCTCGCCACTTAGCTCTCGCATCAGGCGGCCCTGGCTGTCAAAAGATTTGACAGAAAAAATCTGCAAAAAATAATCAGGCTCATGGCGAACCGATGGGGCAGCCGTTTCATTGAAGAAACTTGGCAGACTTCGGACAAGCCACCAACTGCCCAAGGCAAATACGGCCATGAGAATGGCTGGCAAGTAAAGAGACAAACGATCTAGGAGGCGCCGGAATGAATTCATCATGCAGACGATGAAGAACCGACACGCGCAAGCAAGGGTGCATATTGCCCACTTGCAAGCACCAGCAAATCACACAATTCTCTGGCGGCGCCAAAGCCGCCTTGGCGGCTTGTGACAAAGTGTGCAAGGGCCAGTGCTTGTGCGTGGGCATTGATGGGTGCACACGAAAGGGCAGCACGTTGCAGCATGGGCAGATCGGGCCAATCATCGCCCATGGCGGCAGCTTGGTGCCATCCAAAGCCAAGGGTTTTTAAAAAGTCCTCGGCAGCAGGCAGTTTGTCTTCCGTGCCAAATTTGGCATGCTCAATGCCAAGCGCTTTGAGCCTGACCCTCAGGGGCGCAGAGTCTCGGCCCGTGATGATCACCGGCGTGATGCCAGCTTGTTTTAAAAGTTTTAAACCATGGCCATCTAGGGTGCTGAAACGTTTGAGTGTTTCACCCTGCTCAGAAAAGTACAAGCCGCCGTCTGTTAAAACACCATCCACATCAAAAAAGACCACTTTGATGCCTTGCGCTTGAAGCAGCAGCTCTGGGGGGAAATGGAGCGCGGGTTGAATGATTTGCATGGTGTTGGGGCGGCCAGTGAAAAGTGCTTAGATGACTTTAGCGCGCATGAGGTCATTGCTGTTGAGGGCGCCACACAAGGCGCCAGAATCATTGACCACCAAAACGCTGGTAATTTGGAATTGCTCCATGAGTTCGGCCGCCTCTACAGCCAATGCATCGTGCAGAACAGTTCGCGGATTGGCATGCATCACCTCTTTGGCATGCAGTGCGCGCAAGTCAACACCTTTTTCGATGAGGCGCCTTAAATCACCATCTGTGAAGATTCCCAAGATGTTGTGATGTTCGTCGACGATGGCGGAGGCGCCCAAACCTTTTTGGCTCATTTCACGCATGAGCTCTGTAAAGCTCGCATCAGCTAAGACATGCGGCACCTGATCGCCCTTGCGCATGACGTCTTCAACATGCGTCAGCAAGCGACGACCCAAAGAGCCACCCGGGTGTGAACGCGCAAAGTCTTCGGCTTTGAAACCGCGAGCGTCTAGCAGCGCGACAGCCAAAGCATCACCTAAGGCCAATTGCGCCGTGGTGCTGGCAGTGGGTGCCAAATTCAAAGGACAAGCCTCTTTGTCGACACTGCTGTCTAAAACCACATCGGCGTGTTTGGCCAGCGCCGAGTTCATGCCGCCGGTCATGGCAATCAAGGGCACGCCTTGTCGTTTCAAGACGGGCAGGATGGAAACAAGCTCGTCGCTTTCTCCGCTGTTTGAGATGGCCAATACGATGTCGACGGCTTTGATCATGCCGAGGTCGCCGTGGCTGGCCTCGCCCGGGTGAACAAACATGGCCGGTGTGCCTGTAGACGCCAAGGTGGCTGCAATTTTGGAGCCAATGTGCCCGCTCTTGCCCATGCCGGTGACCACCACGCGGCCTTTGACGTTGAGCATCATCTGAACGGCTTGTGAAAAGCGATGGTCCAAACGGGATTTGAGTCCGATCAGGGCTTGTGCCTCAATGTCCAAAGTCTCGCGTGCGAGTTGGAGGGCTTGGTCTGGGTTGAATGACATGGGCTTATTTTAGCGAGTGATGGCCCAAAGCGTGACTATGATGTTGCTTTCGACGGGTTGTCGTCGTGGAGTGCGCAAGATGAGTCAAGGATTGGGTTCAATGAGGGGTGAGCGGGCAATGGGTGCCACCGACGAAATGGCATTGTCGGTGAATGATTATTTACGCAAGAACATTCGCACCGTGCCCGATTGGCCGGTAGCGGGCGTGCAGTTTCGAGACATCACACCCTTGCTTCAAAATCCAAGGGTGTTTCGTGTGCTNATCGATGCCTTTGTCCATCGNTACATGTCACCTGCCATGCGGCCCNATGTGGTGGCCGGCCTNGATGCGCGNGGCTTTATTTTGGGGGCTGTGGTGGCCTATGAATTGAACGTTGGCTTCGTACCTGTTCGCAAAAAAGGAAAGTTGCCTTTCACCACGGTGGAAGAAACCTATGAATTGGAATACGGCACGGCCACCGTTGAGTTGCACACCGATGCGGTCAAGCCAGGTCAAAGAGTCTTGTTGATTGATGATTTGATCGCAACCGGTGGCACCATGATGGCGGGCATGAAGCTCCTCGAAAAACTGGGAGCTGAAGTGATTGAAGGTGCGGCCATTGTGGATTTGCCAGAACTAGGCGGATCAGAAAAACTGAAAGCCGCAGGATTGCCCTTGTTCACATTGGTGAACTTTGAGGGGCACTGAAACTGAAATTGAAGCCTAGAAGCAAACACACACACCGGGCTTGAAGACCCCAGCCGCTTATCAAGCGTTGAACTGAAGCGCTGCCAAGCCGGCATAAACACCGCCCATTTCAACCAGCGCCGCATGCTTACCTTGCTCTACCAAGCGGCCATGCTCCAAGACCAAAATGTTGTCAGCTTGTTGCACCGTGGCAAGTCGGTGCGCAATCACCAAGGTGGTTCGACCGCGCATGGCCGACTCCAAAGCGGCTTGAACCATGCGCTCACTGTGTGCATCCAAGGCGCTGGTGGCCTCGTCCAACAGCAAGAGCGGTGGATTTTTGAGCATGGCACGCGCAATCGCAATGCGTTGACGCTGACCGCCTGATAAACGCACGCCGCGCTCACCCAGAAACGTGTTGTATCCCTCTGGCAGGTCGACGATGAATTCTTCAGCAAATGCAGCCACGGCCGCAGCCTTCACCTCCTCGTCGCTTGCATCTGGTTTGCCGTAGCGGATGTTGTCCATGGCGCTGCTTGAAAAAAGAACAGGCTCTTGCGGCACGATGCCAATGCGTTGTCGAAGATCGTGCAGGCTGAGATTTTGAATGGGCACACCATCCAACACAATGCGTCCTTGTTGCGGATCGTAATAACGAAGCAGCAATCCAAACAAAGTGGTTTTGCCCGCACCACTCGGGCCAACCAGTGCCACTGTTTGGCCCGCTTCAATGGCCACTGAAAAGTCTTGCAGTGCCAACTGAGAAGGACGAGAGGGGTAATGAAATTGGAGTGATTCAAATTTCAAAGTGCTGCCAGTCGATGGTGCGATAGAAGTAACTGGCTTTGCAGGTGATTGCACGGGTGATACGCTGCTGAGCAACTCCATGAGTCGCTCTGTGGCGCCTGCAGCACGCAGCAAATCGCCATAGGTTTCACCCAGCACAGCCACAGCACCAGCAAAAATAATCACATACAAAACGGCTTGGCCCAACTGACCTGCTGAAAGATTGCCTGCCAGAACTGCTTGTGTGCCCTGATACAAGCCCCACAGCAAGAAAGCAGCATTGGCAATGATGATGAAGGCGACCAGCACCGAGCGTGCGCGCGTGCGCCGAATGGCTGTTTGAAAGCCTTGTTCTGTAGCACTAGCAAAACGCGCTGATTCTCGGTTCTCGGCCGTGTAGCTTTGCACCACTGGCATGGCATTTAAGATTTCAGTGGCAATGCTGCTGGCATCGGCCACGCGGTCTTGGCTGGCGCGTGACAAACGGCGCACACGGCGACCATAGAGGGTGGCTGGCCATACAACCAATACCACGGTCACAACCAATTGCAGCATGACAGTGGGGTGAGCCCATACCAACATGGCCAAAGCACCCACACCCATGACCGCATTGCGCAATCCCATGGACAATGAACTGCCAACCACTGTTTGTACCAAGGTGGTGTCGGCCACCAGTCGGCTGATGACTTCGCCAGTGGGGGTGGTTTCAAAAAAAGCGGGGCTTTGCTGTAAGACATGGCTGTAAACAGCATTGCGCAGATCGGTGGTAACGCGCTCACCCAGCCAACTGACTGTGAAGAAGCGCGCAGCAGAAAACAAACCCAGTGCAACGGCAACGCCAAACAGCATCATGAAATTGCCTTGCAATGCCATGGCCTGTGCGCCAGGGTCGGGGTGCTGCAAACCGTTGTCTATCAATTGACGCAATGCAACTGGAAAAATCAAGGTAGAGGCTGCAGCCAAGACCAAGAAGACCATGGCCAGACCAATTTGCAACTTATAAGGTTTTAAAAAAGGCAGCAAGCCACTCAATGACTTTGGATTTTGGGGTGCAGGTCGATCGATGATGGGCGTCTTGGCCATGTGTTATTTACCAATGCAAAAGCTGGAGAAAATAACGCCCAGCAAATCGTCGGCGTTGAACTCGCCTGTAATTTCATTCAAAGCCGTTTGCGACAAGCGCAACTCTTCAGCCAACAAGTCCAGTGATTGGGCTTGCGCGCGCAAATGCGCATCGGCCATTTCAATGTGCGACTGAACACGTTTGAGTGCTTGAACGTGCCGTTCGCGCGCCAAGTACAAACCTTCACTGGCCGGTTGCCAGCCTGCTGTCTCAAGTAACTTGGCTCGAAGTCGATCAATGCCCAGCCCTGTTTTGGCAGACAAATCAATGTCATGGGAGGTGTTGACACTGGCGCGAGGTGTTGCAGCATCAGGCGCAAGGTCGAACTTGTTCCAGACGTTCAGCAAAGTCACGCCATTCGGAAGTTGCGCGGCAAGGCTTTCTTGTATTTTGAGATCGGCCTGCAAATACGCAGGCTCATGACTGCGCGTCAGGTCGTGCAAAAACAAGACAGCATCTGCCCCAGCAATTTGGGCCCAAGCGCGTTGAATGCCAATTTGCTCTACCTCATCAATGCCTTCGCCTTCGCGCAGGCCTGCGGTATCAATGATGTGAATGGGCACGCCTTCAATTTGAATGGTTTGTTGCACCACATCGCGCGTGGTGCCTGCAATGGGGGTGACGATGGCCAACTCGGCACCCGCCAAGGCATTGAGCAGTGAGCTCTTTCCGGCATTGGGTTGGCCTGCAATGACCACCTTAATGCCCTCACGGAGCAGCGCGCCTTGCTGGGTTCGCACCAATACTTTTTCAAGTTGCGATTGCAGTCGCTCAAGTTGCCCCTGCGCATCGGCTTTCTGCAAAAAATCAATTTCTTCTTCTGGGAAATCCAAAGTGGCTTCTACCAACATGCGCAGGTGAACCAAGCTGTCACGCAGCGTGTGAATTTCTTGAGAGAACACACCGGCCAAAGACCTGCTGGCACTGCGAGCAGCAGCACTGGTGGATGCATCAATCAAATCGGCAATGGCTTCGGCTTGTGCCAAATCAATTTTGTCATTCAGAAATGCGCGTTGTGTGAATTCGCCAGCTTGTGCCAAGCGAAGACCCTGCAGCAGCATCTTGCCAGTGTGCGGGTTAACAGACTCCGCCAACTCAATGCAGCGCGCTAAGAGCAACTGCAAGACCACAGGGCCCCCGTGTGCTTGCAACTCAAGAACATCCTCGCCCGTGTAGGAGTGTGGGCCAGGAAAGAAAATGGCCAGTCCCTGGTCGATGGGCTCGCCCGTGTCGTCGTTGAAGGGCAAGTAATGTGCTTGACGTGCTTGGAGTGGCTTGCCGCAAAAAGCGTCAGCCCACGTTTTCAAGTGCGGCCCTGAAACTCGCACGATGCCCACCGCGCCTCTGCCAGGGGACGTGGCAATGGCAATGATGGGATCTTGATGGCGAGACAACATGGCGGTCATAAATTTAAAACATCAATGAGACAAAGCAACAGGGCCGCATGAGCGGCCCTGTGTTGGTCATTTCAAAGCAGGCCAATGGGCCCTGCTGTTGAATGAAGGGCGTTCAATTGAATTTTGGCAGATTGAACTGCGGCGGTACACCCATTCTGGTGTTGATCATCCATTGCTGTGCAATTGACAAAATGTTGTTGGTGATCCAGTAAAGCACCAAGCCCGCTGGGAAAAAGAAGAACATGACGCTGAACACCAAGGGCATGATCCACATCAGCTTGGCTTGCATAGGATCTGGGGGCGCAGGGTTGAGCGCGGTTTGCAGCATAGTAGGAGCGTCATCACCACGGGCAAAATGAAGTAGGGGTCGGGTGCTGACAAGTCTTGAATCCAGCCAATCCAAGGCGCATTGCGCATTTCAACGGAGGACAACAACACCCAATAAAGTGCGATGAACACAGGAATTTGAACCATGATGGGGAAGCAACCGCCCATGGGGTTGACTTTCTCTTCGCGGTAAATGCGCATCATCTCTTGCTGCATTTGCTGTGGGTTGTCTTTCAGGCGTTCGCGCATTTCCATGATTTTGGGATTGATGGCCTTCATCTTGGCCATGCTGGCATAGGCCTTGGCATTGAGCCAATAGAAAGCCAATTTGAGCAAGAACACCAAGGCCACAATGGCCCAGCCCCAATTTTGCAAGAAGCCAAACAAGCGATCGAGCAACCAGTAAAGTGGTTTTGCCAAGACGGTTAACCAACCGTAGTCTTTGACCAACTCCAAGCCGGGTGCTAAAGCCTCGAGTATTTTTTCTTCTTGAGGGCCGACAAAGAGGGTGACGTCCATGGTTTTACTTTGACCAGGCGCAAGCTCATTGAAGGGCGTGATCATGCCAACNGCGTACAAATTGGTATCCACTTTTCGGGCAAAGTTTTCGCGCGAAGTGTTTTCAGGCAGCAACCAGGCCGATGCAAAGTAGTGCTGCACCATGGCCACATAGCCCTGTTGGGTTGTTTTCTCAAAATCGGCTTTGCCTTTTTCGATGTCAGAGAACTCAAGCTTTTGGAATTTCTTCGCATCGGTGTAAACAGCGGGCCCCGTGAAGGTCATGTAAAAAGAAGACTCACCTTCAGGCTTGTTGCCATCGCGCACGAGCTGGACATACAGTTGTGGGGCCGCAGGCGCCGCGCCTGTATTGACAACTTTGTGCGAAACTTTCAAAGCATAACTGCCGCGTGTCAAGGTGTATGTTTTGACCAATTTCAAGCCACCCGTCTCAGCAGACTCAAATGTCAAGGTCAGTTCATTTTGACCCGCTTTGAGCTCACGCTCGCCAGTGAATTTCATGGGTGTTTTGTGCGAGGCAAAGGGGCCGCCGATCAAGCCCGTTTGCGCCAAATAGACGCGAGACTTGCTATCGTCTAAAAGCACAAAAGGTTTTTGATTGTCTGCAAGCTCCCCAAATTTCAAGAACTCGGAACGCACCAAGGAGCCGCCTTCCGTGTCAAAGCTTAGTTTTAAAACATCGGTGCTGACATCAATGCGTTCGAGTGGGGTGGCAACAGGCGCATTGGCAGATACTGGCACTTGTGAGGGCCCGGCTGCCATGTTGGGGGCTGCAAGGGTGGTGGATGCAACGGGCAAGTCTTTGGCTGCAGAAGGCGTAGCCGCTGCCGTTGCTTTGTCGGCGGGTGCCGCTGTGGGCGCAGGGAAGAACGTGGCCTTGTTCCCGTTGTAAACCTGCCATTGGTCCCATAGAAGAACCATGGAGAAGCCAAAAATGACCCATAAAAAGGTGCGGCGAATATCGTTCATGAAGACTTCTTCGAAGAGGAGTGAGTTAACGGGTGATGCAATAAACGCGAAAGCCACTTGGGTGCTTGTTCGGGCACCGGATCGTGGCCGCCGTTGCACCATGGCTGGCAACGGCCTATACGTCTGAGGGTGAGATAACTGCCAACTCCGGCGCCATGTTGCTTTAAAGCATCGAGGGCATAAACAGAGCAGGTTGGCTCAAACCGACATGCCGATCCTAACCAAGGGCTGAGGAAAAGGCGATACCCTTTCACAATGCCGATCAATAGCTTCTGAATCATGGCTTGTTGGCTGCGTGTTCAAACAGCTGCTCTAGCTCAAGCCGGACAGCTTGCTTGAGGCATGTGGATGTGGCGCTGATGAATTGCTTCCGATCAAATCCTGAACGCAAGCGAACAACGTGGGCTGCACAGGGCAATCTAACTTCAAACTGCGCACTGATGGCGTAGATTTGTCGCTTGATGGTGTTGCGAGTGACGGCACGTCGGGCCCAACGTTTGGGCACCATGGCGCCAAGCCAAACAGCTTGCGGGTGAAAGAGAGGGGGATGCGCATCTTCAACCTGTGGGTTGACTGCAGTTGTGCCAGTGTTAGGCAAGCTGAGTCGATGCAATGCGAAATGTGGGGTGCGAGAAACCGTGCCACCTGAAAGGGCAGCTTGGAATTGAGGGCGGGTTTTTAATCGCTGCACACCACTGCCGAGTCATGGGATTGCCCAATCAACAAGGGCAATAACCCGGCTTAAGCAGCCAAGCGTTTACGGCCTTTGGCGCGGCGTGCATTGATCACAGCGCGGCCACCACGTGTTTTCATGCGAACCAAAAANCCGTGTGTGCGTGCGCGGCGTGTCTTAGAGGGTTGATAAGTGCGTTTCATTTTGAATCAGATATTTTTGGGGGAAACCGNCGATTATCGCAAACTTTCTGGGNGCTGGCAAACCCTGCTTCTGATTTGTCNTGAAAATATCCATGGACCCACCTGAAAATTCTGGTTTATGATGGCACAAGCTGTCCGCCTTGCATGTGGATAAACTCTTGATAAAGTTACTTTTGAGTCCAATGAAACAACCATCTGTCCACACCCTAGGCGCTTGCCAATGAGCAACGGACAGCATCCCTCGGACGCAGACGAAGCCGGTCAAGCGCTTTGGCAGGTGTGCCTAGACGAGCTGGCTCAGGAGATCCCTGAGCAGCAATTCAACACTTGGATCAAGCCGCTGACCGCCCAGGTCTCTGATGACCTCTCTAAGGTCACATTGTTTGTGGCCAACCGATTCAAATTAGATTGGATACGGGCGCAATACAGTGCCAAATTGGCCGACGTCTTATCTCGATTGCATGGTCAAAAAATTCAAATTGAGTTAGCACTCGCTACCAGAGAAGTGCAAGGAAAAACTGCATTTTCAATGGCTAAATCTGCTTTAGAAGCCAGGCCCGAAACAGCCGATGCGCCCGATGAAGTGCCCGCCGATGGCCATCGCCACCGTTTGAACACGGCCCTCACTTTTGACACCTTGGTGGAGGGCTCTGCCAACCGCATGGCCCGCGCTGCAGCCATGCATGTGGCCACCATGCCCGGCCACCTTTACAACCCGCTTTTCATCTACGGTGGCGTGGGTTTGGGTAAGACCCACTTGGTGCATGCGGTGGGTAACAAACTGTTGGCTGACAGGCCCGACGCCAAAGTTCTCTACATTCATGCTGAGCAGTTTGTGTCGGATGTGGTTAAAGCCTATCAACGCAAAACATTTGACGAGTTCAAGCACCGTTACCACTCGCTCGACTTGCTCCTGATTGATGACGTGCAATTCTTTGCCAACAAAGATCGCACCCAAGAAGAGTTTTTCAACGCCTTTGAGGCCTTGCTGGCCAAAAAGTCGCACATTGTGATGACCAGCGACACCTATCCCAAAGGCTTGGCTGACATCCATGAGCGCTTGGTATCCCGATTTGATTCGGGCCTCACGGTGGCCATCGAGCCGCCCGAGCTTGAAATGCGGGTGGCCATTTTGATCAACAAGGCCATCAGTGAAGGCAGTGTCATGCCCGAAGAGGTGGCCTTCTTTGTGGCCAAGAACGTGCGTTCGAACGTGCGTGAGCTGGAAGGCGCATTGCGCAAAATCTTGGCGTATTCGCGTTTTAACCAGAAGGAAATTTCCATCCAACTGGCACGGGAAGCCCTGCGCGACTTGCTGTCCATTCAAAACCGCCAAATAGCGTCGAGAACATTCAAAAAACGGTGGCCGATTATTACAAGATCAAGGTCGCCGACATGTACTCCAAAAAGCGCCCGGCCAGCATTGCTCGGCCGCGTCAGATTGCCATGTACTTGGCCAAAGAATTGACCCAAAAAAGCTTGCCTGAAATTGGCGAGTTGTTTGGCGGCAGAGACCACACCACGGTCTTGCATGCCGTGCGAAAAATCAGCGCAGAACGCCAGCAACTGACCGAGCTGAACCAACAATTGCACGTTTTGGAACAAACCCTCAAAGGCTAAGCTTCTGGTGGGTGGCCGAGCCCTCCTAAAGAATGCTGAATTAAGCCGTCAAAAGCGCAATATGAGGTCAAAAATCAGCGAAAATCTAGAGGTGCCCGAATTCCAAATCGGGGCCCCCTAAAACAGAGGAAGACATGATCGTACTGAAGGCCACCCAAGACAAATTGCTGTCTGTTTTGCAATCCGTTTCTGGCATCGTTGAGCGTCGTCACACATTGCCTGTTTTGGCCAATGTGTTGATCCGCAAAACTGGTAAAGCTCTGCAGTTGACCACCAGCGATCTNGAAATCCAAATTCGCACCACCGCNGAAATGGACGGCGATGCCGGCGACTTCACCACCACAGTGGGCGCGCGCAAACTNATCGACATTTTGCGCACCATGCCTTCCGATCAAACCGTCAGTTTGGAATCCAGTCAAAGNAAGTTGATCTTGAAGGGTGGCAAATCCAAATTCACATTGCAAACATTGCCCGCCGAAGATTTTCCNTTGGTGCAAGAAGCNGCCAGTTTTGGCCCNGTTTTNAGCGTGCCGCAAAAAACTTTGAAGCAGTTGCTCAGCCAAGTGTCTTTTGCCATGGCTGTGCACGACATCCGTTATTACCTCAACGGCATTTTGTTTGTGGCAGAAGGCAAGCAGTTGTCTTTGGTGTCCACCGACGGTCACCGCTTGGCTTTTGCATCGGCTACCTTGGACACCGATGTGCCCAACAAACAAGAAGTTATTTTGCCGCGCAAAACCGTGCTCGAAATGCAGCGCTTGTTAAGCGATGCAGAAGGCGCCATCGACATGCAGTTTGCCAACAACCAAGCCAAGTTCAGTTTTGGTGGCATGGAGTTTGTGACCAAACTCGTTGAAGGCAAGTTCCCCGATTACAACCGCGTCATTCCCAAAGGCCACCGCAACAACCTCACGCTGGGCCGTCAAGC
>JGI25924J51412_1000075_pt1 | contig 11530 bp, 10 predicted proteins | sample LauGreFaBDMM15SD_2_FD_51412 | JGI IMG/M metagenome (IMG submission 51412) | reverse complement strand
TGGGTAAAAACATGACCGGCCTAGCCGTAGGTCCTAAAGCACTGGTGCAAGGTTTCGAGATGGGCGCAAAAGCAGCGTTAGGCATTGGTGCAGCCTGTGCATGCGTGGGCTTTGTTTTAGGCATCACCACGTTGACAGGTATGGGCTTCAAATTCTCAGCCTGGGTCATCGATGTGTCTGGAGTTGCAGCACAGTACGTCATGGTGCTTGACGTCTTCGATCTACTTGAACTCAAACAAGTCACCATTCTTTTTGGACTCTTGTTCACTGCAATTGCCTGCATCATCATGGGCTCTGGCGTGCCCACAACCCCGACCTACATTATCTTGGCGGCCATTGTGGCGCCTGCGCTGGCGGGTTTGGGCGTGCCACAACTGGCTACTCACTTCTTTGTTTTTTATTACGGTGTGCTAGCCGATGTAACGCCACCCGTAGCCCTTGCAGCTTTTGCAGCAGCAGGCATTGCTCGAAGTGAACCCATGGGCACCGGCTTTACGGCGTTCAGACTTTCCATGGGCAAGGCGTTGGTACCCTTTGCATTCGTGTATTCGCCAGCTTTGTTGTTCATTGACTTCACCTGGTCATCATTCTTGCTAGCTTCTACTTGCGCCATTGTTGCTGTGATGGGGCTGGGTGCAGCCTACACCGGTTTTGTTGCACGGCCTATCCGAGGACCTTCATTTTGGCTATTGAACGTGCTGTCAATTTCTTTGGTTTTTGCAAACCCAGTAGCAGCTTCAGTGGCTATTCCGGGCGTCTTGTTAATCTTGCTGTGGCACAACAAGCCTCTGCCTAGCACTACTTAGTTTTAACTGAGACCTGTCATTGATCGTAATTTAAAGTTCTGTCATTGTTTTGACAAAATCAGCTTTCCATTGAACCGAATTGCGATCAATTTTTTGACCTGCAACAAATACACTTTTAAAGTTATTTGAAGGTGTCGAAAAGATAAGAGCATCCATCAAGCGCGCTGATGGCACGCCCAGTAAAGAATCTGATTCCAGGTCAATTTCAAGCAAGTCAGCGCGCTGTCCTAAAGAAATGCCCGCCAGTGGCAGGCCAGCGGCTTGAGAGCCACCTTGCAAAGCTTGTTCAAACAAAACTTGGCCCGTAGATCCGTGGCCATTTTTGTACAGCAAAGCTACGTTGCGTTTTCGCAANGACAAACGAGCACCATATTCCAAAAGTCGCAGCTCTTCTGTCCAGTTTCGATTGACATGACTGTCCGTTCCAATTGACCATGACAGAGATTGACGCAGAGCCTCTGGAAGGTCAAAGAATCCATCGCCTAAATTAGCCTCTGTTGTGGGACAAATAACCACCGAAGCTTGCTGCGCTTGAATGCCCTGAATTTCCGAAACAGATGTGTGAGTCGCATGCACCAAGTTCCAGCGCTTATCTAGGTTTGCATTTGCAAGCAACCATTCAACGGGCCGAAGACCNGTATGAGCTATGCAGTCTGCCACTTCTTTACTTTGCTCGGCAATGTGAATATGCACAGGTGCAGCGCCACTGTTTGATGTCAAACTCTGAATTTCTGTTGGCGCGACGGCTCTTAATGAGTGAATGGCCACCCCCGCATTCAAGCTAAATTGCGTTGAACGGGATTTGGCTTGGCGCACAACCGCTTGCTGCAAATTCAAAATTGATTCTGGCGTCGATGCAAACCTTCTTTGCATCGAATTTAAACCAGACTGACCCAACCCTTGGTTCATGTACAAGGTTGGCAACATCGTCAAACCAATCCCCGTCTTATCTGCAGCTCTTACCAAGGCCCAGGTCATTTCAGAGGGGTCGGCGTACTCAGCGCCATCTGGATTGCGGTGCAAGTAATGAAATTCGCAAACATGGGTATAGCCACTCTTGAGCATCTCGCTGTAAAGCCACGTGGCAATCGACTCCAAATGATCAGGCCCAATGGTTAAGGCAACACGGTACATTCGATCGCGCCAACTCCAGAAATCATCGCCAGATTGTTCACTGTATTCAGTCAAGCCAGCAATTGCTCTTTGAAAAGCATGGCTGTGTGCATTTACCAAACCTGGCAACACACAACCCAGTTTCAAAGCGCCCTCTGACTCTATGTCAGTCGCATCTAACTTTATACGAGACCACAACCCATGCTCATCGGACTCCAAGAGAACATTGGGGGTCCAAGTACCGTTGACCCAAGCCAAATTAGCTTTAAATTTCATAGGCTCAATGATTTAACTTGATTCAGTGCAGCGAGCACCATCTTTTCAAGCAGGGGCTGAACTTTAACCGCCAGTTGAGGGCGGTACTCATAAGGCGGCAACTCTGCCATGTAAACAGACTGACATTTTTCAAGTTGCACAGCGTGAATACCTGTTTTGGGGCTTCCATATTGTCGTGTGATGTAGCCGCCCTTGAATCTGCCGTTTAGCACATTCGTGAATGCTGCTTGGTTGGCGCAGACACTCATCACGGCAAGGCCCACAGAATTGTCTGCTGACAAACCATTGGCCGTTCCAATGTTTAAATCTGGCAACTTGCCATCAAACAACCAAGGGATTTCGCTTCGAATACTGTGGGCGTCCCACAAAAGGACATTTGAGTGCAATGACCTCAATCGTTTTAATTCGCCAGCCAAAGCCCCGTGATACGGTTGCCAGTAGGTTTCTCGGCGCCGCAACTTCTCAGCAGAATCGGGCTCGCAACCAACCTTGTACAGAGGCTCGCCTGTAAAAAACCGAGTAGGACAGAGTTCTGTATTGGATGCACCAGGGTACATGGGCGCATCATCGGGCGGACGATTTAAATCAATCACATAACGAGAATAGACCGGCGTTAAAATACTTGCGCCCATGGCTTTTAGAAAATCGTAAAGCAAATCTAGATGCCAATCGGCGTCTTCTATTTCAAGAGCGCGCGGCACATAGTTCGGCTTTAATTCCTCTGGCAANACAGTGCCTAAGTGAGGCATGCTGACAAGTACGGGCGCTACANCTTGGTGCAATTTAAAAGTAGGTGTCATCATTTTTAATTTGAATGAAATACAGAAGGCACTGCACGAAGCTGGCCGCCCCAAACCGTTGATAAACAGGGGTTTGATCCAAAAGCATAGGCCAGTTCGGAAGGATGATCAACCTCCCATAAAGCAAAATCAGCACGCTGCTCTGCAACCAAGGCACCTCTGTCGTTCATGCCTAAAGCTTTTGCTCCAATTCTGGTCACACCCGCCAGCGCCTCTTGTGGTGTCAACCGCATCAACGTACAAGCCATATTCAACATGAGCAAGATAGATGTGCACGGTGAACTGCCTGGATTTGAATCGGTAGAGATGGCCATGGGAACTTGATGGCGCCTTAAAATTTCAATGGGGGGCAGTTTGGTTTCACGAAGAAAATAGAACGCCCCTGGCAATAAGACTGCAACAGTTCCAGCCTGAGCCATGGCTGCTGCACCCTCCTCGCTTAACCACTCCAAATGATCACAGCTTAGGGCGCCGTAAGCGGCAGCCAATGAGGCGCCTTGGCTGTCTGTCAATTGCTCAGCATGCAACTTAACAGGCAGCTTCAAGCGTTGGGCCTCCTTAAAGACTCTTTCTGTTTGTGCATAAGTAAAGCCAATTCGATCACAAAATGCGTCAACTGCATCAATTAAGCCCTGCGCTTTGAGAGGCGCCATCATGGCGACCACTGAATCGATATAGGCCTCTGAATCATCTTTAAATTCTGGTGGCACGGCATGAGCGCCTAGAAAAGTATTCTGAATGTGCACAGGGTTGTGTTGTGCCAATTGCCTTGCAACGCGCAAGCATTTGGCTTCATGCTCAAGGGATAAACCATAACCTGACTTAACTTCAAGCGTGGTCACACCTTCTGCCATTAAATTTTGCAATCGTTTCTGTGCAGACGCCAACAACTCAGCCTCTGTGGCCACTCGAGTGGCCTGAACCGTTGATTTAATCCCGCCGCCAGCGCGGGCTATGTCCTCATAGCTTGCGCCATTCAAACGCAATTCAAACTCATTGGCACGCTGACCGCCATAAACCAAATGGGTATGGCAATCAATCAAGCCAGGCGTGATGAGTGCCTTGTGTGAATCGTGTACCACGGCACCGAGACGGTAATGAGATGGCAAATCAGCACGTCCGCCAACCCAGGCCAAGCGCTCATCTTGTACAACAATTGCACCATCCTCAATGAGTCCATAGTTGGCCTCTTGGCCTTGCTGCATTGTTGCAACGCGAGCGTTTTCCCAAATAGTCAAACTCATGTTGAGCACTCCATTTCAATCAACATCACATGCATGCCAATGAATTCAATCTGTTCATCTTGGTCAAGCGTGATCCAATACAAAGACTCTGTGTTGAGTTCTTGTGTCTGTTGATTAATTTGAATATGCCCGCCGGCCTCAACAACAAAAATGGCCAAGGTGGTTTGGGACTTGAAATTTCCTACATAAGCCAAACGGTCAATTCTGGCCATCTTGGCAGAAATACCTTGCACCATTAAATTGAAATCCAAGGTCGGCCCACGGGTCAACGAACACTGACAGGCTGTCTCTCCAGAGAATTGGAGCGCGGGATCTTTATGACCCAAAACAACTCGTCGATCAGGAAACTGCAATGTGACACCGTTGCCACGAAGCACAGCAAACCAGCGTTCTACACCCATAAACTCAGAGAATGGCCCATCGCTGTCTATGCGAGCCACCGACATGCGAAATACCCATTGAGAAGGACTGGGCCAACAAATCAACGATTGGGTGGTTCCTCCGCCATTTTTCCAAGGACTGGCAGGGACATCTTGGAGGCGAATCTGATGCCAATCTTTCAACAGCGTCATTGAAATGCACCTTTAAAACTGTATCTGCTTGCCGGATAAATCAGTCGCGCCAAAGAGGCCACCTGATTTGAACTCGCTGTTGTTCTCACCATGACCAAGCACGGTTGCGATGTTTTAATTTTCAAATGCCGCGCTTCTGTTTCATTTGGCAAGACCGCTTCAATGGAATAGGCTGCACTGGTGACAGGTACAACATCTAACAAGTGACGTGTGGGTGTGATTGTTGAAAAGTCTACGGCCAAATAATCTGGCGCCAAGCGGGGGTTGACATACCGATCCTCAAATTGAAGAGGCACACCATTTTCGAGATGAACCATGATGGTGTGAAAAAGGACACTCTTGACGGGTAAATTAAAACAAGTTGCGAGTGCCTTGTTTGCTTTTGTTTGCCCCACAAAAATAATTTCTGTGCCGTGCACATGACCTCGTTCTTTAATTTCCTCTTGAATGTCTCGAATTTCAAGCTTTGAAGAGACTTGGTCAATTTCCGCCACAAAAGTGCCCGACCCCTGAACCCGTCTAACCACACCCTCCGCCATCAGTTCTCGAAGTGCGCGGTTCACTGTCATGCGGCTCACGCCGAACTGGTGCATGAGGGCACTTTCACTGGGCACAGAGTCACCTGCTATCCACTCGCCCTTCTTTATTTTGGTGCAAATGAAAACTTTGACTTGCTCGTAAATGGGCACTTTTTCGAAATTCATGATCTAGAGAATACTACGATTGACATAAGTTGTATAGACAACTAGGATTCACTGCACATCATTCAAATTGACACTTTTTAAAACCATGAACGCCCCTTCAATTCCTATCAGCTTGCATCGACAAGCGCGTCCTGTTAGAGCACCTCGCGGACCGACCCTCAGTTGCGCCAACTGGGAAATCGAAGCAGCTTACCGAATGATTCAAAACAATCTAGATCCTGAGGTGGCTGAGAACCCAGATGAACTCGTGGTCTATGGCGGAATTGGCAAAGCTGCAAGAAATTGGGACTGCTTCGAAGCCATTTTGGATTCGCTGCGAACACTTAAACCCGATGAAACCTTGTTGATTCAGTCGGGAAAACCCGTAGGNATTTTCAGAACTCACACTGGCGCACCTCGGGTCCTNTTGGCAAATTCCAATCTGGTCCCCAAATGGGCCACATGGGAGCATTTCAATGAACTGGACCGCGCTGGTCTGATGATGTATGGACAAATGACGGCAGGCAGCTGGATCTACATTGGTAGCCAAGGCATTGTTCAAGGCACCTATGAAACCTTTGTTGAAGCCGGCAGGCAACACTTCAATGGTGATTTATCGGGTCGCTGGATTTTGACAGCTGGCCTTGGTGGCATGGGCGGTGCACAGCCTTTGGCCGCTACGTTTGCCGGCGCTTGTTCACTCAACATTGAATGTCAACAGTCGAGCATTGATTTTCGCTTAAAAACAAAATACGTAGACAAGCAAGCGGCCACAGTTCAAGAGGCACTGGACATGATTGCTTACCATACGACTCGCAAAGAAGCCGTATCCATTGCCTTGTGTGGCAACGCTGCTGAGTTGTTGCCCCAGCTGGTTGCAATCGCCAAGCAAGGCGGTATGCGCCCCGATATCGTCACAGACCAAACATCGGCACACGACATCATCAATGGCTACTTACCGATTGGTTGGTCGCTTGAAGACTGGCGTGCGGCGCAAAAAGATCCGAGCCGTCATGCGGCACTTACGCAAGCTGCAGGCAAGTCATGCGCCATCCACGTGAAGGCGTTGTTAGCCTTTCATGAAATGGGCGTTCCAACTGTCGACTACGGCAATAACTTAAGGCAAGTTGCCAAAGATTTTGGTGTCGAGAACGCGTTTGACTATCCCGGCTTTGTGCCCGCCTACATTCGTCCTTTGTTTTGCCAAGGCATAGGCCCATTTCGTTGGGTTGCGCTGAGTGGCGACCCAGAGGATATTTTAAAAACCGACGCCAAGATGAAGGAGCTGTTCCCCAATCATAAAAACTTGCACCGTTGGCTGGACATGGCGGAAGAGCGCATCAGCTTTCAAGGTTTGCCAGCGCGTATTTGCTGGATTGGATTGGGTGAACGTCATTTGGCGGGATTGGCCTTTAACGAAATGGTCCGAAATGGTGAGCTCAAAGGTCCGATTGTCATTGGCAGAGACCATCTAGACAGTGGTTCCGTTGCATCGCCCAATCGCGAAACCGAAGCCATGATGGATGGCAGTGATGCCGTCAGTGATTGGCCTTTGCTGAACGCGCTACTGAACACAGCCAGCGGCGCCACTTGGGTCAGCATTCACCATGGCGGTGGTGTGGGCATGGGTTACTCGCAACACTCAGGCGTGGTCATTGTTTGTGATGGCACTCTAGCAGCCGATGAAAAGCTATCTAGAGTACTTTTCAACGATCCCGCTACAGGTGTGATGCGGCATGCTGATGCAGGTTATGACTTGGCCAAAGAATCCGCAAAGCTAAACAATTTGCAATTGCCCATGATGTCTTGATTCGATTTTTCACGCTGTATTTTTTAACTTTAACTTTATTAACCAAGGAGTTCGTATGAAACATTTCGTTGCCTTAGCTTTGGCCTCAACCCTAAGCTGCGTCGCATTTGCGCAAGAAACCAAAGTGAGCATTGCGCTGTCTGGATGGACAGGATTTGCGCCCCTCACGTTGGCCAAAGAAGCAGGCATTTTCAAGAAAAATGGCCTTGATGTCACCTTGAGAAAAGTGCCGCAAAAAGATCGCCACTTGGTCTTAGCCTCAGGCGATGTGCAATGCGCAGCAACCACCGTTGAAACCTGGATTGCATGGAATGCAAACGGCGTTGCAACAACTCAAATTTTCCAGCTCGATAAGAGCTTTGGCGCCGATGGCATGGTTGTAAAAAACGACATTACCAAAATTACAGACTTAAAGGGTAAAACAGTTGCAGCCAGTGCGCCTGGTACAGCACCCTACTTTACGCTAGCTTGGATGTTGAAGAAAAACGGCATGACCACCAAAGATGTCAAGATAGTGAACCTAGAGCCCCAAGCTGCGGCAAATGCCATGATTGCGGGCAATGCAGGCATTGATGCAGCCTTGACATACGAACCTTACTTGAGCGCAGTGCGTGCAAAACCCGAAGCTGGCAAGATCATTGCAACAACACTTGACTATCCTATGATCATGGACACATTTGGTTGTGTTCCCAAATTCTTGGCTGACAATCCGAAAGCCGCAAAAGCCATCGCAGACAGCTACTTTGAAGCCATTGAAATGATCAGCAAAGAACCTAANNGGAGCTTTGAGATCATGGGGGCTGATGTCAAACAATCAGGCGAGGCATTTGAAGCCAGCCAAAAATATTTGCGTTGGCAAGATCGTGCAGCGAATCTGAAATTCTTCAGCGGCGAGCATGCTCAATTTAGCAAAGAAGCTGCAGATTTACTTTTGGAAGTTGGCATCATCAAGCAATTACCAGACATGAGTAAATTGGCTGATACCCGCTTCATCAAGTAATCACAATGCGGCCACTGCAACCTGTATCACCCGGCGCCAAAGTGGCGTTGGGCATTTCATTCTTTGTCTTGTTCTTTGCAGTGTGGGCATTTGCCACCTTGGGCGGCTATGTTTCAAAAACATTTTTGGCCGACCCCATCACCATGGTTCGATCGGGATTTGATCTCCTGGTCAACCAAGGTTTTGGTTTTGACATTGGCATGACTGTTTGGCGAGTGTTGGGGGGTTTTTTTATTGCGGCCATTTTTGCAATACCAATTGGAATTTTAATGGGTGCCTACAAACCCATTGAAGCCCTTTTAGAGCCTTTCGTCAGCTTTGCAAGGTACTTGCCTGCTTCTGCGTTTATTCCGCTCTTGATTTTGTGGGCAGGTATTGGAGAAGCGCAAAAATTAGCCGTCATTTTTATTGGTTCATTTTTCCAATTGATCCTCATGATTGCCGTATCTGTGGGCAATACAAGGCGTGACTTGGTAGAAGCTGCCTACACACTGGGCGCCAAGGACAGTGGTGTGGTGACACGTGTTCTGTTGCCAAGTGCATCTCCCGAGTTGGCCGAAATCCTGAGAATGGTTTTAGGTTGGGCATGGACCTATGTCATTGTGGCCGAGTTGATTGGCGCCTCAAATGGCATTGGCCACATGATCACCGACAGCCAAGCTTTGATGGCCACTGATCAAATTATTTTTGGAATCATCGTCATTGGCTTGATCGGTTTAGTCACCGACATTGCTTTCAAAACCTTCAACCGATGGCTCTTTCCGTGGGCACGTTTAAGTTAATAATGTCCATTCTTCAAATCTCGCAAGTTAGCAAAACATTCAGCACACATGGCGCAGTCACGCAAGCGCTGACCGCTACCGACCTAAGTGTTGACGAAAATGACTTCATCACCATCTTGGGACCTTCAGGCTGCGGTAAATCAACATTACTGCGCATGGTTGCCGGACTTGACACACCGTCCTCGGGTGAAATAAAACTTGAAGGCGTTCAGGTCACGGGTCCTGGTGCCGATCGCGGCATGGTGTTTCAAAGCTACACCCTCTTTCCATGGCTCAACGTTTTAGAAAATGTTTGTTTTGGTTTGCGCGAAAAGGGCTTGCCCTTGGCTGAACAACATGACATTGCGCACAAATTTCTAAAGCAAGTTGGACTGCAGGATTTTGCAAATCATTTTCCCAAGCAGCTGTCAGGTGGTATGCAGCAACGAACGGCCTTGGCGCGAGCCTTAGCAAACAACCCACGCATTTTGCTAATGGATGAGCCTTTTGGTGCACTAGACCATCAAACACGCGAATTGATGCAAGAGTTACTTCAAGACATCTGGCAATCTGAGAGAAAAACAGTTTTGTTTGTCACCCACGATATCGATGAGGCCATTTTCATGGGTAATCGAGTCATGGTGATGAGTGCACGGCCAGGTCGCATTAAATGCGACTTGCCAATTGAGTTGCCCTACCCTCGTCATTACTCAGTCAAAACTTCACCTGCATTTTCAGAGCTGAAGGCCAGACTGACTGAAGAAATTCGAATTGAAGTTAGGCGAGCTAGCGGACTTTCTTAGTTAAAACTGGCGGCGAATACATTTTTGCCTTGAAGGATTCCAAATGATTTTATCTGCTCGCCATCCGCTGGTCTTGGCGCCAGGGCTCATGACGCTTGCGCAGTTGAAGTTGATTCATCAAGAACAGCAGTTCATTGCTTTGCCAGAGAGTTGCAGATCTGATATTCGCAAGAGTCAAGCTTTGGTTGAGGCTTACGCTAATGGTGATACGCCCGTCTATGGCGTGAACACTGGGTTTGGCAAGCTGGCCAACCAGCGTATCAACAAAGAGCAACTGCATACCTTGCAGCTGAATTTAATTCGATCACACAGCGTCGGTGTAGGAGAGCCACTCTCTGCACCCATCATTCGACTCATGATGGCCACCAAAGCAGCCAGCTTGGCTCGCGGCTATTCCGGCGTTAGAGAAATTGTCATCGATACACTTTTAGCAGTTCACAATGCCGGCTTGGTCCCTGACGTGCCATCACAAGGCTCTGTTGGTGCATCTGGCGATTTAGCACCGCTTGCGCACATGACATTGTCGTTACTTGGCGAAGGCTATATATGGGTGAGTGGCATTAAAATACCAGCCCTTGANGCCTTAAAAGAAGCAGGTATTGCACCTTTAACTTTAGAAGCAAAGGAAGGTTTGGCCCTCATCAACGGCACCCAGACATCTACGGCTTTGGCATTGCACGCTCTNTTTAGTTTTGAACCCGTCTTCNAAGCAGGNTTGGTAATTGGAGCCTTAACAATCGATGCTGCACGGGGAAGTGATGGGCCTTTTGATGCCCGCATTCACGAATTGCGAGGACAACTTGGGCAAATCAAAGTTGCCCAGGTTTATCGAAATCTACTGATCGGCAGCGAAATAAGAAACTCACACCGTGAAGGCGATGATCGAGTTCAAGACCCCTATTGCCTCAGATGCCAGCCCCAAGTGGTCGGCGCATGCCTTGATCAAATCAATCATGCAATGCGAATCTTAATAATCGAAGCCAACGCCGTCACAGACAACCCACTTGTCTTTGCCAAAGAAGGCGTTATGTTGTCAGGTGGCAACTTTCACGCGGAGCCTGTTGCATTGGCTGCGGATGGCCTAGCTTTGGCCATTGCAGAAGTTGGCGCAATCGCTGAAAGACGTATTGCCATGCTGATCGACAGCAACGTGTCCCAGTTGCCCCCCTTCTTAACAAAAGATGCTGGGCTAAATAGCGGCTTCATGATTGCTCACGTTACAGCAGCATCATTGGCTTCTGAGAACAAGTCACTGGCTCACCCTGCCAGCGTTGACAGCTTACCTACCAGCGCCAACCAAGAAGATCATGTCAGCATGGCAACATTTGCAGCTAGACGTCTACAGAGTATGGTTCGCAATACAGCTTATATCCTCAGCATTGAATGGCTGGCCGCAGCTCAGGGTATTGAGTTTCTGAGGCCTTTGCAATCCTCAGATGCCTTAGAAAATGCGATGACTATTTTGAGGCGCCATGTTTCATTCATGGATCAAGATCGTTGGCTATCGCCTGATATTGAGGCAGCTAGCACCTTGGTCCACAGCGGGCAACTTTCTGAGCTCATGCCTAACTTTCATTTAATTGAAAAGATTCATTAAGTGATGGATACCTCCTACCCATCCCTGTTTTCAGTTAAATCAGGAGTTCATGGTCCAATTCAGAT
>JGI25924J51412_1000074_pt1 | contig 11532 bp, 7 predicted proteins | sample LauGreFaBDMM15SD_2_FD_51412 | JGI IMG/M metagenome (IMG submission 51412) | reverse complement strand
GTTTTCTGTTCCTTGGTCTTACCAGTTCCATGACAACTTTTGCAAGGCTTCGGAATATATTTTCCAGTCCCTCGGCACTTTGGACAGGTCTGCTGCATCGAGAAAAACCCCTGAGCAATACGTACTTGACCATTGCCTTCGCAAGTAGGGCAAACTTCTACTTTCGAGCCAGGCTCTGCACCCGTTCCGCTACATACTTTGCAGGTACTCCAACTAGGCACTCGAATCTGGGTGGTGTAGCCTGCGGCTGCCTGCTCTAGGGTGATCTCCATGTTGTAGCGTAAATCTGCGCCCTTATAGACTTGGGGTCCAGAGCTTCTACCTTGACCAAAGATGTCACCAAAAATGTCACCAAAGGCATCTGCAAAACCGCCTGCGCCTGCGCCGGCAAAGCCGCCCATACTGGGGTCTACTCCAGCATGACCATACTGATCATAGGCACCACGTTTTTGAGGATCTGACAATGTCTCATAAGCCTCTTTAGCTTCTTTGAAATTTGCCTCAGCCCCTGGATTATCAGGATTACGGTCTGGATGGTATTTCATGGCAAGCTTACGGTAGGCCTTTTTTAAGTCCTCCTCGCTGGCATTTTTTCCAACCCCTAAAACTTCATAAAAATCTCGTTTACCAGTCGCCACAGCGCACCCTTTTTCCTGAAAGATAAAAACGAGAAGTCGGCACAGGGCCGACTCATCGCATTCACCTACTAATTTCTAGAGACTACTTCTTATCGTTTACCTCTTTAAAGTCTGCATCCACTACCTCGGGATCATGAGCCTTTGCCTCACCCGCAGGCTTTGTTGCGCCACTAGGATTCGCTTTAGCCTGCTCGGCAGCATACGCCTTCTCGCCAAGCTTTTGACTCACTTTTGCCAAAGCCTCGGTCTTAGTCTCCATGGCCACCTTATCCGTTCCTTTAATTGCCTCTTCAAGCTCCTTGAGGGCAGACTCAATGCTACCTTTTTCGCCCGCATCCAAACTGCTACCGTGCTCTTCCAAAGCTTTCTTCGTGGAATGCGCCAGAGCATCTGCAGTGTTTCTAGCGGTGACTAAGTCGAGTAGCTTACGATCTTCTTCAGCGTTTGCTTCGGCATCTTTAACCATCCGCTGAATTTCTTCTTCCGAAAGACCGGAATTTGCTTTGATGGTGATCTTGTTCTCTTTACCAGAGGCTTTATCTTTAGCTTTCACATGCAAAATACCATTGGCATCGATATCGAAGGTCACCTCAATTTGTGGCAAACCGCGGGCTGATGGCGGAATTCCTTCCAAATTGAATTCACCAAGCATCTTGTTGGCACTCGCCATCTCGCGCTCACCCTGGAAGCACTTAATGGTCACGGCAGGTTGATTGTCCTCTGCCGTTGAAAACACTTGGGAGTGCTTGGTTGGGATCGTGGTATTTTTCTGAATCATCTTAGTCATCACACCACCCAAGGTCTCAATACCAAGAGATAAAGGCGTGACATCCAGGAGTAATACGTCTTTGCGATCGCCGGCCAATACAGAACCCTGAATCGCAGCACCAACAGCAACTGCTTCATCAGGATTGACATCCTTACGAGGCTCTTTACCAAAGATGGCCTTCACTTGTTCTTGTACTTTTGGCATACGGGTTTGACCGCCTACCAAAATGACATCATCAATATCGGATGAAGATACACCGGCATCTTTCATAGCGACTTGGCATGGCCCCATCGTACGCGTAATTAGCTCCTCAACCAAAGACTCTAGCTTGGAGCGGGTTAGTTTTAAGTTGAGATGCTTAGGACCGCTTGCATCCGCAGTCACATACGGTAGGTTAATCTCGGTTTGCTGTGAAGAAGAAAGTTCGATCTTGGCCTTCTCAGCAGCATCTTTAAGGCGNTGCAAAGCAAGCACGTCTTTACTGAGATCAACTCCTTGTTCTTTCTTGAACTCGGCAATAATCCAGTCAATAATGCGCTGGTCAAAATCTTCACCACCCAAGAAGGTATCACCGTTAGTAGACAGTACCTCAAATTGTTTCTCACCATCCACATTCGCAATTTCAATAATGGAAACGTCAAAGGTACCGCCACCGAGGTCATATACGGCAATCTTACGATCTACTTTATCTTGCTTATCTAGGCCAAACGCCAAAGCCGCAGCAGTTGGTTCGTTAATGATTCGTTTCACTTCTAGGCCCGCGATTCGACCGGCATCTTTGGTAGCTTGACGCTGACTGTCATTGAAATAAGCCGGCACCGTAATGACGGCTTCGGTAACTTCTTCGCCGAGATAATCCTCAGCAGTCTTTTTCATCTTACGCAACACCTCAGCAGAAACCTGCTGGGGCGCAATTTTCTTATCGCGCACCGACACCCAAGCATCGCCATTCTCAGCTGCAATAATGCTGTAAGGCATCAAGCNAATGTCTTTTTGGACCTCGGCATCGGTAAATTTACGGCCAATTAAACGCTTGACCGCATACACCGTATTTTTAGGATTGGTAACCGACTGACGCTTAGCAGGCGCGCCCACCAATACCTCGCCATCTTCCATATAGGCGATGATGGAAGGTGTTGTTCTAGTGCCCTCGGCGTTTTCAATCACCTTCGGTGCATTGTTTTCAATNACGGAGACGCAGGAATTTGTTGTTCCTAGGTCAATTCCAATAATCTTTCCCATAATGGCTCCAAAATAAATGAATAAGTGCTGCCGATACCCTACAGATGGGGACTAATTCATGGAATTCAAGGGGCCTAAGCCCTTGAATTTACTTAATTCTCTAATTATTTTGCCTGGCTAACCGTGACTAAGGCTGGACGTAAGACCCGATCAGCAATCAAAAAACCTCTTTGGAGAACTGACACCACGGTATTCGCATCCTGCTCCGATGGAACCATGGAAATAGCCTGATGTTGGTGAGGATCAAATTTAGCGCCGGGGGCTGGATTAATCTCGATTAAGCGCCCTTTCTCAAAGGCAGAAATTANTTGTTTGAGCGTAATTTCAAGCCCCTCTTTGAACGCCTTAGCATCACCCGCTTCGGTAGCAAGTGCCGCGTACAAACTGTCACTAACCGGGATTAGGTGCTCTGCAAAGCCTTCGATCGCAAATTTGTGTGCTTTTGTAATATCTTCCATCGCACGTCGGCGAATGTTCTCACCCTCTGCTTTAGCCCGAAGATAGCTGTCTTGCAATTCGGTCAGTTTTTGGTTGGCCTGCGCCAGTTGCTCCTCAACACTAAGACTTGGTTCACTAGCCTCGGCTGCAGAAGTCTCAAGTCCTGGATTTTCTGTCTGCAGTTCTTGCTCAGATTTATTTTCATTCATAACGGTACCTTATCGACTAAACCATACATTGGGGCATTAGCCCTAATTTCAAGGGGCTTGCTTACCCGTGGCAATCTTTGCAGAGACCTCATTAGCCCGACGTTCCCGTAACGCTAATTCTGCCTCTGAGTCAGGTATGGTTGGCCATCCCTGCATATGCTCTTTTGCAATCTCCTCCAAAGCAGAGATAAAAACTGGGTCATCGTTTAGGCATGGGATATATCGATAATCTCCGCCGCCATGCTCATGGAAGATCTCCTGTCCTTCCATCGCAATCTCTTCAAGAGTTTCCAAACAATCTGCTGGGAACCCTGGGCACACAATATCAATATGTGGGCAAGTGTCCTTTCCCAAGTCCTCGAGCATAGAGCAGTGTATGGTTTTAGCCACTCAGCCCGACCAAAGCGCGATTGAAAAGTAACTCGGTAGTCATTAGGCTTCAAACCCAATGCCTCACCAAGTAGACGGCCTGTTTTTAAACATTCACAATGGTAAGGATCGCCCTGCATCAAATTTCGTTTCGGTAAACCATGAAAAGACATCACTAACTTTGCACCCTTAGCAAAATCGGGTCTGTCATTTTGGATCCAATAGGCCTCAATGCTCTGCCGCAAGGCATCAATATAGCGAGGGTGGTCATGATAGTGCTTAACTAAACGCAACTCGGGTTGGTTGCGCCACCCTTTTAAAACATCAAATATTTCATCAAAACTTGAGGCACTGGTCGTTGCAGAATATTGTGGGTAAAGAGGCAACACAAGAAGTCGCTCAACGTTTTCTTGCCTAAACCTCTCAAGTACCTCTGGAATCGATGGCTTGCCATAGCGCATTCCTAGATCAACAATCACGCTAGCGTTGGTCTTTCTAAAGCACGCTTGTAAGCCGTTCGCTTGGGTCTTGGAATAAATCAATAAAGGGGATCCTTCCTGCAACCAAATCGAGGCATATTTTTTAGCCGATGCGCCGCTACGAATGGGCAAAATAATTCCGTGCAAAATAAACCACCAGACTAAACGTGGGATTTCGACAACCCGCGGGTCTGACAAGAATTGTTTGAGATAGGTTCGTACCGCAAGACGTGTCGGCGCCTCTGGTGTACCAAGATTAATGACCAAAATACCCGTGCGAGCAGAACGAAGGTGGGGGCTAGGGTTCAAATGAAATCCAAAATCAAAATTATGGGGTACTTAATGCGCCACTCAAAAGCTTTGAGGTAATGTCCACAATTGGAATCACGCGATCATACGCCATCCGAGTTGGCCCGATCACCCCTAAGGTACCCACTATTTTGCCATCCACGCTGTACGGTGCACTGATGACTGCTAAATCTTCATAGGGCAAGAGCTCACTCTCACCCCCAATGAATATTTGAATTCCATCGGCGTGACTAGANATATCGAGTAATTGCATCAGAACCGATTTCTGCTCAAGCATGTCAAACATCTTGCGTAATTTGGTTAAGTTAGAACTTAGCTCCCCAACATCCAATAAATGGCGCTCTCCAGAGATCACCATATCAGGATGCGTTAATTTGGTATCTGTCACTCCATTCTCAAGTGCCAAGGTCATTAAACCCGCAATATCCCCTCGCAAATGATCGAGCTCAGCACGTAAGCGAGCGCTGATATCTGAAAAACTCTTCCCAGAAAAATGCGCATTGATGTAATTGCTTGCCTCAACCAATTGACTCGGGCTGTAATCTTGGGTGGTCGGCAAAATACGATTTTGCACATCCCCTTGAGGAGTAACCAAGATTAGTAAGATTTTTCCTTCGCCCAAACGCAAGAACTCGATGTGTTTAAAAATCTGTGAGCGCTTAGGCGTCATCACCACTCCGGNAAAGTGAGTAAGACTAGATAAAAGCTGTGCTGCTGAGTTAATGACCTTCTGAGGCGAGTCTGGATACAAAGAACGCTCAACTTCTCTAGATGCCAATTCCTCCAAAGGCCGAATAGTCAACATCGTGTCGACAAACAGCCGATAGCCACGGGGNGTAGGTATGCGTCCAGCAGATGTATGGGGGCTAGTCACAAAACCCATCTCTTCGAGGTCAGCCATGACGTTACGAATGGTGGCGGCAGATAAATCAAGACCTGAAAACCGAGATAAGGTTCTAGAGCCCACTGGCTGACCCTCCTCGATGTATCTCTCGATGAGGGTTTTTAGTAAAAGTTTGGAGCGATCATCCATGATTGGAGTAATTTTATGCCTATGGTTTAATCGTTGTATGTTAAGCCCATCAAGCAATCCNCTGCAGAAGAAATTTCGGCGCGTTACTCTAGTTGGTAAGCACCAGGCAGATGGTATTAGCGAGCATCTCCAAGAATTAGCGCACATCCTTATCCAACAAGGCTGCGAGCTCAGTATTGAGTCTGAAACAGCAGCTCATTTNCAGATCAAAGGGAGCAAAACCCTGCCCCTCACTGACTTTAGAGATTCCACCGATTTGGCGGTCATTTTGGGAGGCGATGGAACCATGCTGGGGATTGGGCGCCAAATTGCCGGTAGCGGGGTTCCNCTACTGGGCATCAATATGGGGCGTCTTGGCTATATGACCGATATCCCCTTTGAGGACGCNAAAACGGTCCTTCCTGCGATTATTCAAGGGCACTATGAGATTGACTCACGCTCTCTTCTGGAGGCGAGCGTGTCACGCCATGGTAAAGAAATCCATCGTGGTCTAGCCCTAAACGATGTCGTTGTNAACCGTTCTGGTCTATCGGGGATGGTTGAGCTTAAAGTCCATGTCAATCAATCATTTATGTATAACCAACGCTCGGATGGTTTAATTGTTTCTACGCCAACNGGCTCAACTGCCTACGCATTGTCAGCCGGAGGCCCAATTTTGCACCCTAGAGTTCCAGGGATTGTGTTGGTCCCAATTGCCCCCCACGCACTATCAAACCGTCCCATAGTGCTCGCTCAAGAATCNATTATTGCGATTGAGGTCGTCGGCGGTCGTGAAGTGATCGTTAACTTTGATATGCAATCGCTCACCAAATTACAAATTGGTGACCAAGTTGAAGTACGGCTCTCTGATAAATCTATTTCTCTCCTACATCCTTTGGGTCATAGTGACTACCAAACCTTGCGAGAAAAATTGCACTGGAACGAGTATCCTTCCACGTTTTAATCTGGGTAGATAGGCATGCTCCACTCATTAGCTTTACGTGATTTTGTGATCGTCGATCAACTTGAGCTCGACTTTACAGAGGGCTTTAGTGTTTTGACTGGCGAAACCGGTGCGGGTAAATCAATCCTATTGGATGCCCTTGGATTAGCGCTTGGGGAACGAGCTGACAGTAGCCAAATCCGTGANGGCTGTCAACGCGCGGAGATTACAGCTATTTTTAGGATTGATAACAGGCTTGAAACAGAAATGAGCGCCTGGTTAGAGGTNCATGACCTGCCCCTAGAGGATGGNGGTAAAAGTCTGATCCTAAAACGCAGTATTGATCACACGGGACGCAGTCGTTCCTTTATTAATGGTAGCAGTGCCTCATTAAATCAACTTCGCGAGGCTGGTGATCGCCTCGTTGATATTCACGGCCAACATGCCCACCAACTGCTTCTCAAAACTGGCGCGCAACGTGAACTACTAGACCGCCATGCTGGTCTTGCTGAGCTGACAAGTCAGGTTGCTGAAGCATTTAAAGTGATGAGCGACACTCAGAAAAAACTTGAGCAAGCCGAATCGGCAGGTGCTGATATCCAACGCGAGCGTGAGCGCTTGGAGTGGCAGCTCGAAGAGCTTACTGAGATCGCTCCTCAAACAAACGAGTGGGCTGAGATCAAATCTGATCACGCGCGTTTAGCCAATGCGGCAAAAATTATTCAGGGAAGTCAGGCAACCATTGATCTGCTCAGTGAATCAGATCACTCGATTGAATCACAACTGAATATGGCGAAACAAGAAATAGATTCTCTTGCAGAACATGACCCTGCCCTAAATCCAGTAGCAGAAAGTTTAAATGTTGCCCAAATTCAATTAGACGAAGCTCTGCATAGTCTCAATCGCTATCTACAAAAAATGGACTTGGATCCAGATCGACTAGCGGAAGTCGATGCACGTATGCAAATACTGCATACTGCTGCGCGTAAATACAAAGTAAATCCAGATGATCTAGCGCAACTGTGGATTGATACACAAGATAAATTAGATACCTTGACTGCTGCGCAAAATATAGAAGTACTTCGTCAGCAATTGCATGAGCAAATCAGCAAATTCACAGAACTCGCAAATGATCTCTCACAAAAACGTCAGAAGGCAGCTCAACAGCTTAGCAAAGAAATTACTGCCGCGATGCAAACACTTGCTATGTCTGGAGGTCAATTACAAATTGCTTTGCGTGAATGTGAGCCCAGCGCCAAAGGGATTGATCATGTGGAGTACCTGATTGCAGCGCATGCTGGAAGCACACCGCGCCCTCTAGCCAAAGTAGCCTCCGGTGGCGAACTTGCCCGTATTAGNCTAGCAATTAGTGTTATTACTAGCCAGGCAAGCTTTACTCCCACGCTTATTTTTGATGAGGTCGANTCTGGAATCGGTGGTGCAGTAGCTCAGACTGTTGGTGAGCTCCTCAAACAATTAGGGCAATCCCATCAAATATTGTGTGTGACCCATCTTGCACAAGTTGCTGCTCAGGGCAATCATCACTTTAAGGTGATCAAAACCCAAACGAATGGGGTTACAAGTTCGGACGTAAGTTCTTTAGGGCGTCAGGAGCGTATTGAAGAAATCGCCAGAATGCTTGGTGGGGCCACTATTACTGACACCACACGGCGTCATGCTCGCGAGCTTCTTGGTCAATCTTAGTCACCCGCTTCAGGACGCGACGGCGTACCAAATATTTTCTTCCAAAGAGCGCTGACCTGATCTCTGGCATTTGCAAAGTCAGGATATTGATGAATATCCATTCGTGTTTTGTCTGCGCCATCTAAACGTAAGCGGTGTTGCTGGGCTCTAAAGATCCGATAGGCATTAGCAATTTCTAGGGCCTCTTCAGCGGTAATCAGCTGATGATCTGCAGCGATACGAAGTAATGCAATATTGCCTAAATTACCCAACAAGGCAGGAAATTGTCGTGCGAACGCCAAGACGAAAAATTGCACCATGAACTCAATATCAACCATTCCTCCGGGATCATGCTTTAAGTCAAATTCTGACGAATGATTTAGATGACCCGCGTGAACCTTGTGCCGCATATCAATAATTTCATGCTGAAGTTCAGTCATTTTCCGTTCCTGCGATAGCACCTCATTACGGATCTCCTCAAAACGCTTGCCCACAGTGGGATTTCCTGCTGCAAAGCGCGCTCGCGAGATTGCCTGATGCTCCCAAACCCATGCCGCATTGTCTCCTTCTCGCAATTGATACCGTCTAAATGAGTCTAGGCTCGTAACCAAAAATCCAGCCGCCCCATTTGGTCTCAGACGTGTATCGATCTCAAATAAAGTACCGGCTGGCGTTAAGGTGGTTAACCAATTGATCATCCGCTTTCCCAGAATGGAAAAAACCTCCTGAGCAGATTGATCGTTGATCGGCGCATCGTACAAAAAGACCAGGTCAAGATCTGATGCATACCCTAATTCCTTACCGCCCAATTTTCCATAAGCAATCACTGCAAATTGCGGTAATTGTTGGGCATCCATTGAAAACTTTTGNGCAACTGCTGGCCAAACCCGCTCATAGGTAACCTGCAAAATCAGATCGGCTAANGCAGATAGTCGATCACTCACGCGCTCTACGCTTAAGCCTTCTTGAGCCCCAATACCTAAATCTGCTAATAGAATCANGAAGGTCTCGGTGTGATGCGTGATGCGCAAAATATCCATCGCATGATCCGGACTGGCATTNTCAGCAAGCGCATCATCNAAGCGGAGATCCAAATCAATCTTCACTTTTTTCCAGTAGCTATCTGGATCATGAATTAACTCTGANTGGGCACTGGCNGATAAAAGGTCATCTAATAAATGTGGGTGTCTAGCAAGATACTGAGCTGCCCATTTAGAGGAGTTCAGTAGTACAAGTACCTTTTGTAACGCATTGGAATACTCTGCCAAGATTGATAAGTAAGCGCCACGCCTGGAGATTGCCTCAAGTAAATCAAAAAAACGCAATAAGGTTTGATCTGCATCGCCTGCTTGAGAGCTGGCGATATCTGCGGCTGCTTTTTTTAGTAAGCTCCGAATCACCAGCTGGCTTTTTTCTGGGAGAGCCTTCACACGAGAGCTATCTTGCCAACTTTGCCAACGCTCATGCACTCTAGGGAATAGAGTCGGATCAGGTTGCCAGTCTAGAGCATTTATATCAAGCTGTAAACGACCGTCAGCATCCAAAGAGAATGCTTTTTCGAAATACCGCGCCACCCGATTTTGATGACTATTTAGCTCCTGAATAAACTCATCTAAAGTAGTCACTTCAGCAGGACCGGCCATAGCCTTAGCTAGTTGCAAACGGGCCTCATCACTCTCTGGAAAATAATGAGTTTGCTGATCTTCCCAAATTTGTATGCGATGCTCTAAGCGCCGTAAGAATACATAAGCAACTTTTAGATCCTGAACTTCTTCAGGACTCATCCATAGATTAGCCTGGAGCAAATCGAGCACTTCTAAGGTTGGGCGAATACGCAAACGTGGATCTGTGCCCCCGCGCATAAGTTGAAACATTTGTGCCAAGAATTCAATTTCACGTATTCCACCTCGACCTAACTTAATATCGTGCGATCGACCGCTCCGGTTACTGCTGCGCTTTTCTGCCTCGCGCTGAATCTGTGCGTGTAGCTCGCGAATCGCTGCAATTACTCCGTAGTCCAAATGACGACGATAGACAAAAGGCCGAATAATTTGCTCTAAGCCTTTTTCACAACGCGTATGATCAGGATGATCACTTAATGGATAAATCATGCGGCCTTTGATCCAAGCGTATCGCTCCCACTCGCGGCCTTGAACAAAGAGATATTCCTCAAGCATTTCTAAACTACAAACCAATGGCCCTGAATCTCCATTGGGTCTTAATCGCATATCAACCCGAAAGACAAATCCATTTTCATCATGCTCAGCAATGATTTTGATCAGGCGCCGCCCAAGTTTTGTGAACCACTCGTGGTTTGAGATCGAGCTTGAGCCCCCTTGAGTGTCGCCTTCCTCCTCGTACAAAAAAATTAGGTCAATATCAGAAGAAAGATTGAGCTCCTTGCCGCCTAGCTTTCCCATACCCACAATCATGAGCGGTAACTCGTAATCCACCGATCGAGCCGATGGCAAACCAAATCGACCCTTAAGATCTTTTCGAATAAAAGCGGTCGTGTATGCCAAACTTTGCTGGGCAAAATAACTGAGGGCATGGGTGACCTCATCCAGTGTGGCCAAACCATTGAGATCTCGATACGCAATCCAGAGCATTAAACGCTGGCGGGCCAGACGCAACTCACCCATTAAAACAGTCTCCTCAAGACTTTCTTGGCTCAGGGATTGCCGCAAGGATAAAAGTAAACTATCGATCTGTTTAGGCTCAATCGGGGTATGAAGTCTCTCCGCAAGCCACCCCCGCCATTGGGGCTGTGCACTTAACCACCGACTCGCAAATAAGGAGTGTTTTTCTAGGAAATGGAGAGCAGTTTGAGGATCGGCCATATCTAATCTTAATCTTTACCAACCCATTTGAATTCGGGTATCGGATAATAGGGCTTGATGACTGGACAAAAGTACCCACTTCGCCTAAAAGACCTTTTCAGGTTAAGGCCCAATGCAAGCTCTTGGGCCCGATGGTCTCGGCGGCTCTTAATCCTTGGCCTAATCATTTTTAGCCTTGGTGTTATTGGTCATCTGCTGGTTCGTTTTGTTGTTTGGCCTCAGATAGAAATCTCAAAGCCTGTTGTTGAAAAATTACTCTCAGAGCGAATTGGAGTATCCGTCAAGATTGACCATTTGAATGTCTATTGGGAGGGGATTAGACCTGTCTTTGACATGACCGGTCTCGAGTTCACCCCTAGGCCAAATCAACCCATTGCACTCATTCCAGATAGACCCGTGCTCAAAGTTCGGGAGATACGCGGAGAATTAAGCTGGTCATCTCTTTACTACCTAAAGCCGCATTTCAACAAATTAGAGGCAAGTGATGTAATGATTCAAGTGACGCGCGATAAACAAGAGCGCCTGTTTGTTGCAGGTATTTTGGCTGGTACTGGAGCAGACGATCTTGATACACAAAACTGGCTGCTGTCACAAAATGATC
>JGI25924J51412_1000053_pt1 | contig 12984 bp, 8 predicted proteins | sample LauGreFaBDMM15SD_2_FD_51412 | JGI IMG/M metagenome (IMG submission 51412) | reverse complement strand
AAAGTGAATGGTCAAACCAGTGCTACTAAAACTAGCTCTCCACCTATTCCTAAATCACAATTAACAAAACCTGTCGAACAGCCGGTTGTAAAGCCGGTTGAAAGAGAAATAGTTGTTGTAGAAAAAGTTTCAACCATAACAACACCTGGGTCAGCAAAAGTTGAACCATTACGCGGAGTTGCCGCCAGAGTTGTGCAGTCAATGGAAGGATCGTTGTCAGTTCCTACTGCAACCAGTGTGCGTGTTGTACCAGCTAAATTATTGATTGATAATCGAACTGTTATTAATAATCATCTAAAACGTGGTCGTGGTGGGAAAGTTTCATTTACCCACTTAATTGGCTACGCGATGATCAAGGCAATCCGAGCCATGCCAGAGATGAACTCCTTTTATACACAATTAGATGGCAAGCCAGCTATTGGCCATCCTGAACATGTTAATTTAGGAATTGCAATTGATCTAGCAAAGGCAGATGGTTCGCGCCAATTACTAGTGCCATCCATTAAAGGATGTGAAAATCTAGATTTTGCACAATTCTGGTCTGCTTATGAAGAGATGGTTCACAAAGCCAGGGGTGGGACATTAACCGTTGAGGATTTTGCGGGTACAACTCTTTCTTTAACAAATCCTGGGACTATTGGCACAGTTCATTCAGTGCCACGCTTAGTTGCTGGTCAAGGCTTAATTCTTGGGGTTGGCTCACTTGATTACCCAGCTGAATTTCATGGCGCAAATGAACAGACACTTTCAGATTTAGGAATCAGCAAAGTTGTGACTGTGACAAGTACCTATGACCACAGGATTATTCAAGGCGCTCAATCTGGTGATTTCCTGCGAAGAATTCATGAAATTTTACTGGGTGAAGGCAGTTTTTATGATGAGATTTTTGCAGCGCTTAGAATTCCTTATGTACCTATTCGTTGGGTTAACGATATTCAATCTGGAAAAGATAATGCTGTAAGTAAAACTGCAAGAGTTCAAAAACTTATTGATGCTTATCGCACAACCGGCCATTTAATGGCTGACATTGATCCATTGGTTTATAAGCAAAGATCTCATCCAGATCTAGATATTGTTAATCATGGCTTAACGCTGTGGGATTTAGACCGTGAGTTTGCCACCGATGGATTTGGTGGAAAGCCATTTATGAAGCTTCGTCGAATTTTGGGCGTTCTTCGCGACTCTTATTGTCGAACAATCGCCACTGAGTACATGTATATCGCAAACCCAGAGGAGCGAAAGTGGATTCAAGATCGGATCGAAGTTGGAGCTCCGGTAACGCCAAGGGATGAGCAGCTTAGAATTTTACGCAAATTAAATAGCGCAGAGGCGTTTGAGTCATTCTTACAAACAAAATTTGTTGGGCAAAAGAGATTTTCACTAGAAGGTGGAGAGTCTGTAATTCCTTTACTTGATGTAATAATTTCATCAGCAGCTGATAACAAATTGGATGAAGTTTGTATTGGTATGCCGCATCGAGGTCGACTTAATGTTTTAGCTAATATTGCTGGAAAATCTTATGGCCAAATATTTCAAGAGTTTGAAGGAAATTACCATGATAACGAGGTGCACGGTTCTGGTGATGTTAAATACCATTTAGGAACTAAGGGTTTATTTACCTCCCAATCTGGGGCAACAACAAAAATTTACTTAGCAGCAAATCCATCTCACTTAGAAGCGGTCAACCCAGTTCTTGAAGGAATTGTTAGAGCAAAGCAAGATAAATTAAAAGCAGCAGCTGGTGATACATCTATAGATGCTCAGAGTACATACCCAGTATTGCCAATCTTAGTTCACGGTGATGCAGCATTTGCTGGCCAAGGTGTTGTATCTGAAACTCTTTCGCTATCTCTACTGATGGGGTATCGCACTGGTGGAACTATTCATGTCATTGTAAATAACCAAGTTGGATTTACTACCTCACCTCATGCAGCTCGTTCATCTACTTATGCAACCGATGTTGCAAAAATGATTCAATCACCGGTATTTCACGTCAATGGTGATGACCCAGAGGCGTGTGCCCGAGTTGCTCACTTGGCCTTTGAGTATCGCCAAGCATTTAATAAAGATGTAGTGATCGACATGCTCTGCTACAGAAGGCGTGGCCATAACGAAGGTGATGAGCCAAGTTTTACCCAACCAGTTATGTATAAATTAGTTGATGCCAAGAGATCAACACGAAAGCTTTATACCGAATCTCTGATTGGTCGTGGTGATATCACAGTTGAAGAGGCGGAAGAGGTCTTGCGTGATTATCAACAACAATTAGAAAGTGTATTTACTGNAGTCCACAACACTGAACCNGCCAATGATCCAACTTGGAAAGCCCCAGTTGTCGCAGCTCCAGAGAGTGTTNTTACTGCAGTTANTGAAAGTGAGTTAAAGAAAATTGCTGCCACNCAATCTNCAATTCCAGATGGCTTTACTGTCCATCCAAAACTGCTACCGCAGTTGGTGAAGCGAACTCAGATGCTTGATGAATCAACTGTAGATTGGGCCGCAGGTGAAATGCTTGCCTTTGGCTCACTATTGCTTGAAGGACATCCCATCAGAATGAGCGGGCAGGATGTAAGGCGTGGAACATTTAGTAATAGGCATGCAGTCGTTGTTGATAAAGAAAATGGTAAAGATTTATTCCCACTTCGCTCGCTAGTAAAAGATCCAAATCAATTTCATATTTATGATTCATTACTATCAGAGTATGCGGTGATGGGATTTGAGTATGGCTACTCAGTTGAACGCGATGATGCATTAGTGATTTGGGAGGCTCAATTTGGTGATTTCGCTAATGGGGCTCAAACAGTTGTTGATGAATTTATCTCATCTGCCCTGCAAAAATGGGGTGAGCGTTCTTCAGTAGTTTTACTTTTACCGCACGGCTATGAAGGCCAAGGTCCTGACCACTCCTCTGGAAGAATTGAAAGATTTTTAACTTTGTGCGCCGAGCAAAATATGACTGTTGCCCAACCTTCCACACCTGCCTCTTATTTCCATCTATTGCGTTGGCATATGAAAAACCCTGCGAGAAGACCGTTAATAGTTTTTGAACCAAAATCGATGTTGCGTTTAAAGGCAGCAGCTAGTGGGCTAAAAGATTTCACAACAGGAACATTTAAGCCATTTATCCCAGATGATAAGGTTTCAAATGTAACTAGATTAATTTTCACATCAGGTAGGGTTTACTACGACTTGATTGCTGAGCGTGAAAAACTAAATGAGTTCTCAACTGCAATTGTGAGAGTTGAACAGCTTTATCCACTTCCAATTGATGAAATTATTGCTGAAGCTAAAAAACATCCCAAAGCAACGCTGTTGTGGGTTCAGGATGAACCGGCTAACCAAGGACCATGGCCATTTGTTTCGCTAGCAACAACTGAGGCATTTATTGCTCATGAAGAGTTATCTGGGCGAACTCTTCGTCGAGTATCTCGTCGAGCAACCGCTAGCCCAGCCACCGGTAATCACCACCTGCATGAAGAGGAAGAAAAAGCATTAATGACTGAAGCTTTTACTCGTTAATTTCCTTTTTTATACCGCACGATAACTTTTGCCAAGAATTGCTTCGCTATCAATCCAGCCCCAATCTCTGGAGTCAGAGCTATTTGGATTATCCCCTTGCACCCAATACCTGATAACTCCGTGCTCCATTCTGCTTTCTTTAAGTCGTTTTAATAACTTAACCCCTGGCCTCACAGGATCTTGGAGTAGATAGATCCCACCAATCCTCAATCTGTGTTTCACACCACTTAGCTTGCGAACTATTAACCAATCCCCGTGATTATAAGCAGGAGACATAGAGTTTCCTGAAACTACTACCCTACTTATTCCAATCATGGGAGTATTCTCCCACTACAGGTTGATTTAAATTAGCCAAGGAGAGAGATGTTTAATTCTTTAATCAAAGCAATCGCACCAAAAGAAACTGTTTTTGCACATTGTGATCTGCCATGTGGTGTCTATGATCCCGCACAAGCAAAAATTGAGGCTCAATCAGTAAAAGCTTGCATGGAAAAATATGCCGCAAGCAGTGACCCTGATTTCAAAGCACGCGCTGTTGCAATCAAAGAGGAGCGTTCAGAGTTAGTCAAACATCACCTATGGGTATTGTGGACTGACTACTTTAAAGCCAATCACTTTGAAGCCCATCCTCAACTTCACTCATTATTTAATGAAGCAACTAAACTTGCTGGTGCTGGTGGAAGTAAAGGCACAAATGATGTGGCAGTAGCTAACAAATTAATCGGTAAAATTGATGAAATAGCAGAAATTTTCTGGGCAACTAAAAAATAAATTGCCTGTATCGCTAGTGGCTTAAAACTTTAAGCTACTAGCGATTTTTTTATCTCTAACAGAACTTTCTTTCTCTGCAACCATAGTTTCAGCTGCGACCCTAGCCATGAATGAAACGCGCTCCACAAACTTTCTAATTATCAAGCCTGATGCGATTAATCTGGCACTTTGATGAACCTCAACTTCAAATTTTAAAACATTCTCAGTCAATCCAAGGCACCTGGCAGTTGCATGAATCTCTGTGCCAATTCCAGCTGCTCCTAAGATTTCTAGCGCTGAATTGGTAGTAACTGTTGTTTCACCAAAATCTAAAAACTCAATTATTGCAGCACTGCAGGCACTCTCCATTAGCGAAATTATGTGGTTTGAACCAACAACTGGTAAATCATTAACTCCCTGAGCCACTGATGTATCACCAGGACGAATCGTCATGGCTGACATACCGATCACACCAATAACTTGTTCTGGTTTCATAATCACAAGATTAGTGATTAGTGAATTACTCTTGCGGGAACTCCCTGCGAATTTCGCTAGTTATTTCTATTTGTGTCGCTCCATCAGTAGAAATCTCCGTATAAGTTGTTTGGGTATAGGTAATCTCAGTAAATCCTTGAGAATCTGTCACTTGCATCATTTGATTGTAAAGATCCTCGGTTTGTTGATGTATGCGATGGTTTAGCTCTTGTGGTGCCTCTTCATTCAGGGCATTACACAAAAGATTTCGCATCAAAGTTATGGTTGCGTTTTCTTGCTCCATTTGAGTTCTACATGTCGGGCATTGTCCAAAATGTATTTCAACTAAATTTAATTGCTGATTATCTAAAATCTCATGATCAATATAAAGCACTATGTTTGGTAGTACTTGATCACAGGAGATAAAATTCATTGGCTGGTTCATTTTTTATCACCAGCACTATTTTTGCCATAGCCGCGATCTTTCGCGTAGGTTGCAAGTGAAGTTCGAAGTAATTTTCTACCTCTATGCAGCCTTGACATAACTGTTCCAGTTGGTACCTCTGTTATTTCAGCTATTTCTTTATANGAAAATCCCTCAACATCTGANAGATANACTGCCATTCGAAACTCCTCNGGCATTGCAGCCAGAGCATCTTTAATATCTTTGTCCGCAATATTTTCTAAGACCTCTTCTTCAGCTGACTTACCCTGATCACTTGTGTGTGAGGAAGCAGCAGCTATTTGCCAATCTTCCACCTCGCCTGCAGATATTTGTGGTCTACGTTGATCTTTTCGATAATTATTAATAAAGGTGGTGGTAAGAATCCTATAAAGCCAAGCTTTTAAATTTGTTCCAGGTTCAAATTGATGAAAACTTGTAAATGCCTTTGCGTATGTATCCTGGACTAAATCCTGTGCATCATGTGGATTTTTTGTATATCTAAGTGCAGCACCATAAAGTTGTGAGGTAAAAACTAAAGCATCTTTTTCGAACCTCGCTTTGCGTTGTGCCAAACTCTCTTTATTTCGGTCAACAACAGCTGGTAATAAATCTTCGTTACTCATTTGGGCTAAGGCTACCTCGAATGGGGTTTTAGAAAAACAGAAATTTGTTTTAAATCGACCATCGTGCTGACAGAGTGCGGTCATAGAAATTAAACCACTGAACGGGTTGATTTATTCCCACAGGTGCTCACTGGGCCTTCAGTAAACGGAAGCCTTACACATAAGGCGGAAGGTAGACTGGTGGATATGACAAATTGGCCCGCACCTTTTCGAGATGGGTTGTCTGCTGCAAGTAAGCCAATTAACGCCCGGTTAAGTATTCCTGGCTCAAAATCTGCAACCAACCGGGCATTGATTTTAGCTGCGCTTGCTAATTCACCATCAAGGATAAGAAAACCTCTCTTCTCCCGTGATACCGACTTAATGGTCAAGGGATTAAGAAGTTTAGGATGCAAAATTGATGAAGTTAAAACGGATGATGGATTTGATTACCAGATTACACCGCAAAAGTTAGTGGGCCCTGCTCAAATAGAGGTTGGTAATGCAGGAACCGTAATGCGCTTCTTACCTCCGATTGCATCCCTTGCTTCAGGATTAATCCACTTTGATGGTGATGAACGATCACATGAGCGACCAATTGCTCCAGTAATAAAAGCTTTGGAACAACTTGGTATATCAATAGAACACGGAAATAAATATCGATTGCCAATCACTATCAATGGTGCCGGAAAAGTTAAAGGTGGTGAAGTTGAGATAGATGCAAGTGCTTCTAGTCAGTTTGTTTCTGCACTGCTACTACTTGCCCCTGCAACTGAGATTGGCATTAAAATAAAAAATATAGGGCCAGATTTACCCTCACTTCCTCACATCCAAATGACAATTCATATGCTTGAAGTTTTTGGTGCACAAGTAGAGATAAGCAAAAATCAGTGGGCAGTAAAGCCAGTTACATTGTCAGGTCAAGATTTAACAATTGAACCTGACCTTTCTAATGCCGCTCCATTCATGGCTGCTGCCATGGTTTGCGGTGGCAGTATCGTAATTAATGATTGGCCAAAATCAACCCCACAACCTGGAGATCAATTGCGTAATATTTTTGCACAAATGGGGGCGAAAATTGAACTTACATCCACTGGATTAAAAGTTTCTGGAAGTGGTGAAATTAATGGAATTGATATTGATTTACATGATGTCGGTGAATTAACACCAGCTATCGCAGCCCTAGCCTCTCTCGCTAAATCACCTACAACTCTAAGAGGTATTGGACACCTACGCTTACATGAGACTGATCGACTATCTGCCTTAGCTAATGAAATAAATAATCTTGGTGGAGCTGTTACTGAAGGACCTGGCGAATTGTTAATTGAGCCAACTAAAATGGTTGCCTCTCAACTCTTTAAAAGTTATGAAGACCACCGAATGGCTACTGCTGGAGCCATTATCGGTTTGGCTGTGGATGGGGTTATGGTTGAAAACATTGAAACTACGAGAAAAACTCTCCCAGATTTTCCGGGAATGTGGCAGATGATTCTTAAAGGGGCTTAATGGTCAGATCAAAGCGCAACTGGGATGAGGATGATGTTCGCGTCAATAAGTCACGCCAATTTGGTTCAAGTAATAAAGCAAGAGCTCGCACTAAAGATCGACCAGATTATGCCAACGCCGATACTGCAACGATTACTGAGGTTGATCGCGGTCGAGTGAAATGCTTAATCCAAACAAAAACAGGCAAATTATTAATTACCGCAATGAAAGCACGAGAGTTGGGAAAGAAATCAGTAGTAGTAGGAGACCTAGTATCAGTAGTTGGTGATGTTTCAGGCTCTGATGGCTCCTTGGCTCGGGTAGTCAGTGTTCTTCCCAGAAAGAATTCATTGACTAGAACTATTGATGATCACGCAAATGATGAACGTGTAATTGTTTCAAATGTTGATGCCATGGCAATTGTTATCTCAGCTGCAAATCCTGATCCAAAAATCGGTTTGGTTGACCGTGCTCTAGCCGTTGCATATGACCAAGGAATAAAGCCAATAATTATCATGACTAAGCAAGATCTAGCAGATGGAGATGAATTCTTAAAAATCTATAAAGATCTAGAAATAAAGCTATTTAAAATTGATAAATCCTCAAACCTTGCAACTCTCAAGAAAGAGTTAGCTGGCAAGATAACAGTGCTGCTAGGTCACTCCGGAGTAGGTAAGTCCACCTTAGTTAATAATTTATTATCTAGCTCGCAAAGGAATTCAGCTGAGTCAGATAATACATCTACACATCAGGTCACTGGCGCAGTAAATGAAGTCACTGGTAGAGGGCGCCACACAACATCAGGAGCTATTGCCCTGCCATTATCTTCAACCTTTGATTCAGATGAGTTTGGTTGGATTATAGACACCCCGGGCGTTCGCTCTTTTGGCATTGCACATATTAAACCTTCCAGAGTTATATCTGCATTCCCTGAATTTGCTGAAGCAATTTCAAATTGCAAAAAAAATTGCTCGCACAGTGAACCCTCTTGTGCCCTAAATAACTGGCCTGGCTTTAATGACCAAAATCTCGCAAGACTTGCAAGTTTGCGCAGAGTTTTATCTCTTGGTTAAGAAAAGTAAGAGTAATCTAAACTCTGTGAGCGTTGACCTTAAAAGTGAAAATACTCGGCAAGTAAACCTATCTTTGGTTGGAATGACCTGTGCCTCATGTGTAAGCACAGTTGAAAGGTCACTTAATAAATTACCTGGAGTAAGGGCTGCAGTAAATCTCGCCATGGAGTCCGCACACATTATTGCCCCAAAAAATATTTCAGATGCGCAATTGATCTCTGCTGTTACCTCCGCCGGTTATAGCGCGAAGGCATTTAAAGGTGAACGAGAATCATTTGAAAGATCCAATCGNCTGGGAGTGAGAGTTTTACTGACTTTCCTCTTTACTGCTCCAATAATTTTGATTTCGATGTTTCATGATTGGCATGCGCAAATTGATAAAAACTTACTTCAATTTATTGATAACTTTAATTCTTTATTAGTAAGTAATGATGCTGCTTTTGAAATTGCCTACCCCCAAGCACCAATGACAACCTGGTTGCTGATAGCACTTTCACTNCCGGTAGTTTTAATATTTGCTTGGCCGATTCACCGCGCTGCNATTAAGAACCTACTTAACCCAACAATGGATACTTTGGTTTCATTAGGTTCNNTAATTTCATTTGNATGGAGTATNTACTCCACTTTAGATTNCCAGCCAAATTCAGCGATGCCAGATATCTATGTTGAAGTCTCCTCCGCTGTNATTTTCTTTGTGATGNTCGGNCGCTACCTTGAACATAGAGCAAGACACAAAGCCGGCTCATCACTGGCAGAATTATTTAAGCTTTCAGTTTCTGAAGTCGAGATCAAGGTTGAAGATGAGAGCAAAATAATACCTATTGATCAATTACAAGTTGGTGATATTTTTGTGGTAAAACCTGGTGATCGAATTGCAACTGATGGGCAGGTNATTTCNGGATTTACTACTGTNAATAATTCATTTCTCACTGGTGAAGTAANACCAATAGAAATTTCAATTGGAAGCTTGGTATTTGCTGGATCAATAAATAACAATGGAAATATCTTGGTGAAAGCTACCAGGGTTGGATCTGAAACAGAATTAGCAAGGATTACCAGGATGGTGCTTGCAGCTCAATCTGAGAAAGCACCTGCCCAACAATTAGCTGACCGGGTCAGTAGAGTTTTTGTTCCCAGTGTACTTTTGCTATCAATTGCAACTTTTTTCACCTGGTATTTAATTCAGGACAATATATCTAAATCGATTACTACAGCTGTTGCTGTTTTGGTCATTGCCTGCCCCTGTGCACTTGGCCTTGCAACTCCGATTGCACTTTTAGTTGCCTCTGGGAGAGCGGCTAGGTCAGGAATAGTGATTAGATCTCCAAGATCAATTGAAAAGTCAGTTGGAATAACAGATGCTGTCTTTGACAAGACCGGCACAATCACATCAGGTCAGATGATTATGCAGCATATGACTTTAATAGATAATCCACTTGCAACTCCAAGTACATCAATTACAGCTTCAGAGTTGATGAGTTATGCGTTAAGTGTTGAAAGCTTGGACTCACATCCAGTGGCAGTTGCTATTTCTAAGGCACTTGTAGCACAAGGAATTAAGGCTTTGCCAGTCTCTGAGTTTGAGCAAACTTCTGGAGTTGGAGTAGCAGGGCGGGTGAAGCCAACAATCACTGGCGCTGCAAAAGCAGTATTAATTGGTACACCTATTTCAATTGCCCGAGCTACAACTACCTTCTCACCTGAAATTCAAAATGCAATTGATTCAGGAGTCACTCGATCAAATTCAATAGCAGTTCTTGCAATAGATGGCTTGGCTTATGGCGTATTTGAGGTAGGTGATGAAATAAAGAGTGAGAGTAAATCTGCAATTGCACAATTACAAAAAGCGGGGATTAATATTTGGTTGGTAACTGGAGATAACCAACAGACTGCCCTATCAATTGGTGCCGAGGCTGGCATTGCATCTGATCATATTTTTGCCACCGCGTCACCAGAAGATAAATTAGTCTTTGTTGAAAATTTGCAAGTCAAGGGTAAAGTATTAATGATTGGTGATGGCATTAATGATGCAGCAGCCCTAGCAAAAGCAGATCTAAGTATTGCAATGGGTTCTGGAACTGATACCGCAATAGCTGCAGCCGATATAACTTTAATTCGATCTTCCTTACATGCTGTAATTGATAGCCTTGCTATATCAAGAAAAACAGTAAAAATTATCAAATCTAATCTTGGTTGGGCGTTTTTCTACAATATTGTGGGTATTCCAATTGCAGCTAGTGGAAATTTGTCGCCAATGTATGCGGCGGCAGCGATGTCTTGTTCTTCACTATTTGTAGTTTTAAACAGTTTACGAATTAAATAAAAATAAAATTGGTAGCGGGGGCAGGATTTGAACCTACGACCTCTGGGTTATGAGCCCAGCGAGCTACCGAGCTGCTCCACCCCGCGTCGGATGTGAAATTCTAGAGTAGGTCTGGGATTAACCCAAATAAAGGAAATTTTTATCTGTTTTGTGCAGAAATTAATGCCGCAATTGCTGCTTTAACTCTTGCTCTTGCTTTATCTTCAGCCGCGCCATCTAATCGTTTTTGTGCAGATTCAAGGTCGGCATAAGCAGCTTGTAATGATGCAATTGCTGATCTGATTGCCTGNCTNGTTCCAGCTCCGTTATTAATTGGTGCGTTTTGATCATTGGTTGATTCAGTTGTTCCAGAATCGCCACCAAAGACCTGATCTAGTGCGCCTTGCAAGGTTTCACTAAATCCAATTTGATCACCAAATGAGACTAAAACTTTTTGTAGCAATGGATAAGCAGCGGTATTCCCGGTTGCTCTTACATAAACTGGTTGCACATACAACAAGCCTTTTCCAACTGGAAGTGTCAGAAGATTTCCAAGTACTACATCAGCTCCACCTTGGCGAAGTAATGACAAAGAGGTGGCAACCTCTGGCTTGGCTTCAAAATTTGATGCTACCTGCGATGGACCAGCAACGTTTGTTGATCTTGGAAGCTGCAACACTGTTATTTTTCCATAACCGTCACCAGCATCTGAGTTAACAACTGCAACTGCAGTTAAATTCTCCCGACCACCTCGCGGAACGAAAGGTGTGTAAAGTGAAAATGTTGGCTTACTTTGACCAGGAATTTGCATGGTCAAGTAATAAGGTGGCTGAACTCCTGAATTTGATCCAAAGCTTGATGGATCAAGTGGCACACGCCAAAAATCCTGTCCACCATAAAATGCGTCAGCAGTTTTAACATGATAGGCACTTAAAATATCCCGCTGAACTTTGAATAGATCCTCCGGATATCGAATATGTGAAAGTAGGCCAGCTGAGATTTCACTCTTTGGCTTTACGGTTCCAGGAAACGCTTTACTCCAAGCGGCAAGTACAGGATCAGTGTCATCCCATTTATAAAGAGAGACAGTTCCATCATAAGCATCAACTGTTGCTTTTACCGAGTTTCGAATGTAGTTGATATTTCGATTATTTAGCGAAAATGTATTGTTTGTACTAGTTAGTGCATCACCAGTATTTGCTAGGTTTACAACACGAGAGTTTGGATAGCCAGCACTAGTAGTAAAACCATCAATTATCCAAAGAATTTTGCCATCGATAATTGCTGGGTATGGATCTGCATCCAAGGTAAGCCAAGGTGCTACTTTTGCTACGCGCTCTCTTGGATTTCTATTAAATAGAATTTTTGACTCTGAATTAATTAAATTTGATAGCAGGATTCTTTGTTCTTGGTAATTAATTGCAAACAAAAGCCGCGAGAACAAGGAGCCCATTGGCACCCCACCCTTGCCGGTATAGGTGTAATTCTTTTGTCCATTTGTTGAATTATCATCTGGATAATCAAGCTCAACTGGATTATCAGTAGCTGGGCCACCAATAATTGAATAATTTGGAACATTCTCACCAAAGTAAACTCGAGGTTCGAACTCACCTAGTCCTTTAGTCGGTGGAATATTTTCAACAACAAATGATGGCTTTCCATCTGCGTCAACGGTGTTTCCGTAAGCTCCAACCATTCCAAATCCATGGGTGTAAACCAAGTGGTCATTAATCCAATTTCGAGAAGGGTTTCCGGCAATATTTAATTCTCGAACAGAAACTACTACATCTCGCTCCTTGCCATCTATTACATAGCGATCAATATCTAGTGAATCTGAGAATGTGTAGTAAGGCTTAATCTGCTGTAATTGCCTAAAAGTTGCTGACAATACATTTGGATCCATCAATCTGATATTTGCAATAGTCGCAGCATCATTTGCTAATTGACCAGCTGAGGTGGTCACAGTTGCTTGATAGTCCAGCACTTCAACATTTGAGATACCAAATGCATCTCTGGTGGCTTCGATATTTCGCTGAATGAATGGTGCTTCTTTGCTTGACTCTGATGGCTTGACCTGGAATTGCTGAATTGCTGCTGGATAAACCCCGGCAATTAATACTGAGGCAATCACCATCAAGGCAACTCCTGCAGTTGGTAATAGCCAAGATTTTCTTACAATATTTGCAAAGAACAGCAAAGCGCAGATAACTGCAATGGCGGACAAAATAGACTTAGCTGGCAGCAGCGCATTCACATCTGAATAGGTAAGACCGGTGATCAGTCTGCCTTCCTTAAGCGTTAACGCAAAGCGATCGAAATAGTATGCGACTGCTT
>JGI25924J51412_1000046_pt1 | contig 13422 bp, 14 predicted proteins | sample LauGreFaBDMM15SD_2_FD_51412 | JGI IMG/M metagenome (IMG submission 51412) | reverse complement strand
GGCATCTGGGCGATCTACCTCACCACTGTCCTTAGCGCCTATCTTTCAAAGCCTCGCACACCTGCGCTAACACCAGCCTAAGCGGCTGTTACAAATCCTTACTGGCGGGTAACATAACCGCTATATCCACCCCTAGTAAAGGATCACCATGTCTCGCACAGTTGTCTTAGTTGATGCCGTTCGCACTCCCTTTGGAAAAGCGGGAGGGATGTATGCCGGTACACGTGCTGATGATTTGATGGTGCGCGCAATTCGCGGGCTCTTAGATAGAAATCCAAAAGTTGAACATAGTGCAATCGATGATGTTGCTATCGCTGCTGCAACACAAACAGGTGATCAGGGAATGAACATTGGTCGCAGTGCCACACTTCTAGCAGGCCTACCAAATACCGTGCCGGGCTATTCAATTGATCGCTGGTGCGCCGGTGCACTTACTGCCGTAACAACGATTGCAGGAGCAATAGCTTTTGGTTCAAACGATATTGCAATAGCAGGTGGCGTTGAACATATGGGAAATCATCCAATGGGTGAACTCATGGATCCTAACCCTCGCTATTTAGCTGAAAAGATTGTGGAGCAAGATGCACTTGCAATGGGTTCCACAGCCGAGCGACTTCATGATCGTTTCCCAACAATAACCAAAGAGCGTGCAGATAAATATGCACTTAACTCACAAATCAAAACTACTAAGGCATATGAAGCTGGATTAATTCAGCGAGATCTCATTCCGATGGCTGCGCGTAACGCCGAACTGGGATGGACAATTGCAACAGTTGATGAGGCACCTCGTCCAACCACAACCATGGATGGTCTAGCTGGATTAAAAACTCCCTTTCGTCCAGCAGGTCGAGTGACCGCAGGAAATTCATCTGGCCTTAACGATGGTGCAACTGCAGCCCTTCTTGCTAGTGAAGACAAAGCAAAAGAACTTGGGTTAGGAATCAAAGCCCGATTAGTTACTTATGCATTTGCAGGTGTGGAACCTGAAGTTATGGGCTTTGGGCCAGTTCCTTCAACAATTAAGGCGCTCAAGCAGGCAGGACTTGGCATTGAAGATATTGGGCTCTTTGAAATCAATGAGGCTTTTGCGGTGCAGGTATTAGCTTTTCTTGAACACTTTGGAATTGCAGATGATGACGCCCGAGTTAATCCATTTGGCGGAGCAATTGCAGTGGGACATCCACTGGCTTCATCAGGTGTCCGCCTCATTCTCAACTTGGCACGATCTTTCGAAGATCATCCTGAGGTGCGCTATGGCTTAACAACTATGTGCATCGGTCTTGGCATGGGCGGATCAGTTATTTGGGAAAACCCACACTTTAACGGTCAGGTGAAATAAGTGAGCGTAGATATCAAACTTCCAGATGGTGCACCTGAAGAAGTTGTCACACAAGCCCTCGTCAGAGAAGTTAATTTAAGCGCTTTTGGCGCTAAAGGTGTCTTGGCACTTATCACTTTGGATAACGCCCTTGATCACAATCGCCCTAATACTTTTGGGCCACAGTCACTGCTTGCACTTGATGCGGCAATAACTGCAGCTATTGCTAGTAAGCCAGCGGCAATTGCAATAACAGGAAAGCCATTCATCTTTGCAGCAGGTGCAGATCTATCTGCCCTTTCCTTTATTACCAATCGTGAGCAATCACTTGGCATAGGAAAATTGGGCCATGATGTTTTTCGCCGTTTAGGTGAATCAAGCATTCCAACTTTTGCTTTCATCAATGGTCTAGCACTCGGCGGCGGCCTTGAAGTTGGTTTGCACTGCCACTACCGCACACTTGCCTCCACAGCCTTTACCGGACTCCCAGAAGTATTTCTTGGATTAGTTCCAGGTTGGGGCGGTGCAACTATTTTGCCTAAGCTCATTGGCCCAGAGCGCGCCGTGCAAGTGATTATGTTGAATGCACTTAATAACAACACCATGATGAAAGCCAAAGATGCTCTCAAGCTCGGTGTGGTGGATGCGGTGTATGAGCCCTCTGATTTCTTAGAACGCTCAATTGCATTTGCAGCTAGCGTTCTCAATGGCGCAACTAAAATTGAGCGCAAGGACTACAGCCAAGATCCTGCATGGGAAAGCGCTCTTGCAACTGGCAAGGCCGCAGCTCTAAAGAAATATGGCGGCGCTGAAATAGCGTCACCTATGAAAGCACTTGAACTTATAAGTGCAGCTAAGAGCAACACTTTAGGTGAGGGCTTTGATGCTGAAGATCTAGCGTTGGCAGATTTAACTATGAGTGATCCCCTTCGTGCATCCCTCTACGCATTTAACGTTATTCAAAAAAAGCGCAAAAAAGTAGAAGGTGCCCCTAAGCCAGCTCTGGCTCGCAAGGTGGGCAAAGTAGGTGTTGTTGGCGCCGGACTTATGGCATCACAGTTAGCACTTCTGCTTCTTCGTAATCTCAAATGCCCAATCGTTATGACAGATATCGATCAAGAGCGTGCTGATAAGGGTGTTGCTTGGGTTAAGAATGAATTAGCAAAGTTAGTTGAGAAGAAGCGTATGAGCCCAGAATCTGCAGCTCGCTTAGCTCTACTGATTTCAGGATCATCGGACCAAAATACTTTTGCTGGATGTGATTTCATCATTGAAGCGATTTTTGAGGAGTTATCACTCAAGCAAGAGCTCTTTAAGAAATTGGAGACAATCGTTTCACCAGAGTGTGTACTAGCCACAAATACTTCATCTCTATCAGTTGAACGCATGAGTGAGGGACTTAAAAATCCAGAGCGAGTCGTCGGTTTCCACTTCTTTAATCCTGTTGCAATCATGCCGCTATTAGAGGTGGCACGAACAAGTAAGACTGATGATGCAACGACTGCAACAGCAATCTCCGTGGGTAAGGAACTCAAGAAGACCATGATCATCTGTAAAGATGCACCTGGCTTTGTTGTTAACCGCTTGCTCACTCGCTTCATGGGAGAAATCACCGATGCCGTTGATGAGGGAACTTCACCAGAGGTTGCCGATAATGCAATGCGNGCAATTGGTTTCCCAATGTCACCGTTCCAACTTCTNGATCTAGTTGGTCCTGGAGTGGCCCTACACGTGTCAGAGACTTTGCATGCAAATCTCGGTGATCGCTACCGTATTTCACCAACTATGGCAGCAATGGTTAAACAAGGTGTTCGAAACTTCTATGTTAAAAATGAAGATGGAAGTTTTGGCGCAAACCCTGCAGCTCTGGCACTCATTCACAAAGGTGATTCACCTTCAACTGCCGAGCAAGTTCGAAGCCGCGCTCTAACAGCGTTGGCAGTTGAGGCCCGAATGATGCTCGATGAAGGTGTTGTTTCAACTCCGGCCGAAATCGATCTCTGCATGTTGATGGGCGCAGGATGGCCAATGCACTTGGGTGGAATCTTGCCTTACTTAGACCGAGAAGGAATTAGCGAGGCTGCTTGCGGTCAGCGTTTTCATCCGAAGGCAGTTGCATCTCTTCCTTAAGAACGCTGCTCCATTCAACAACGCTGCGTGAAATGTTTTGAGCTGTAATTCCAATATCGCTCATGATCTCACCACGCTTTGAGTGCTCAATAAACTCAAGTGGCACGCCTATGGAGTGAAGTGGGATCAGAACTCCTGCATCTCTAAACACTTCAGAGATTGAACTTCCAATTCCAGCATGTCTTATTCCATCTTCAAGGACGACAACACTCTTATAGCGCTCTGCCATACGTACTAATGATTCTGGCAATGGCTTCACCCAACGTGGATCAATGACTGTCACTCCAACGCCTTCGCGATAAGCAGATGATGCTGCTTCCACTGCAATTGCAGCCATAGCTCCAACGCTAATCATCAACACGTCAGCACTTTCTCCGCGATAGAGGACATCTATACCATCGCGGCGCTCGAATGCAGGGATATCTTCTTGAACTGCACCCTTTGGAAAGCGAATCATTGATGGCGCATCGCTAATTTCAACGGCTTCGCGCAAGAGCTCTTTAAGACGTGCGCCGTCTCTAGGGGCAGCAACATGCATGGTTGGAACAATTCCAGTTAACGCCAAGTCCCAAATACCATGGTGAGAAGGTCCATCATCACCAGTAACACCTGAACGATCTAGAACAAATGTAACTCCGGCCTTATGCAGAGCTACATCTAAAAGCAATTGATCAAATGCGCGGTTAAGAAATGTTGAATACACAGCAACCACGGGATGTAGTCCTGTGAAAGCTAAACCTGCNGCACTTGTTACCGCATGTTGTTCAGCGATTCCCACATCAATGGTGCGCTCTGGGTATGCAGCTTGGAATTGATCGAGGCCAGTTGGTCCAAGCATTGCAGCAGTTATTGCCACTATGTCTTCACGTGTCTTACCAATTTCAACTAGTTCTTGGGCGAAAATCTTTGTCCAGGAAGTTCCACTCTTTGCTAGAGGCTCCCCTGATTCAGGATCAATAACTCCAACTGCATGGAACTTTTCAGCTTCATCTGCAACAGCTGGCTTGTGACCCTTGCCTTTTTCAGTAATGGCATGAACCAGAATTGGCGCGCCATACTCTTTAGCTTGTCGCAAAGCTCGCTCCATCGCAGCGATGTCATGTCCNTCGATTGGACCTAGATACTTAAGTCCCAAATCTTCAAACATGCCTTGCGGTGCAACAATGTCCTTAATTCCCTTTTTCATTCCGTGCAAAGTCTCATAGATAGGCATTCCAACAACTGGCGTCTTATGCAGAACCTCTTTACCCCAATCAAGGAACTTCTCATATCCGCTCGTAACACGCAGAGTTGAAAGATAGGTAGCCACTCCACCAATAGTTGGGGAGTATGAACGCTCGTTGTCATTAATGACAATAATCAGATTCCTCTTTTGCTCAGGAGCAATATTATTTAATGCCTCCCATGACATGCCGCCTGTCAGGGCGCCATCACCAACTACAACTACTACATGTCGATCCGTGGCACCTTGTAGTGAGAATCCTCTAGAAATTCCATCGCCCCAAGAGAGCGCCGTTGATGCATGTGAATTTTCAATGACATCGTGTTCGCTTTCCTTGCGATTGGGATATCCAGATATTCCACCTCGCTGACGCAAGGAATCAAAAGCACCGCCACGACCAGTTAACATCTTGTGAACATAGGATTGATGTCCAGTATCAAAAACAATGACATCTTTAGGAGATTCAAAAACTCTGTGAATTGCCACTGTTAATTCAACGACACCCAAGTTTGGTCCTAAGTGGCCACCAGTCTTTGAGACTTTCTCAATGAGAAGCGCACGAATCTCTGCACTGAGCTCAATGAGATCCTCATGAGAGAGTGCAGCCAAATCGGCTGGGGAGTTAATCTGGCTCAACATGGGGTGAAGTTTAGATGCTTATGCGTTTAAGAGCGAGCGGAGAACGTATTGCATGATTCCACCGTGGCGGTAGTAATCGGCTTCTCCTGGAGTATCTATGCGCACCGTGGCAACAAAGCTCTTACCCCCAGCAGTGACCGTGAGCTCTTTAGGAACTCCGCCAGTGTTGAGTGCTGTGATCCCGGTAATTGAAAATACTTCTTCGCCGGTGAGGCCAAGAGACTGAGCGCTTTCACCGTTTTTAAATTGAAGAGGTAGCACACCCATTCCAATCAAGTTGGAGCGGTGAATGCGCTCAAAACTTTCAGCAATTACTGCGCGCACACCGAGCAATGCAGTTCCCTTTGCAGCCCAGTCACGTGATGAACCTGAGCCATACTCTTTGCCTGCCAGAATCACCAATGGCGTTCCTGCGCTTTGATAAGCAACTGATGCTTCATAAATAGTTGATTGAGAGCCATCGGTTGCAAAGTTACGAGTAAATCCGCCCTCAACACCATCGAGCAACAAATTCTTCAAGCGAATGTTGGCAAATGTTCCACGTATCATCACTTCGTGATTTCCACGGCGAGAGCCATAGCTATTNAAATCTTTGCGATCAATTCCATGCTCTGCCAAGTACTTACCTGCAGGTGAATCTGCCTTGATATTTCCCGCAGGTGAGATGTGGTCAGTAGTTACTGAATCACCAAGCACAGCTAGNACTCGAGCACCAGAGATATCTACTACTGGAGTTGGCGTTTTAGGCATTCCATCAAAGTAGGGAGGTTTTCTCACATAGGTTGACTTAGCATCCCATTCAAAAACCTTTCCTACTGGAGTCGCCAGTGACTTCCAGCGATGATCTCCATCAAAGACCGAGGCATAATCCTTTGTGAACATGGCTGATGAAATTGAAGAGTCNATGACTGATTGAATTTCAGCAGGTGTTGGCCAAATATCAGCCAAGAAAACATCTTTGCCGCTTTGATCTTTTCCAAGGGAATCTTTTTCAAAGTCATGATCCATAGTTCCCGCAATGGCATAAGCAACAACTAGTGGAGGTGAGGCTAAGTAGTTCATCTTCACATCAGGACTAATTCGGCCCTCAAAATTTCGGTTACCTGAAAGGACCGCTGTCACAGCCAAATCTGAATCATTGACAGCTTTGCTAATTTCAATGGGAAGTGGGCCAGAGTTACCAATACAAGTGACACACCCATAACCAACTAAGTGGAAGCCCAATGCCTGCATATATTGCGTTAGATCAGCTCGGTCATAGTAATCAGTAACTACTTTGGAGCCTGGGGCAAGGGTTGTCTTCACCCAAGGCTTTGATTTCAATCCTTTTTCAACTGCCTTCTTAGCTAGAAGAGCCGCGCCAATCATGACTGAAGGATTTGAAGTGTTTGTGCAGGANGTAATTGANGCAATAACCACATCACCGTTCTTAACNCGAGTAGAACCCGCTTTTACTTCTTCTCTAGATGTCTTATCGGTGAAGTAAGTTGGCAAGATTTTTTCAAAAGCTAGCTTTGAATCACTTAATGAAATGCGATCTTGCGGACGCTTAGGACCAGCAATAGATGGCACAACAGTTGAAAGATCTAGTGCAACGTGCTCAGAAAAACGTGGCTCTACANAGGGGTCATGCCACAACCCTTGCTTCTTTGCATACTGTTCTACCAATGCAACTTGGTCATCACTTCGACCTGTTAGACGCAAGTAACGCAATGCCTCTTCATCGATTGGGAAAATTGCACACGTTGAACCATATTCAGGGCTCATGTTTCCAATTGTTGTGCGATTAGCCATTGGAACAGAGACGACACCCGGACCGTAAAACTCAACGAACTTTCCAACCACGCCGTGCTTTCGCAAAATTTCAGTGATGGTCAGCGCCATATCTGTTGCAGTAGTTCCAAGAGGTAGCTGACCCGTTAACTTAAATCCAACAACGCGAGGAATGAGCATTGAAACCGGCTGACCAAGAAGCGCCGCTTCTGCCTCAATTCCGCCAACGCCCCAACCGAGAACACCTAAACCATTGACCATCGTTGTGTGTGAGTCAGTGCCAACGACGGTGTCTGGATAGGCACGTAGTACTCCACCGACGGTTCGTGTCATAACCACACGGGCTAAATATTCAATATTTACCTGGTGAACAATTCCTGTNCCAGGNGGCACAACTTTGAACTCATCNAANGCGGTTTGTCCCCATCGCAAGAAGCGGTAGCGCTCTTGATTGCGCTCATATTCAATATCAGTATTTTTCTCAAAAGAATCTTTCGTGCCAAAGACATCTGCAATAACTGAGTGATCAATTACCAGTTCAGCTGGGGCAAGNGGGTTCACTTTTGAAGGATCGCCACCAAGATCGACAATAGCCTCACGCATTGTTGCAAGATCGACAATGCAAGGAACTCCAGTGAAGTCCTGCATAACAACACGTGCAGGAGTAAATTGAATTTCAGTATCAGGCTCTGATGCCGGATTCCAATTAGCTAAGGCTTTAATGTGATCAGCCGTGATATTGGCACCATCTTCTGTGCGAAGCAGATTCTCTAAAAGGATCTTGAGAGAGAATGGAAGGCTAGAAGCACCTTCGATNGTGGAGATGTCAAAAATCTCGTAACTCTTGCCCGCAACTTCTAGGTTCTTCTTTGCGTTGAAAGAGTTCTTACTCATCTTCTCCCCTAATAAACCTTCACTTACTTGAGTATCAAGATACCTTAGCGGGCTCAAACAGTGCAACACATTCGATGTGATGTGTCATTGGAAAGAGATCAAAAGCCCGCAATTTCACGAGTGAATATCCTCGTTCTAAAAAGTAACCAGTATCACGCGCTAATGCCGCTGGATCACATGCCACATAGACAATTGTCCGAGGCTTAAGCCTAGAAATTTCGCTGACCACTATTTTTCCAGCACCATCTCTAGGTGGGTCCAGGACCACAACATCTGCAGAATTGATTCTGGGAAGGTGCGTAGCAACATCGCCAGTAATTACTTTTATATTTGAATTCTCAGCAAAATTTCGAGATGCGTCAGAAGTTGCACTTTTGCTGCCCTCAATCAACTCAATTCTTCCTTCAGGACCAACATCCTCGATTAGGGCTGCAGCAAAAAGCCCCACTCCACCGTAAAGATCCAAAATATGGTCAGCATTTTTCACGCAGGCAAATTCTTTCACGACTTCACTTAAAATATTAGGCGCGCTGACATGTCCTTGCCAAAAAGAATTATTGCTCACTTCTAATGTCTTCTCTAATACTTTTCATGCAGAACCGCAGGACCTTCACTTAATCGTGACTTGGTTTCCCCGCGAGTTGGCATGAGGGAGATAGAGCGTTCGCCAGTATTTGATGCAGCAATTTCGACTCGCATATCCCCTTTCCATGTGCGAGTGCTTAATTCGCTAAAGCCAATCTCTTTTGCGGCGATTAAACAATTTTTCACAGGAATTACTGTGTGACTTCTAGAGCCGATGAAACCAAGGTGACCATTTCTATCGGTTGTGGAGTTAATTCGAGATCGCCAACCAAGCTCTGATCCGACGCTCTCAACTTCAACTGTGATATCCATCTTTGCAATACGGGCAAATTGTTCAGTTATAACATCGGCTTTTAAACTACGTTGGCGAGCGATACTCACATGCTGAAAGTCGCAACCTCCACACCCCTGCCGGTGAGAGTATTCACATGGTGCAACAACACGGTCTTTAGATGCTTCTATAACATCAATAACATCGGCTCGGTTAAAGGAGCTACCCACCGAAGTGATTTCAATTTGGCATTTTTCGCCAGGAATAGCATGGCGAACGAATATTACGCAGCCTTCGTGGCGGGCAATAAAATGACCTCCGTGGGCAACCTTCTCGATTGTTACCTCGATAACTTCGCCGACCACAAGGGTTCTTTTCATTGTTGGTGCCACGGAACTAACCTTATGGGTGTAAGTTAATACATATGCACGTAGTCATCATGGGATGCGGTCGAGTCGGCTCTTCACTGGCCACTGATCTTGAAGCCGCTGGACATACGGTTGCCGTTATTGACCAGGCACGTGAGGCTTTTCGCCGCTTAGGACCAAACTTTAAAGGTAAGACTGTGACTGGCGTTGGCTTTGACCGAGATGTATTGCGTGAAGCTGGAATTCAAGATGCGATGCATTTGCCGCAGTGAGTAACGGTGATAACTCAAATATTTTAGCTGCACGCGTAGCCCGCGAAACATATGGCGTTCAAAACGTTGTAGCTCGTATTTATGATCCAGGCCGTGCTGAAATTTATCAGCGCTTAGGTATTCCAACCGTTGCAACAGTTCTTTGGGCAACTGATCAAATTCTGCGCAGATTACTTCCAGAAGGTTCACGTTCTGAATGGCGTGATGCCAGTGGAACTGTGCAACTCTGTGAAATGCATCCACACAGTGATTGGTATGGCCGCCAGATTCTGCTCATTGATGAGCTCACCCCTGCGCGCGTGGCGTTTATTACACGCCTTGGTGTTGGCCTCATTCCAGATCAACACACGGTGTTGCAAGAAGGCGATCTCATCCATGTAATGGTGGACGATAAAGATATTGCCAAGGTTGAAATGATTCTTGCTAATTCACCAGATGGAGAGCGTCAATGAGAGTTGCAATCGCTGGTGCAGGAAATGTGGGTCGAGCCATCGCGCGCGAACTTCTAGATAACGGCCACCAAGTTTTACTCATTGATAAGGATCCAAAAGCGCTCAAACTTGAAAGTGTTCCAGATGCCGAATGGTTGATGGCTGATGCTTGTGAGATTACTTCTTTGGATGCCGCCCACCTCAATACCTGCCAAGTTCTAGTAGCAGCTACTGGTGATGACAAAGCGAATTTAGTGACATCTCTACTGGGTAAAACTGAGTACGGAGTGCCACGTGTTGTCGCTCGTATTAATCACCCAAAAAATGAGTGGCTTTTTGACTCTTCATGGGGCGTAGATGTCGCTGTATCAACTCCACGCATCATTGCTGCCCTCGTTGAAGAGGCCGTGAGTGTTGGTGATGTTGTCCGCTTATTCTCATTTAAAAAGGGTCAGGCAAATCTTGTTGAATTAACTTTACCTGATGGCTCTTCATGTATTGGAAAGACTGTAGAAGAGATTGAACTTCCAGAAGATGCCGCCCTTGCCGCCATCGTTCGTGATGGCCGTGTGATTACTGCTAAAGCTCACGATGTATTTGCAGCTGGAGATGAGCTTCTATTTGTAGCTTCATCTGATGCTGAAGCCCGCATTAAATCCTGTTTTATTACTAGTTAGATTTAATTACAGGCGGAGCGGTTTTAATCACTAACCAACTGCAATAAGCAGCTGCGAAAAACAGCGGATAGCCCATGGCTAAGTTAACTGTGCCAAGCAAGTTCACATTTCCACTGCGATAAATCGGATATTGAACTGCAATACGTGAGAAGAACATGGCAACCCAAATCCAACTTGCCTTGATATANACCTTCTTGCGCTGTGGATTCTTTCGCCATTCAAAGTTTTCACCNAGCAATGGTCCTAAGACGATTCCCATTAATGGCCATCCCACTAAATTNGCAACTAAATATGCGCTGCCATAAGCCAGATTTGTTAGTAATTTTGGAATATAGAAATCAGATGCATTGCCTGAGCGATTGGCAAAGTAGGCACAGATCAAAACACCCAAAATTCCTGAGATGGAGTGCTGAATGGTGTCTTTTTTCGCCAAACGAAAAATTGCCAACACTATTGAAAGGCCCAACGCTGCCACGATTGCTTCGCGCAAATCATTTCTAACATTGAAAGTAACGAGGAAAACAACGGCAGGCAGACCGGAATCAATCAGGCCCTTCTTGCCACCGAGAGCCTTGATTACTGTTTCTTTGTCTTGATTATGTTCGCTCATGCCACACCCGTTGATCCAAAGCCACCACTACCCCGACCAGAGCCAGGTAATTCTTCTACTTCAATAAAATCTGCTTTTTCCACTTGTTGAATCACCAATTGAGCGATGCGATCACCCTTTTTAAAAGAAATTGATTCCCTGGAATCATGGTTAATCAAAATACAAGCGATTTCTCCACGGTAGCCAGCATCAATTGTGCCTGGAGTGTTCACTAACGTAACTCCATGCTTTATTGCCAAACCTGAGCGAGGGTGTACTAGAGCCACGTAACCATCAGGAAGAGCAAGTGATATTCCCGTTGGAATTAGTACACGCTCCCCCGGAGCTAAAGTGAAATCCTTAGTTGTCACTAAATCAGCTCCAGCATCTCCACCTTTTGCATAGTGTGGGAGCGGAACCGAAGGATCCAAGCGCTTGATTAAAACTTTAAGTTGGCTCATCTAGGGATTAATCTCGAAATCAGGATCAACAAAGGCAAGGATTTCAGGGCTCTTAGAGATATGGTCCAAGTACTCCTTTGGTGCATTGTTAAGGAAGTGATCCATGGGAACAATGACAAATAAAGCTGCTGCGCGCACCGCCAGAGGACCATCTGGTGTGTTTAAGCGACCTTCAGCAGATGAATAGACTTTGCGATTAACTTGCCCAGTAATTTTTGCAGTGATGTGAATGGTTGAACCCATTGGCACAGGCTTCAAGAAATCGGTTTCAAGGCGGGCAGTAACTGCAGGTGCACGTAGTAACCACATTAACTTTCCCAGAGCTTCATCAAAGGCTAAAGAAAGCAATCCACCATGTGCCAAGCCAGGTGCACCTTGGTGATTTTCTGTGACGGTGAACTTCGCGGTGATGTTTGCACCTTCACCAGCATAAGCAACCAGATGTAATCCGGTCGGATGTAGTTCGCCACAACCAAAGCAGTGACCAAAATGTGAAGGAATCTTTGAGCCAACTGGTGGTGCTTTTGGATGTCGCTCTGGAATCATCGCACCCTCAGGTGGTGTAGTCGAAGCGATACGGCTCATGAAGCAAAGACTATCCGATAGCGTATGGCCTATGCGATACCGCGAAGTGATCCGTATGCCACTGTGGCTGCTCGCTCTGATTTACTTCTTTTTTCTCTCATTTGTTCTCTCACTGTGGGCAGCTCTAGGAAATTCTGTTGCGCTGATCAGTTTTCTTGTTCTCAGTGCCCTGTTGGTTTTCATTGCCATCCGCACCCGATTGATAATCCAGGTCACCCAGTCAGAACTACTGGTTGGCCGTGCACACATTGAGTTGAAATACATAGGTGAGGTAACGCAATTAGATAGCACCGCTATGAGAAACATCAGATCTCGTGATGCCAATCCAATGGCATACCTAGGCATTAGGTTTTGGTCATCCACTGGTGTGAAAGTAGAGCTGACTGATAAACGAGATGAAACGCCTTATTGGTTAATTACGAGTAATAAGGCGAATCAACTGGCTCAAGCTTTAAAAGTTAATTAATTACACTCTTTACAAACAGCTTTAGCACCTTCGCCTTTTGCAAGTTGCGTGATGTGATGAACAAGAAAACAACGTGAACATGTGAATTCATCAACTTGCTTTGGTACCACTCGAACCGCTAACTCTTCACCTGATAAGTCTGCGCCAGGTAGTTCTAGACTTTCAGCAGCTTCTGCTTCATCAACATCGATCTGGCCGGATTGAGCATCGACACGTTTAGCTTTTAATCTTCTAACGACTCTTCATGTAGTTCTTCATCGGTCTTTCTGGGTGTGTCGTAATCTGTTGCCATTGCTCTCACCTCGATTCCATACCTGACTAGTTCCTGCGGGCGCATCATGGCGCACATCGGCCTTTACTGTTGCTATAACGCTCGGCGTGTCGGGGTTATTCCCCCCTCACCTGCAGCTTTTCTATCGCAGCAGCCAGCGTTCCATCGACCCGGCCATGAATTGCAGTGCCAGCTTCAACATACTCTTCAGAAAAGATTTCTCCCCGCTCGTGAATCTCGTGCACCAAGTCACCACGGTCGTAAGGGATGATTGCAGTGATCTCAACTGATGGCCGTGGCAATGAACGTTCAATTGCGTAAACCAGACCCTCAACACCAAAGCCAGTTCTTACCGAAAATGCATAACTGTTGGGTTCTTTCCTTAAAATCTCCATAACCACTTCAGGTTTTGCAATATCAACTTTGTTAATCGCAATAATTTCAGGGATATCTCCCCCACCAATTTCAGC
>JGI25924J51412_1000043_pt1 | contig 13631 bp, 15 predicted proteins | sample LauGreFaBDMM15SD_2_FD_51412 | JGI IMG/M metagenome (IMG submission 51412) | reverse complement strand
ACAACTTGAGCATCAATCAACTCTTGTTCCAAAGTTTTCTCACTTCGCCAGTTACTAGCAATTGGAGATGGATTTCGCACCACAAATCCTGAAACCCAAATCTTTTCTGATTCCTTATCTGCGGTATTAACTCCAGTATTACCCACATGCGGAGCAGTCATAATCACTATCTGCTTGTGATATGAGGGATCAGTTAATGTCTCCTGATACCCAGTCATACCAGTTGAAAACACAGCCTCGCCAAAAGTCTCACCACTTTTTGCCCAAGAAAACCCCTCAAAAATCCGGCCATCATCTAAGACTAGATATGCAGGTGAGCGTCTAATCATTAATTTTTCATTCTTGATCTACTAATTCTCGATTTGCTACTACCTTTTTGCCGTTATAGAAGACATCAATAACAGTTGTTGGTAACTGCATCCCACCAAAAGGGGTGTTCTTACTCTTTGAACGCAAACTCTTTGGATTAACCTGCCAAGTTGCGGATGGATCTATCAATATTAAATTCGCTGGCTGATTCGCTGCAATCTCCTGCCCCTGTTGTTGGTAGCCGGCAATCTGCGCTGGTTTAATTGACATCCGATTTACCAGATCAGACCAACTCATCAATTTACTTTCAATCATAGTTTTGACTACCACCGACAATGCAGTTTCAAGACCCACCATGCCAAAAGCTGCTGAATGCCATTCACAATCCTTGTCCTCTGTGGGGTGTGGTGCATGATCAGTTGCCACAATATCAATAATTCCTTCAGCCAATCCTTCACGCAATGCCATCACATCCTTTTGAGTTCTAAGTGGTGGGTTAACCTTATAAATTGGATCATAATTTTCAACTAAATCATCGGTGAGCAGAAGGTGATGTGGCGTGACCTCTGCTGTGACTTGTATGCCACGTGCTTTGGCCCACCTAATGAGATCCACTCCCCCAGCGGTTGTTACATGGCAAATATGTAATCGTGATTGCACATGTTCGGCTAGCAGAATATCTCTTGCAATAATCGCCTCTTCGGCAATCGCTGGCCAACCTTTCAAGCCAATTCGAGCTGAAACACTTCCTTCATTCATCTGTGCATCAACGGTCAGACGAGGCTCCTGTGCGTGCTGGGCAATAATCCCATTGAAGGTTTTTACATATTCAAGTGCTCGGCGCATGATTAATGGATCTGATACACATTTTCCGTCGTCACTAAATATTCTTACCTTGGCAATCGAATCAGCCATTGCACCAATTTCAGATAATTTCTCACCATCTAATCCCTTAGTTACTGCGCCAATCGGATTCACATCGCATAATCCAGCCGCCTTACCCAAACGATAAATCTGCTCCACAACACCAGCTGTATCAGCTACTGGATTTGTGTTTGCCATTGAAGAGATAGCGGTGAAGCCACCAGCTGCTGCAGATTTTGATCCAGTTAATACTGTTTCAGCATCTTCTTGTCCTGGTTCACGTAAATGAGTGTGTAAATCAACTAAACCAGGAAGCAGCATCTTGCCGGTGGCATCGATAGCCTCTTTTATTTTTGTTCCTGCAGCCGGACTAACTTTGGTAATTAATTCACCATTAATCTGCACATCAACCACATCGCCATTTGCTAGTTTTGCATTAATGATATTGATCATTTGCTATCTCCTAACGGGGCGCCACCCAGTAATTCATAAAGGACAGCCATTCTCACCGCTACACCGTTCTTCACTTGGTCAATAATTACTGATTTAAGATCGTCGGCGCTTTCTGCTGAAATCTCTAATCCCCGATTCATCGGTCCTGGGTGCATAACTATGGCATTTTTCGCCAACTTGGAGAGTCGAGCAGAATTTAAACCATATCTGCGTGAGTACTCCTGGGCGGATGGGAAGAATGAATCAGCCATGCGCTCTAATTGAATGCGAAGCATCATAACTACATCACACTTAGAAATTTCACTATCAAAGTCATAGGAAACCTTGACTGGCCAATCGCTAACTCCAACCGGCAATAAAGTTGGCGGAGCCACTAAGGTTATTTCTGCACCAAGTTTGGTAAGCAGCAAAATATTACTTCTTGCAACTCTTGAGTGAAGAATGTCTCCCACAATCAATACTTTAATTCCCGATAAATCTTTTGAATCCGGCCTTAGATGCTGCTTTATGGTGAAAGCATCTAGCAAGGCTTGAGTTGGATGCTCATGTGTTCCATCTCCAGCATTTATCACCGCCGCTTGTATCCACTGCGTATCAGCTAATCTCTTAGCCGCACCAGAGCTGCCATGCCTGATTACAACCGCATCCGCGCCCATTGCTTGCAGGGTTTGGGCGGTGTCTTTCAAACTTTCACCCTTACTTACTGATGAACCTTTAGCCGAAAAGTTGATTACATCTGCAGATAAACGTTTTGCTGCTGTTTCAAAACTTATTCGCGTTCTAGTTGAATCTTCAAAAAATAGATTGACAATCGTTTTTCCACGCAAAGTGGGAAGTTTCTTGTTTGGACCATCAGTGATCTGCGCCAATTCCTTTGCTGTGGCCAGCAGATTTAACGCCTGCTCCTTTGAAAGATCTGCCGCTGAAAGTAGGTGCCCGGAGATCATTTGATCAGCTCCACAAGATCTTCCTCGTCATACTCCGACAAGTGCACCTTTACACTCTCATTAATTGAAGTCGGTATATTTTTGCCAACATAATCTGCACGTATTGGCAGTTGCCTATGGCCCCGGTCTACCAAAACCGCCAGTTGAACACTCTTTGGTCTACCCAACTCACCGATCGCATCAAGTGCTGCTCGGATTGTTCTGCCTGAGAATAAGACATCATCAACTAGAACTAGATCTTTGCCTTCGATTCCACCAGGTGGCAGTTTTGTAGGAAGTAAGGGTTTTGGTGGCCTAAGTCGGAGATCATCTCTATGCAGAGTGATATCTAAAACACCTACTGCAACTGCGCCCTCAATTTCGCCGATAAAAGCTGCAATTCGATCAGCAAGGTATGCCCCTCTAGTGGGAATTCCCATTAAAACTAAATTATTTATTCCTTGATTATGTTCAAGAATTTCATGTGAAATACGTTTGATTGCGCGATCGATATCTGCGCCAGATAGCAAAATACCCATTTACTTCTCCTTCGCCGCCTCTCTGGACGGATCGTTAAAGGAATCGCCGTATATTAGCAGAGAGTCTGTGGATAATAAAATCACCAAATTCCTGGTGTGGCTACCCTGCGCAGATGAACAAAAACAACCCAGCAGATCGCTTAAGAATAATCAGAAAATCAAAAGGGTGGAGCTTGCAAGATGTAGAGCGTCACTCAAATGGAAAATGGAAGGCGGTTGTGATCGGTTCCTATGAAAGAGCTGATCGTGCAATCTCTCTAAAAAAAGCAATATTACTAATGGAGTTCTATCAAGTGCCCATAACTGAGTTGTTCCCAGACTCTTCACCCCAGGTGGTTGCCAGAAGCTTGAGTTTAGATCTTCATAAGTTAAGCCAGCATGAGGGATCAACTGCACAAAGCCTTCGCAAATTCACTAAATCAATAAGTGATCGCCGTAAAGACTGGAACGGTCAGCTGCTAACCATTAGGGCAAATGATCTACAGTTCCTAGCCCTCTTACTTGGTATTGATGAATCAACAACACTTGATTACTTAGCAGAGGCAAATTTGCTGAACGCCTAAATAGCGATTGAATCCTTAAGCTTAATAATCCTTCCTAGGACACCATTTATATAACTTGAGGATTCATCGGTCGATAATGATTTTGCCAGTTCAACAGCTTCATCACATGCAACCTGTAGATCTACTGCGCTCTCCCAAAGAATTTCATAAATCGCGATTCGAAGAATATTTCGATCAATCGGTGGCATTCGATCCATATCCCAACCTTGGGCGTAGGTAATGATTAATTCATCTATCTTGTTTATGTGCTCAGCTACTCCCGCTAGCAAAACCATTACATACGGCTCTTGGGATAGTTCAGTAGCACCCCTCGTTTTGAAAAGTTCCACCGCGTCAGCTTTCTTGATATCCCCTTCATAGAGGAAATCCAATGCCCGCTTACGAGCCTTACTTCGGGCAGACATTATTAGTTTGCGCGTCCTAGATAGGCACCAGTTCGAGTGTCTACTAAAACTTTTTCATCCTGCTTAATAAATAATGGGACTTGAATAGTGATTCCTGTTTCAACAGTTGCTGGCTTTGTTCCGCCAGAAGAGCGATCACCCTGCAACCCTGGTTCGGTATATGTAATTGTTAATTCAACCGAAGCTGGCAGCTCAAGAAATAAGGGATTGCCTTCATGCATTGCCACAATTGCATCAGCATTTTCTAGCAAATAATCCACTGCCTCACCTACTGTTTGCTTACTTATTCTAATTTGATCATAGTTAGTTGAATCCATGAACATGAAATCTTCACCGTCTCGATATAGATACTGCATATCTCGTTTTTCAACTGATGCCACTTCAACTTTAATTCCAGCATTAAATGTTTTTTCAACAACTTTTCCAGACATTACAGATCTCATCTTGGTGCGCACAAATGCACCACCTTTGCCCGGCTTTACATGTTGGAATTCAATAACATTCCATAATTGACCATCAAGATTTAAGGTCATGCCGTTTTTTAAATCATTTGTTGTTGCCATTTTTTCCTATTCGCTATGCTCAATTGAAAGATTACTTAAAATTTACTACCAAATCCTACCTTGTTAACCAACCAACTTTTGCATTGCAATCAGCGCTAGGTGATAACTTTCAACCCCAAATCCCGCGATAGATCCTTTCACTACCCCACTAATTACTGAGGTATGACGAAACTCCTCTCGAGACAAAGGATTTGAAAGATGAACCTCAATAACCGGTGCAGTCAGCATGGTTACTGCATCCCTTATCGCATATGAATAGTGCGTGAAGGCGGCAGGATTGAAAATTAATGGTTGTTTCTTATCAGCAGCCTCATGAATCCAAGATATTAATTCACTCTCACTATCACTTTGTTTGATCTCTACATCCATGCCCAACGATTTAGCCTTCTCTTCGATGGCTTTTTTCAGTTGCGGGTAATCCATATCCCCATAATGTTTTTGTTCTCGCAGGTCCAATCTTGAAAGGTTAGGACCATTTAAAATGAGAATTTTCATGAGCTAATTCTCTCATAAACCTTAGATAGATGTGTCGGTGAAACATCTTCAAACCAGACTGGTTTGCCAATCTTGCTAATGCCAATGAAGCGTAACTTCACTTGCTTAACTTTTTTATCCTTTGACAGTGCTTGTAGGAGTTGCGGCCATCTTTTTTTAGGGTAAGTAATTGGCAAATTGAAATTTTGTAGTATTTCTCGATGAAGTAATACAGCATCATCTGAAAGATTTGCTAAATCACGGCTTAATTCAGCTGCAAAAACCATGCCAATACTTACCGCTTCACCATGGCGTAATTTATAGGAACTATCTTTCTCAATCGCGTGGCCAAGAGTGTGCCCATAATTTAAGATTTCGCGCAGCTTGCTTTCCTTGAAATCCTTTGAGACTACGTAAGCTTTTACTTGAACTGATCTATAGATAAGCTCCTCATAATCGAGGAACTCATCTTGCACTAAATTTAAGATCTTATAATCTGAAATAAATCCACATTTAATTACCTCTGCCATACCTGCTGATAGATCCCTGGTTGGTAATTTTTCTAAGAAATTTGTATCTATCAGTACCTCTGAGGGTGAATAAAAAGATCCAATCAAATTCTTGCCCGACTTGGCGTTGATCCCAGTTTTTCCACCTACTGCTGCATCAACCATTCCAGCAAGTGATGTCGGAAATGCATACCAAGAGATACCGCGAAGCCAAGTAGCGGCAGCAAAACCCGCAAGGTCAGTTGTAGCTCCTCCGCCAAATCCTATGATCGCATCACCGCGTTTAATCCCAATTGCTGCACATTTAGTCCATACGCGATCTAAGGTGGTGAGAGTTTTCTGATTTTCTCCCTCAGGGGTAGAAAAGATGCTTAGATTTCTACTCTCCTTAATCTTAAATTTTTTAAGTAGCGAGGAGGGAGCAATCAGCATTACTTTATTGTGATTCTTTAAGATATCTGCCATTTCTGTGGCAAAGTTAATTCCCACCTTAACTTGATAATTTCTCTCAGCTTTTACATTAATGCTCTTCATAATTTTGCTTTCAATTTCTCACTTATCATTTTTGCAACCTCTGCAGGCTTTTGACCATCTGATGAAACAGTTTGAGTTGCCAATTTCTCATAAATTGGTCGGCGTTGACTCATTAGACTCATCCACTGCTGACGGGGATTAATCAACAACAACGGGCGATCTTTGTTAAAGCCAATTCGGTTAGCAGCTTGCGAGATAGATACATCAATGAACACAATTGAAAAATCAGCAGTCTGTAATTGATTTTGAATTTCGGGATTGATAGGAGCCCCACCACCGAGTGCGATTATCCCTGAAAAATCATTGAGTAATCTGCTCACTACCTCAACCTCCATTTTACGAAACACTGCTTCACCATCATCAACAAAGATTTCTGCTATTTTCTTATTTGCTATTTTCTCTATCTCATTATCGCTATCAATAAAATCCATACTAAGTTGCCGTGCCAACGCTTTTCCGATACTTGATTTACCAGCACCAGGCGGTCCTATTAGGACAATTTTCTTTAACATTACTTGATTTCAAGGCTCTTCATATAGTTTTCGAAGTTGCGTTTTGTTTCTTGAACACTATCGCCACCAAACTTCTCCAGCACAGCATCAGCAAGCACCAGAGCAGTCATAGCCTCTGCAACAATTCCCGAGGCAGGTACCGCGCAAACATCAGATCTTTGGTTAATTGCTTTTGCAGCTTCACCCGTTGATACATCGATGGTATCCAAAGCTTTTGGAACTGTTGATATTGGTTTCATTGCAACCTTAACCCGCAATACTTGTCCGGTGCTTATTCCACCCTCAGTTCCACCTGCACGATCAGTACGACGAGTGATTTCACCTTTTGCATTCTTTTCAATTTCGTCATGAGCTACTGAACCTCTGCGCTTTGCGGTTTGAAACCCATCCCCTAGCTCAACACCTTTTATCGCCTGAATACCCATGAGTGCACCAGCTAATCGTGCATCTAATCTCTTGTTCCATTGAGTATAAGAACCAAGTCCTGGTGGCAAGTTGTAAGCCAATACCTCTACAACACCACCCAAAGTATCGCCATCTTTATGCGCTGCCTCGATTTCCTTCACAATTGCTGCACTGGTCTTTGCATCTGCACAACGAACTGGATCTTCATCAATTCTTGCTCGATCACTCATGGTCGGAAGTTTGTAACCATCTGGAACTGAAACTTCTCCGATTGAAACTACATGGCTTAACAATTCAACACCCACACTTTGCTTGAGGAAAGCTCTCGCAACAGCGCCCAAAGCAACTCGAGCTGCAGTTTCTCGGGCACTTGCTCGTTCTAAGATTGGCCTAGCATCTGAAAAATTAAATTTTTGCATTCCAACTAAATCAGCATGTCCTGGTCTTGGCCTAGTCAGTGGTGCATTTCTAGCCAGATCCTTAACATCTGCTTCAGGAACTGGATCAGCACTCATAATCTTTTCCCACTTTGGCCACTCTGAATTCGCTATCTGTATGGCAATCGGACCACCTTGTGTGATTCCATGGCGAATGCCGCCGGTGATTGTAATTTTATCTGCCTCAAAATTTTGGCGAGCTCCCCGACCAAAACCTAAGCGACGTCTGGATAGATCTGCATCAATCTCTTTGCTGGACACCAAGACATGAGCTGGAATTCCTTCGATGATTGCAGAGAGTGCAGGCCCGTGGGATTCTCCTGCTGTTAACCAACGAAGCACCTGAATCTCCAGTCATAATCTATAAACCGATATTTATTGCCTTATTCTCTCAGATCAGAGAGTTATCTCGTTGCTATTTTGCGCCTAAGCTCAAAGAATCTTTGAAATATATGTTCCTATAATCATAAAAGGTGCGAAGGCAACGGATTTGGATCTTCGAAAAAGTACGTATATCCCGCCGATAATCCATGTAATGGAAAGCGCATTGAATAAGTCAAAATAGGATCCCAAAGGCATTGCACAAATGAATGAAAGTTTAATGTCGCCTGAATCCGATTTTACCGCCACCGATTATGTTCAAGATCAAGTAAATGCCTAGAGATAACAAACTGATACGCCAATTAGATCGATAGATGGGCAATAAAATTAGTAGAAGAATAATTAAATCAATGTTTTTAATCAGGTGATACTTGATATCGTATCGGGCGATCTTGATAAAAACTAAAATAGCCAATAATTCGAAGATCACAATCCAAGAGTAAATGGGACCTACAAAGTATTTTTGGGGCTGTGGATTATCCCTTTATGGCTGCATGGGCAACCTTTAGAAGCTCTTTACGCATCTCATCAAAATCAAATTGCTGCTGTGAAAAGTAATGAATTTGAAATAATGCCTGCTCAACTAACAGCGACAAACCGCCAATCACATGTTTGCCTAAATTTTGGTATCGCTTTGCCAATTCAGTTGGCCACGGATGATAAATCACTTCAAAAAAATCAGCCTTCGAAGAAATTGTTGAAAGGCCATCGGTTGCACCAGCTGGAGTTGTTGAAATAATCAAATCTCGATCTTGNATCTCTTCAAATCTATGCCAATCAAGAAAATCTAGTTCTAGATCTACAGCAGCGGCATGAAGCTGCACATGATGATTTGCTGATCGTGTTANGGCAGTGACAACGGTTCCAGTACCTTTGAGCGANCCAATAGCTGCGCGAGCTGTTCCTCCTGCTCCAAGAATCGCAATTTTCTTNCCATAGTAAGGTTTNAGTAAATTTTTAAACGCTAACAAATCTGTTGAGAGTCCAATGCTTCCGGTTGATTCAAAAATTACAGTATTTACAGATGAGATTTGCTTCGCAACTGGGTCTACCCGGTCAACGAAGCCAATTGAAATTTCCTTCAAGGGCATCGTCAGTGCTAGCCCGCGGAAATTAGATTTCTTACAATCAAAATAGAAATCACCGAAAGATTCTTCCTTTATTTCTTGTGCTGAAAACTCTGCTTCAATTCCTAGCAATTTATAGGCAGTTGTATGCAGCAAGGGTGAGAGTGAATGGCCGATTGGAGAGCCGGCGACTGCTAACTTAATCATCCAAATAACCCTGCATCTTCATTAGCCCGAAACTCATTCGCCCACTTATTAAATTCATTGAAATCCTTTGTAAACCTAGTGTCATTGGGCTTCACAGTGACGTAATACAACCAATCACCATTTTCTGGCTCAACTGTAGCAATCATGGCATCTTCTCCGGGATTACTTATTGGTGTTGGTGGCAAACCTCGATATTTATATGTGTTGTATTTTGAATCTATCTCCAAGCGCTTATAAGGCAGGCGAATCTTGCCCCGAGTATTGGTCGCATAATCAATAGTGGCATTGATTTGTAACGGCATTCCGATCTTCATACGGTTATAAATCACTCGAGAAATCTTTGCAAAATCTTGAGTATCACCCTCTGCCTGAACCATAGAGGCAATAATCAGCAGTTGGTAAGGTGAATAATTCAAATAACCTTTATCAAGATTTGAAGATCTTGCTGCTAACTTGAATCTATCGACCATCTGGGTAATTGCGTCATCAAATGTGGTTCCCGGAGTAAATGAATACTGTGCCGGGAAAAGGAATCCTTCCAAGTTTTTTGTACCGTAAACCTCATCTGGCATTAGTGACTGTGATAATTTCCCAGTCACTAATTTTGATTTTTCTAATAAATTTAAAATCTCAGCTTTTCTCAAGCCCTCCACAAAACCAAATACACCGAGCTTTCGTGTTGGTTCAAGGAGCTGATCTAAAGCTGCTTGTGCTGAAATCTTAAGATCTATTTCATGCACACCTGGTGAGATCGAATTGGATTTCTTTTGATTTATTGCAATCTTAATAAACACTTTTGTCACTTTGATCACTCCAGATTGATAGAGCTTCTTTGCGATATCAGTACCAGTATCACCGGATTCTATTAGGATCTTGTTTTCAAATTAGAAGAAGTTTGAATATAATCATTGAGCAGAAATGCATTGTGGAATAAAACGGCAGATGTTGTGAGTATCGAACAGGTTAGCAGCAAGGCAACAATGCGTTTTAAAATAATCTACCCACTTCTGCGCCCAACTTCTCATTTAATAGTGCGCTTTCCAGGATGCTGGCTGCTGCTATCTGGTCAATTATTGCCTTACTCTCTTTTTCAGTTTTGCCTATATCCCGCATTCTTGAATTTGCATTCTGAGTACTTAATCTCTCATCCACAAAATATATTGGTCCAGAAAATACTTGCCTGATCTTCGTTGCAAACTCCATTACTGATTTGGATTTAGCGCTTTCACTTCCTGATAGATGTTTAGGGTCACCAACAACCACATATATCGGATCGACCTCTTTGAATAAATTCTGTAAATTTAGTGATAACTCACCATCATTAATAATCGTTCCGTAGGGTGTAACTAGTATTGACTCAGAATCTGATGTAGCGATGCCAATTCGTTTATCACCAAAATCAAAGCTCAGTCTGCGACCAATCTTGATTGGCTCACTCATTACAATTCCAACTCTTAATTGATCTTCTCAGTAATAAATTTAGTAATCTCAGTAAATGCTTTTGTAATCGCACCGGCGTCGAGGCCTCCACCTTGGGCAAAATCATCTTTACCACCACCACCACCTCCAAGAATGGCTGAGCCCACTTTTATCAATTCTCCAGCCTTAATTCCCAATTTAATGGCATCGGCTGAAACTGCTGCAACTAACAACGGCTTAGCATCATTCACGGTGGCGAGCACAACAATTGCAGTTTTTACTTTGCTCTTGAGATCTAATGCAATGGAGCGCATATCCTTCACCTGATATTTGATTGCCAAGTTGCTCGATTATCAAGCTTGCACTACCGATAGATTTATTTTTCTTAACCAGTTCACCAGCTGCTGCCATCGCCTTTGCAGAATTTACTGCTGACATTTCCTTCTCCATAGATTTCATTTTTTCAACTAGCTCAGAGATACGTTGTGGTAATTCTTCAGCTCTGACGCCTTTTATTATTTCCGTAAGGGAATTTAGCAAAACATGTTCGCGAGCTAAGAATTTATAGGCGTCATGACCAACTAAAGCTTCAACTCTTCTTACGCCTGCGCCAATCGATGATTCAGACAAAAGCTTTACTAGCCCCAGCTGGCCAGATCTGGAAACATGTGTTCCGCCACATAATTCCTTTGCCCAATCACCAACGCTGACAACCCTGACTTGATCACCATATTTCTCACCAAATAGCGCAGTAGCACCCATTGCTCTGGCTGCATCTTGAGTCATAACTTGCGCACTCACTTGTAAATCAGCAATAAGTAACTCATTTACTCTACTTTCAACATCATTTAATACTGATGTTGGCACAGCACTCGTTGATGGAAAATCAAACCTAAATCGACCTGGTGCATTCTCTGAACCAGCCTGTGTTGCAGTCTCCCCTAGTGCTTCTCTAAATGCTTTATGAACCATATGAGTTGCGGTATGAGCCCTAGAGATTGCTAACCTTCTTTGTAAATCAATTTCAGCTACTACAGCTTCTCCACTTTTTACAACACCACTTACCACGGTACCTCGATGTACAAACAATCCCGGAACTGGGGTTTGTACATCCTCTATTTTTACAACAGCACCATTTGCTAATTTGATAACACCATTATCAGCTAATTGCCCGCCACCTTCAGCATAAAAAGGAGTTCGATCCAACATTATCTCAAGCTCAGAACCTGCATTAACTTCAGATGCCACTTTCCCATTAACTAATACTCCAGTTAATTTTGCCTCTGTCGAAATATTTTCATACCCTAAAAACTTCGTAGTGCCGTATTTATCAACAATTGCACGATACTCGGTCAGATCTGTATGCCCACTCTTTTTTGCTTTGGCATCTGCCTTTGCTCGATCTCTTTGTTCGTTCATTAATTTTTTAAAACCAACCTCATCTACTTCCAAACCCTGCTCCCGAGCCATCTCAAGGGTCAGGTCAAATGGAAAACCGTAAGTGTCATGCAGCTTGAAGGCGGTATCAGCCGAGAGTGATTTACTTTTGGCACCCTTTGACTGCTCCGCTGCAATGTCAAAAATACTAGTTCCACTCTTTAAGGTCTGAATAAAAGTATCTTCTTCAGATTCAGCAACTGACAAAATCCTTTTTGTGTCTTTAATCAACTCAGGATATTGCGGACCCATCGCCTTTATAGAACTCTTCATCAGTTCACCAATTACTAGATCTTGCGAACCAAGCAAGCGCATATTTCGAATTGTTCGCCTCATCATTCTTCTTAACACATAGCCCCTACCCTCATTGCCTGGTGTAACACCATCACCAATTAACATCATTGCAGTCCGAGTGTGATCAGCAATCACTCTTAATGAAACATCGGTTTTCTCTTCTTTGCCATATTTAGCTTTTGTTAAATCAGAAGCTTTGTCCAAAATAATTTTCGTAGTATCAATTTCATAGATATTCTCCACGCCTTGTAATAAAGCGGCAGTTCGTTCTAAGCCAAGACCAGTATCAATATTCTTAGCAGGTAACTCACCAATAATTGGGAAAGAGTTCTTATCACCGCCCTCACCACGAATATTTTGCATAAAGACAAGATTCCAGATTTCTAAATAGCGGTCCTCATCAGCAATCGGTCCACCCTCTTTGCCGTAATCACTTCCCCGATCAAAGTAGATTTCCGAACAAGGACCGCATGGACCAGGAACGCCCATTGACCAAAAGTTGTCGGCCATCCCTCGGCGTTGAATTCGGTTTTTCGGAACACCAATTTGTTTCTCCCAAATATTTGCTGCCTCATCATCATCTTGGTAAACAGTCACCCAAAGTTTGTCTTCGCTGAATCCATAACCGCCAGAGCTGACAGACTTAGTCAATAACTCCCACGCAAGTGCGATTGCACCTTCTTTAAAATAATCACCAAAAGAGAAGTTTCCACACATTTGAAAAAACGATGCATGTCTTGTTGTTTTTCCGACCTCATCTATGTCTAGAGTTCTAACGCACTTTTGTACCGAAGTTGCTCGTTTATAAGGTGGTTTTGCTTCACCCAGAAAGTAAGGCTTAAACGGAACCATGCCAGCGTTTACCAACAAAAGATTGGGATCATCGGCAATCAGAGATGCTGATGGCACAACCGTATGAGGTAATTTTAAAGAGTTATTGGCTTCAAAAAATTTTAGCCACCTAGCGCGAATATCTGCGGAGTCCACCTCTACTCCTTCGCTTTGCTTTTTTTCTTACCCTTTTTCTTTAGCTTGGCAGCAGTAAAGATTGCACCAGCTGCTTTCATGGCCATTGGGTTTTCATCTAAGAAAGAATCACCTGCTCTAGAAATCTTTTTAACAAGTTCTTCGAGTGACTTTCCTGCATTACTAATACTTTTAATTGGGCTATTTATCATAGAAACTGTTTTAGTAATCTCATCAATTAATCGAGATGCCCTCACCACGGTGTAGGCAACGGCAACGGCAATAATCGCAAGGGATGATGCAGCGATTATTGTTGCAATTCCACCTGGACCCATGTTGGGAAGAATACCTGAAAAGAGGGTATCTAC
>JGI25924J51412_1000037_pt1 | contig 14249 bp, 11 predicted proteins | sample LauGreFaBDMM15SD_2_FD_51412 | JGI IMG/M metagenome (IMG submission 51412) | reverse complement strand
GCTCCGACCAAGGTTACTTGGTAAGCACCAGAAACCATTTCATAAATGGAACTGCCTTGCATTTGAATGGCATACAACAAGACCAAGGCGCTGAACACCAAGACCGTGACGCGCATGGCCAACAAGGACTGTTTGTCGCCTTGGTGCGGAAAAAACTGTCGCCAAATATTTTCAGTGAATGTGACGCTGGGCGCCAGCAAAGTGGCAGATGCACACGACTTGATGGCCGATAACAAAGCGCCAAAAAACAGCACCTGCATGATAAATGGCATTTGTGTCATGACCAAAGTGGGCAATACCTTTTGAGGATCTTCTTCAATGAGNTGGGCTGCCTGCTCGGGCATGATGATCAGCGCACTGACCACCAAAAACATGGGCACAAACGCAAACAAAATGTAGCAAATGCCGCCGATGATGGGGCCCTTGGTGGCGGCATTCAAACTGTTGGCAGACATCACTCGCTGAAAAACGTCTTGTTGCGGAATGGAGCCAAACATGATGGTAATGGCAGCCGCCAAGAAAAACAAAATGTCTTTCATGTTGGGTTCAGGCAAAAACTTGAACAGGTCTTGGCTGACGGCCAAGGCGATGACTTTGTCTGCACCACCGGCTTGATCACCGGCATACACCGCCAATACCGCCAGGCCTACAACCAAAATAATCATTTGCATGAAGTCCGTGATGGCCACGGACCACATGCCACCAAACAAGGTGTAGGCCAGCACCGAAACCACACCAATGGTCATTCCCCATGGCATGCTGATCACGCCACCTGACAACAAATTAAAAACCAAGCCCAAAGCTGTGACTTGGGCTGAGACCCAGCCCAAATAGCTCACCATGATGATGATGGAGCAAATGACTTCAACTGAACGGCCATAACGCTCACGGTAATAGTCGCTGATGGTGAGCAAATTCATGCGGTACAACTTGCCCGCAAAAAACAAACCCACCAAAATCAAACAACTTCCCGCACCGAACGGATCTTCTACGACGCCGTTCAAACCACTGTTCACAAATTTGGCAGGAATACCCAAGACTGTTTCAGCGCCAAACCATGTGGCAAAGGTGGTGGTCACAATCATGGCCAGCGGCAAATGCCTGCCAGCAATGGCAAAGTCTGCTGAGGTTTTAACGCGTTTCGCAGCAACCAAACCAATGGCAATGGTGACGAGTAAATAGGCGATGACCAATGTCAATAACATAATAAGACTCCTTAGCTTTGATGAAATCTTTCGAATGCCTGAAGCACGATTAGGGTTGAAACAAAACCGATGACCACATAGACAATGGCCTGCAACAATCTGTTGGTTCGCTGTTGCTCTGCTAACAAAGCATTGAGTTGATTTTGCTCTTTCGAACCAGATGTTGAATGCTTCAAAAAGTCGTGCATCAAACGGGGCAACTGAGGCATTATTTTGGCGTATTGTGGGGCTTGTTCACGCAACTGCTGGAAAAATCTTTTAGGTCCTACTTGGTCAATCATCCACTGCTCTAAGAAGGGCTTGGCTGTATTCCACAAATCGAGTTCCGGGTCTAACTGGCGACCCAGTCCCTCAATATTGAGCAAGGTTTTTTGGAGCAATACCAACTGAGGTTGGACTTCCACATTGAAGCGGCGTGATGTTTGGAACAAACGCAAGAGCACCATGCCCAAGGAAATTTCTTTCAGCGGCCGGTCAAAGTAAGGCTCGCACACTGAGCGAATGGCCGACTCCAATTCGTCGACTCGGGTATGGCTGGGCACCCAACCCGACTCAATGTGCAACTCAGCCACGCGCTTGTAGTCGCGCCTGAAAAAAGCACTGAAGTTTTGCGCTAAATACTCTTTGTCGTATTCAGTGAGCGTGCCCACAATGCCAAAGTCAAGGGAAATGTAGCGACCCATCGTTTCAGGCTCAATGCTGACTTGAATATTGCCAGGGTGCATGTCCGCATGAAAAAAGCCATCGCGAAATACTTGCGTGAAGAAAAGCGTCACGCCATCTTTGGCCAGTTGCGGAATGTCGACGCCCGCGGCACGCAATGCATCTACCTGACTGATGGGCAAGCCCTTCATGCGCTCCATGACGATGACTTCAGGGTGGCAGTAATCCCAATACATCTCTGGAATTAAAACCAAATTCAAACTCTGCATGTTTCGGCGAAGCTGCGCACCATTGGCGGCCTCTCGAACCAAATCCAACTCATCGTGCAAATGCTTGTCAAATTCAGCCACCACCTCGCGGGGTTTGAGGCGCTTGCCATCTGCACTGATTTTTTCAAGCCAGCCGGCCATCATGCGCATCAGGTTCAAATCTTTTTCAATGGCCTGCAGCATGTTGGGGCGCAGCACTTTGACCGCCACCTCTTGCACCAAACCCTCTTTGTTTTTCCACAAAGCAAAATGGACCTGCGCAATGGAGGCGCTGGCCACTGGCACATGGTCAAAGGACTCAAAGATTTCAGACACTGGCCTACCAAAAGCTCGCTCTATGGTGGCCACGGCAATGTCTGAACTGAAGGGCGGCACTCTGTCTTGGAGCTTGGCCAATTCAACGGCAATGTCGTCAGGCAATAAATCTCTGCGAGTCGACATGACTTGTCCAAACTTCACAAAAATNGGCCCAAGTTGTTCTAGCGACAAACGCAAACGCTCGCCGCGCGAGAGTTTGTAAACACGACCCAAAGTGAGGGCNTGCGACAAAATTTTCAAAAGAGGCTGCTTGAAGTTAGACAGCATCAACTCATGCAGACCAAACCGCCAAACAGTCCACACNATGAAAATGCCCCGAAACATTCGGTTCATAGAGCAGTCCTGTGTAAGTCGNTGCCAGGTGCAGGTTTNNGAATAAATTGNTGCATGGCCTGAAAGGCTTGCCGACCCATTGAGACCANGGTATTGGCAGCGGCATCGCCCATCAATTTAGACAAGTCTTCCTCGACATCCCATCGGACATGGTCAATTAACCAATTGACTTCGGCAGCCAACTGAACGTCACCCTCAATGTGAACGCCCGGCTTTTCGCCTTTCATCACGGCCGAGGCCATGGCCAAAGGCGATGCATCGGTTAAGCTTAATTTAAGGTCAAATTTTGGCTGGCTCACACGCTCCAGCAGACCCGCAGGCGTGGGCGAGAGCTGAATGATTTTGTCTTGCCATTGCAGTTGAATGCACCGCCCCTTTTGACGCTTGAGCCTGCTTAGCGCTTCAGGTTCTGCGCCAATGACGTGATTCAAAAACAAAACCAAACGATTGATGGACTCGTCCATGACCCAAACAGGGGGCTGAGCGTGAGTGACGAATTGCTCAATTGCTTCGCCGACGAAAGAAAAAGGGGACTGTGTTGCCATAGTCCCCAATTATTCCCGAAAGACTGGCCAGTGCCAGCCCTTCACTCAGAATGTCTTTAAATTATTGCAGGGCTTGTACGCCAGCAACCAACCAGCCGCTGTTGCCATTTCGAGGCTTGGTCATGTTCCAAACTTCGCGGAAAGGGCTAGGCGCGGATTCAGCTTCTTCGCGAATGACACCGTTGAATTCAACGCTGGCCATGTAAACCTCGGGCAACTCTTCAATGCCCAACAACTGAGCATCCAACTTAACCACCTCGGTTTTGTTAGGTTGGCCAGGGAAATTGGCTTCGCGCTCTGCCAGCTGGCTCTTGATTTCAGTCAACATGCCATCGGTCATCATGGCCTTGAGAGAGCCCATGTCGGCACGGTCCCAGGCGTCTTGCAAAGTAATGAAGTTGCGCTTGGCCGCCTCAACAAAGTTGTCGGTGTCGAAGCCTTCAGGTACGCCCCAAGTTTGTGAACCCTGAAAGGCTGCGGGCTGTGAGCCACCAATGGCAGAGCCAATCATGGAGCCGCCCGCGTGGGCTGGGCTCTGGGTATTGGCAGCAGTCGTTGGATCAAAGCGCGTGTTTTGTGATTCCCATGGTCGGGCCGAAGCATCGTTACCCACATTTTCTGGGTTGTACTGAGGCAAGCTTGCAGGCGCCTCAGGGCTTTGACCTGCGCCTTGGTAGGCTAGGCCACCCTGCTGCTGCGCAGCACCGCCTTTGCGTGAGCGTAAGAAGTAACCAATGACGCCCACCGCCACCATGGCCAGCAAGGCAAACATAAGCATGTTGCCAAATGCTTCACCCATGCCTAGGCTGCTCGCCAACCAAGCCAATCCCAAACCAGCGGCCAAGCCGCCCAGCATGGCACCCCATGGGCGATTAGCAGGCGCCGCAGCAGGGGTTGCTGGTTTAGCCGCCGCCGCTTGGCTAGGTGCTGCAGGTTTAGCCGCATCACGCTGCGTGACGTTGCTGGACTGTTGGCCAGAAGATTTGCCACCGCCCATGCGACGTGCGGCCTCTGCGTTAAAGGTGCTGAGGACCAAAAGCATGGTCAAGATTAAGCCGAAAAATTTGTTCACAATAAACTCCGAAAAATTCAGAAAAGAACGATCAACATTTAATGCCGATATGTAAGGCTACCACCCCTGCACTCAAGTTGTGAAATTCAGCATGCCCAAATCCGGCATTTTTCATAAGGGCTTTCAGCTCTTCCTGGCCTGGGTGCATGCGAATTGATTCTGCCAAATACCTGTAGCTGGCGTCGTCTCCGGCAACCCACTTGCCCAATTGGGGCAAGATGTTGAAGGAATACCAGTCATAGGCCTTTTCTAGGGGCTTGGCCACTTTAGAGAACTCTAAAACCAAAAGCTTTCCCCCTGGCTTTAAAACTCGGCACATTTCCTTCAAAGCCAAATCTTTGTGCGTCATGTTGCGAAGCCCAAAAGCCACGCTCACCAGATTGAAATGATCGGTGGGAAAAGGCAGTTTTTCAGCATCACACACCAGCGTGGGCAAAATCACGCCCTGGTTCACCAATCGATCCCGCCCTGTTCGCAGCATGGCTTCGTTGATGTCGGTGTGAACCACTCGACCCGATGCACCCACCTTTTTTGAGAATGCCAAAGACAAATCGCCCGTGCCGCCTGCAATGTCGAGCACCTGGTCGCCCTCCTTGAGGTTGGCCACCTGCAGCGTGTAGGCTTTCCAAACACGGTGCAAGCCTGCAGACATGAGGTCGTTCATGATGTCGTATTTGGACGCCACAGAGTCAAAAACGCCCCGCACATGCTTGGCTTTTTGCTGCTCATCGACAGTTTTGAAACCGAAGTGGGTTGAACTCATTGTCTAAATCCCATCAGTGAGAGTGGCCACACGATGCACCCGCCGCACTTGGCATGGCATCGTCACGTTGCGCACCCGCAGCCTGCAAGCGTTCGTTGTATTGAGACCAGAGACCGTCTTGCTCCGAGCCCAAATGGTACAAATAGTCCCAAGAAAAAATACCGCTGTTGTGGCCATCTGAAAAAGTAGGCTGAACCGCGTAATTGCCAACCTGCACCAGTTCAACAATGTCAACTTCACGCTTGCCTGTTTGCAACACCTCTTGCCCAGGACCGTGGCCTTGTACTTCTGCAGATGGCGAGTAAACGCGCATGAGTTCAAAGGGAATTCGGAAAGTTTGCCCATCCGAAAAACTGACCTCTAAAGCACGACTCTGCCCATGAAGGGTCAAGGCTTGTGGTGTGGGCGCACCTGATGTCAATCCGGCCATAAGGCTTTCTTTCGTGATACTGTCGTTAAACCAAAACGCGCTCTATACCGCCTGCATTGGCGGCGGCCACATACTCGGGCATCCATTGCTCGCCCAAAATGTGTTTGGCCATTTCCACCACGATGTAATCGGCTTCCAACAAGCCATTTTTCAGATCGTCACCAAAGCGTGACAAACCTTGCAAACAGCTAGGGCAGCTGGTCAAGACCTTGATATTTTCTTTTTCGCCAACCATACCGCTGTCACGCAATTGGGCTTCGCCTTGAAGTATTTCTTCTTCCTTGCGAAAACGCACTTGCGTGGCGATGTCAGGGCGCGTGACACCCAAAGTACCCGACTCGCCGCAGCAGCGATCGGACTTCAAAACCTGTGGGCCCAACAAAGACTTGACGGTCTTCATGGGGTCTTGCAACTTCATGGGGCTGTGGCACGGATCGTGATACAGGTAGGCGCCGTTGTTGCTGAGTGTCATGCCTTTTTCAAGCAAGTACTCATGGATGTCAATGATGCGGCAACCAGGGAAAATTTTGTCGAACTCATAGCCCTGCAACTGGTCATAGCAGGTGCCGCAACTGACCACCACCGTTTTGATGTCCAAGTAGTTCAGGGTGTTGGCCACGCGGTGGAACAAGACCCGGTTGTCCGTGATGATTTTTTCAGCCTTGTCAAACTGGCCGCTGCCCTTTTGGGGGTAGCCGCAGCACAAGTAACCAGGCGGCAAAACCGTTTGCACACCGGTATGCCAGAGCATGGCTTGCGTAGCCAAGCCCACTTGGCTGAACAAGCGTTCTGAGCCACAACCGGGGAAGTAAAACACCGCTTCTGTCTCGGAGGTGGTGGTCTTCGGGTTGCGAATGATGGGCACGTAATCTTGATCTTCAATGTCCAGCAAGGCTCTAGCCGTTTTCTTGGGCAAGCCACCTGGCATCTTCTTGTTGATGAAGTGAATGATTTGCTCTTTGATGGGCGCCGCACCAATGCTGGCAGGTGGCGCTTTGGTTTGCTTGCGTGCAAAGGTTTTGAGCAAATCGTGGGCAATGCGCTGCACCTTCATACCCACTCCCACCATGCCAGCACGCGCCAGCTTGATGGTGTCAGGGTTGGTGGCATTCAACATGAACATGGCCGCAGCATTGCCGGGACGGAATGTTTTTTGACCCATCTTGCGCAACAAATTGCGCATGTGCATGGACACTTCGCCAAAGTCAATTTTGACGGGGCAAGGTGAAAGGCACTTGTGACACACAGTGCAGTGGTCGGCCACATCTTCAAACTCTTGCCAGTGCTTGATGGACACACCGCGGCGTGTTTGCTCTTCGTACAAGAAGGCTTCGACCAACAGTGAAGTGGCCAAAATTTTGTTGCGGGGGCTGTAAAGCAAATTGGCGCGTGGCACATGCGTGGCGCACACGGGTTTGCATTTACCGCAACGCAAGCAATCTTTCACACTGTCGGCAATGGCGCCAATGTCTGACTGTTGCATGATGAGCGATTCGTGGCCCATCAAACCAAAGCTGGGGGTGTAGGCATTGGTCAAATCGGCTTGAATGTCCATGCCTTCGGGGCCCTGCACTCGGCGCATCAACTTGCCTTTGTTGAAACGCCCCTCTGGGTCAATGCGTTGCTTGTAATCGGCAAATGGCTTGAGTTCGGCATCGCTTAAAAACTGTAGCTTGGTGATGCCAATGCCGTGCTCTCCTGAAATGACACCATCTAGGCTTCGCGCCAAAACCATGATTCGCGCAACCGCTTCGTGCGCGGTTTGCAGCATGTCGTAGTCGTCAGAGTTGACTGGGATGTTGGTGTGCACATTGCCGTCACCCGCGTGCATGTGCAATGCCACCCAAACGCGGCCTTTAAGGATGCGTTTGTGAATGGCCACACACTCATCCAAAATAGGCTGGAAGGCAGCGCCCGTGAAGATGGTCTGCAAGCTTGCCTTGATTTGCGTTTTCCAACTGGAACGCAAGGTGTGGTCTTGCAATTGAGGGAATAAAGCTTCCACGCCGTGCAACCAGCCTTGCCACAGGTCACGCACTTCGCGCACCACCGCCAAAGCTTGTGAAACGCGCTCTTCTAGCAATTCTGCAGAAGCAATTTCGCTCGTATCTTCGTCTTTGCCCAAAGGCAAATTACCCTTGCTTAAAAAGAGTTCCAACTCGTTGCACAACTTGATTTTGTTGCGCAAGGACAATTCAATGTTGATGCGCTCAATGCCGTCGGTATATTCGGCCATGCGCGGCAAGGGAATCACAACGTCTTCATTGATCTTGAAGGCGTTGGTATGTTTGCTAATGGCCGCTGTTTTTTTCCGATCTAACCAAAACTTTTTACGCGCTTCAGGGCTCACGGCAATGAAGCCCTCTCCACTGCGTGAGTTGGCAATGCGCACCACTTCAGAAGTGACTTTGGCCACGTCATCGGCGTTGTCGCCCGCAATGTCGCCCACCAATACCATTTTGGGGAGACCGCCGCGTTTGGACTTGGTGGTGTAGCCCACTGCCCGCAAATAACGATCGTCCAAATGCTCTAGGCCCGCCAGCAACACGCCTGAGCGTTTTTGTTCGGCAAACATGAAGTCTTTGATTTCGACAATGCTGGGCACAGCGTCTTTGGCGTTGCCAAAGAACTCCATGCAAACCGTGCGCGTGTGATCGGGCATGCGGTGCAAAATCCAGCGCGCGCTGGTGATCAAGCCGTCGCAACCTTCTTTTTGAATGCCTGGCAAACCTGCCAAAAATTTGTCGGTCACATCTTTGCCCAAGCCTTCTTTGCGGAAGGTCGAGCCAGGAATGTCGAGTCTTTCTTCGCGTACCAGCGTGGTGCCGTTGGCTTCGAAATATTTCAATTCAAAGCTGGCCATTTCAACATCGTGAATCTTGCCAAGATTGTGGTTCAAGCGGGTCACCTCGAGCCACTGCGCATCGGGCGTGACCATGCGCCAGCTGGCCAAATTGTCGAGTGCAGTGCCCCACAACACGGCCTTTTTGCCACCCGCATTCATGGCTATGTTGCCGCCAATGCAGCTGGCCTCAGCAGACGTAGGGTCAACGGCAAACACCCAACCGGCGCGCTCTGCGGCATCGGCCACGCGCTGCGTGACCACGCCCACTTCGGTCCACAAGGTGGGCACTTTTTTGTCGAGGCCGGGTAACTGAAGCATCTCGACGCCAGACATGGCCTCGAGTTTTTCGGTGTTAATAACAGCACTGTTCCAAGTCAGCGGCACGGCACCGCCGGTGTAGCCTGTGCCGCCGCCCCGCGGAATGATGGTCAAGCCCAAGGTGAAACAAGCTTTGACCAAATTGGCCATCTCGGCTTCTGTGTCAGGGGTTAGAACCACGAAAGGATATTCAACACGCCAGTCAGTGGCATCTGTGACATGGCTCACGCGAGACAAGGCATCAAATTTGATGTTGTCTTTGGCTGTGTGCTTGCCGAGTCCTTTTTGCGTCTTACGGCGCAACTGGGCCATGGCCGTAAAAGTTTGATCAAACAATTTGACCGCATGGCCCGCCAACACCAACAACTCACCCACCAAACCGTCTCGCAAAGTATCTGCTTCGGGTGTGCGGCGTTTTTGAACTTCACCCAAGCGGTGTTGCAAAGCTTCTACCAACTGCTTTCGGCGGCCTGGGTTGTCCAGCAAGTCGTCTTGCAAATAGGGATTGCGCTGAACCACCCAAATATCGCCCAAAACTTCGTAAAGCATGCGGGCAGACCTGCCCGTGCGGCGTTCGTCTCGCAGTTGATTGAGCAGGTCCCAGGCACGATTTCCCAACAAACGAATCACAATTTCTCGATCGGAGAAGCTGGTGTAGTTGTAAGGAATTTCGCGCAAGCGGGGTGACGAATCGTCAGCCTGCAGGAGGTGTTGGAGCGTGGTTGGAGCGTTCATGAGATATGGATAGATTTTACTTCAGGGCCTAATTCACGCACCAAGGGTGGGGACAGTGGCTCCAGACATTGAGTTTGATCATGGAAAGCTCAGTTTGTCACCAAAGCTTCATGACGCAGTAATAGGATGTGCACACCATGAACTTATGCTCATGTTTGATCCAACACTCAAAGGAGTACTTATGAATTACAAAAAAACGCTCGCCACTGTCGCTGTGGCCGCATTTGCAAGCTTCGGCGCGCAAGCCCAAACTGAAATTCAGTGGTGGCACTCGATGTCTGGCGCACTTGGCGAATGGATCGGTGACATTGCGAAAGATTTCAACGGCAAGCAAAAAGATTACAAAATTGTGCCCGTCTTCAAGGGCAACTACGACGAATCCATGACGGCCGCCGTGGCCGCCTTCCGCGCTGGCAATGCCCCACATATTTTGCAGGTGTTTGAAGTGGGCACTGCCACGATGATGGCTTCCAAAGGCGTGGTGGTCCCAGCAGAAAAAATCATGCGCGATGCAGGTTATAAATTTGACCCCCAAATCCTATGTGCCCGCCGTGTCCGGTTACTACACAGCGCCCAACGGCCAAATGATGTCTTTCCCGTTCAACAGCTCAACCACCGTGATGTGGTTCAACGTGGATGCCCTAAAGGCAGCTGGCGTTTCGACCGACAAGCTGCCTCAAACATGGCCTGAGGTCGCTTTGGCCGCGGCCAAACTCAAAGCCAGCGGCCACAAGTGCCCCTTCACGACTGCTTGGCAAGGTTGGACCCAGTTGGAGAGCTTCTCCACTTGGCACAACACCGAATTGGCCACCAAAGGCAACGGCATGAAAGGCATGGACGCCCGCTTGGTTCTTAACTCGCCTTTGCATGTGCGCCATATAGAAAACTTGGGCAACATGGCCCAACAAGGCCTGTTTGTTTACAAAGGTCGCGCCGGTGCTGCCGGTGCCACGTTTGAGTCTGGCGAGTGCGCCATGTACACCAACTCATCGGCTGCTTATGCCGGTATCAGCAAAAACGCCAAGTTCAAGTTTGCCGTGGGCACCTTGCCTTATTACCCCGATGTGGCCGGTGCGCCTCAGAATACCGTGATCGGTGGCGCCAGCCTCTGGGCCATGGCAGGCAAGAAAGCCGATGAGAACAAAGGCGTTGCAGCTTTCTTCAATTACCTGTCTGACCCAGTCGTTCAGTCGGTGAACCACAAGCGCACCGGTTACTTGCCTGTGACAATGGAAGCCTTCAAGATCACAGAAGCTTCGGGCTTTTACAAGCAAAACCCCGGAACTGACGTGTCGGTCAACCAGATGATTCGCAAGACAACCGAAAAATCGCGCGGCATCCGTTTGGGCAACTATGTGCAAATCCGAACCATTGAAGACGAAGAACTCGAACAAGTCTGGGCGGGCAAAAAGTCTGCCAAAGACGCCTTGGACAGCATCGTCAAGCGCGGCAATGAATTGCTCGAGAAGTTTGAAAAAGCCAATAAGTCCTGATTTTTAGGTCTTTTTTAAGGCAAGCCAGCCGGTGTTCGCGTCGGCTGGCTTGAATGATTTTGAGCAGCGATAAAAAAGTTATTTTTCGGTCCAAATGGTTGCCTTGGGTGCTGATTGCACCCCAAGGCTTCATCATTTTGGCGTTCTTCTTTTGGCCAGCCGGTCAGGCTTTGGTGCAGTCTTTCCAACAGTCTGATGCTTTTGGCACTTCGGTTCAGTGGAGCGGCCTGGACAACTTTGTCGCTTTGTGGCGCGATGAGACNTATTTGGAATCGTTCAAAACCACCGCTTTGTTTTCGGTGTTGGTGGCAGGCTTGGGGATTTCGCTGTCATTGGTTTTGGCCTTTTTCGCCGACCGCGTGGTGCGGGGCATCTGGTTGTACCGCAGCCTGCTAATCTTGCCTTATGCGGTCGCGCCAGTGGTGGCTGGGGTTCTGTGGTTGTTTTTGTTTTCGCCGTCGGTGGGCTTGGTGGCCTATGTGCTTGAGAAATTCGGCGTCGAATGGAACATTTTGCTCAACAGCACCCATGCAATGACATTGGTCGTGATCGCTTCGGTTTGGAAGCAAATCGCCTACAACTTCTTGTTCTTTTTGGCAGGTTTTCAAAGCATTCCCAAATCACTGGTTGAAGCTGCTTCCATCGATGGTGCCAGCGTTTGGCAGCGGTTTTGGACCGTGCAATTACCACTATTGACCCCCACCACTTTTTTCTTGTTGGTGGTTAACACGGTTTACGCCTTTTTTGAAACTTTCGGCATCATCGACGCCACCACCAAAGGAGGGCCTGGCAAAGACACGGCCATCTTGGTCTACAAGGTCTACTTTGACGGCTTCAAAGCCATGGATTTGGGCGGTTCGGCTGCGCAGTCGGTGGTGCTCATGGCGATCGTCATCAGTTTGACGGTGCTGCAATTTCGCTATGTCGAACGCAAGGTGAATTACTAACATGGTTGAACGGCATCCCTTTTTAGATCTGATCTCTCACGCCCTGCTGGCTTTGGGCGTGATGGTCATTGTGTTCCCCATCTACCTCGCCTTGGTCGGGTCAACCCATTCGGCACAAGACATGGCGCAGTCGCCCATACCAATCTGGTTTGGCCAAGATGCTTGGCTAAACTACCGCACCATATTGTTGGGCGAAGGCCCCGGTGTGACCAGCCAAGTGCCAGTAGCGCGGATGATGTGGGTCAGTTTGGTCACGGCCCTAAGCATTGCATTTGGCAAGATCGTCATCTCTTTGCTCAGTGCTTTTGCCATCGTGTACTTCAATTTTCCATTTCGCAAAGCGGTGTTTTGGGGCATCTTCATCACCTTGATGTTGCCGGTCGAGGTGCGGATTGTGCCGACCTACCAAGTGGTGGCCGACTTCGGGATGATCAACAGTTTTGCGGGCTTAACCATCCCCCTCATTGCTTCGGCCACAGCCACTTTTTTGTTCCGGCAATTTTTTCTGACGGTGCCCGATGAGTTGGCCGAAGCAGCCAAGATGGATGGCGCCTCACCCATGCAGTTTTTTTGGGATGTGCTCTTGCCTTTGTCGCGTACCAGCATTGCGGCCCTGTTTGTGATCCAGTTCATCTATGGCTGGAACCAGTACCTATGGCCTCTGCTCATGAGCACCGAAGAGCGCATGTACCCCATTGTCATGGGCATCCGCAGCATGACTGCTGGACCCGACTCGCAAGTGCAATGGAACTTGGTCATGGCCACGGCCATTTTGGCCATGCTGCCACCCGCCTTGGTGGTGGTTCTGATGCAAAAGTGGTTCGTCAAGGGCCTCGTTGATACGGAAAAATGATGGCTTCAATCACCCTTTCTCACCTTCAAAAAACCTATGGCACAGGCGCTAAGGGCAATACCGTCATTCAAAATCTGAGCGCTGACATCCACGATGGCGAATTTGTGGTCATCGTCGGGCCATCAGGCTGTGGCAAGTCCACCCTGCTGCGCATGGTGGCGGGTCTTGAAGAAATCACCGCAGGCACCGTGTCGATTGGTGAGCGCGTGGTCAACGACCTTGAGCCCGCTGAGCGAGACATCGCCATGGTGTTTCAGAACTACGCGTTGTACCCACACATGAGCGTGTTCGACAACATGGCCTATGGCCTGAAAATCGCCAAGCGACCGCTGGAGGAAATCAAGGCACGCGTGGACAAGGCCGCCGCGATTTTGGAGCTGTCTCAGCTGCTGCAACGCAAGCCGCGCGAGCTGTCCGGTGGCCAGCGCCAGCGCGTGGCCATGGGCCGCGCCATCGTGCGACAGCCTCAGGTTTTTTTGTTCGACGAACCTCTGTCCAACCTAGATGCCAAACTGCGCGCCCAGACTCGGCTAGAGATTCAAAAGCTGCACCGCGAGTTGGGCATCACCAGCCTTTTTGTGACGCACGATCAGGTCGAAGCCATGACCTTAGCCCAACGCATGATCGTGATGAACGGCGGTCACATGGAGCAATTCGGTACGCCAGAAGAGGTCTATAACCGCCCAGCCAGTACTTTTGTCGCCAGTTTCATCGGCTCACCCCCCATGAACCTGCTCCAACATTCTCCTGGTACGCCTCCAGGGCAAATTCTGGGTATCCGCCCCGAGCATCTGGACATCACGCCAGTACCCGAAAACGGTAGCTGGTCGTTGACGGTGGACACGGTGGAACTGCTGGGCGCCGAGCGCCTGGTGCACGCCCGCTTGGGGCCAGAAACCCTCACCTTGCGGCTGGACGCATCGCTGCCCGCGCCTGATCCGGGCAGCACGTTCCACGCCACACCACGCGCCGAACGCTTGCACTGGTTTGATGCGCAGACCCAAAAACGCATTGCTTAAAATGACTCGATGAAACATTGGCCCTACCCCCGCTGGATCGCCCACCGAGGCGCAGGCACTTTGGCGCCCGAGAACACGCTTGCCGCATTCCGCAAAGGCGCCGAGTACGGCTACCGCATGTTTGAATGCGACGCCAAACTCAGCGCAGACGATGTGGTGTTTTTAATGCATGACGCCACACTGAATCGAACCACCAATGGCCATGGCGTTGGCGGTGAGCAAAGTTGGCTTCAACTGTCGCAGTTAGACGCAGGCAGTTGGCATTCCAGAAACTTCAGTGGCGAGCCCCTGCCTACGCTGGCCAATTTGGCGCAATACTGCATTCGCAATCGCTTTTTTCTCAACATTGAAATCAAACCAACACCTGGTGTTGAATTCAAAACAGGTGAGGTCGTGGCTCAACAAGCGGCTCTTCTTTGGCAGCACGAAGAAGTACCACCA
>JGI25924J51412_1000032_pt1 | contig 15068 bp, 16 predicted proteins | sample LauGreFaBDMM15SD_2_FD_51412 | JGI IMG/M metagenome (IMG submission 51412) | reverse complement strand
CAATTAAATATCTAGCCTGATCTTCTGAGAATAAATATTTGATTTTATCACTATTTGATCCAGAAACTTTAATTCTTGCACCAATATTAGATGCCATACACATTTCAGCTAATGTAACTATTATTCCACCGTGAGAAACGTCATGAACCGCTTGAACTAATTTTGTTTTGATCAGATCGGTAACAAAAAGACCATTTTTCTTCTCTTCTTTTAAATTAATTTGAGGAGGAGGGCCGTCTTTATCTCCAATAATATCATATATTAAAGCACTTTGACTTAAGTGCCCTGACGTTTCTCCGATAACAGCAATAATATTTTCTGTATTTTTAAAATTAAATGTCATCATGTTGTTAATATTTTTTAAAAGCCCAACACCCCCAATCGTTGGAGTTGGATAAATAGCAACACCATTTGTTTCATTATACAAAGATACATTTCCAGATATCACTGGGTAATTTAAAGCTTCGCAAGCCTCTTTCATTCCATTGATACTATCGACAAGCTGGCCCATAATTTCTTTTTTTTCAGGGTTCCCAAAATTTAAACAATTAGTAATGGCAATAGGTTGCGCTCCAACTGAAATTAAATTTCTCCAAGTTTCACATACAGCTTGCATCGCCCCGGACTTTGGATGGGCTTTACAATATCTGGGCACACAATCAACTGTAGCAGCGATACCTTTGTTTTTTCCATGATAACGAACAACAGCAGAGTCTCCACCTGGTTTTTGAATTGTATCTGTCATTACCATATGGTCGTACTGTTCCCATACCCATGATTTATTTGAATAATTATGATGTGATAAAATTTTAATTAAGGAATTTTTAATATCTAATTTCTCTATATCAGAATCGTGATTAATTATTTTTGGGTAACTATAAGTTATAAAATCTCTTTTATATTTAGGCGCATTATCACCTAATGAATGAATTGGAATACTGCATACATTCTTTTTGTTAAATTCTAGTTCAAGTTTTTTTGAATTTGTTAATTGTCCTATAATTGCAAAATCTAATCCCCATTTTTCGAATATTTTTCTAGCTTCTTTTTCTTTACCTTTTTTTAAAACTATTAACATTCGCTCCTGACTTTCAGAGAGCATAATTTCATAAGGAGTCATATTGTTCTCTCTACAAGGAATTAAATTTAAATTTATTTTGATTCCAAGGTTACCCTTTGATGCCATTTCTATAGANGAAGAAGTAAGACCAGCNGCTCCCATATCTTGAATTGAAACTATCGATNTTTTTTGCATTAACTCTAAGCATGCTTCTAACAATAATTTTTCAGTAAAGGGATCGCCAACTTGAACGGTNGGTTTTTTTGATTCAGAATCATCATCAAATTCAGCCGATGCCATTGTTGCTCCATGGATTCCATCTCTGCCTGTTTTAGAACCAACATAAACAACAGGATTCCCAATGCCACTTGCTATTGAATAAAAAACTTTATTTTTTTTAGCAACGCCAATGTTCATTGCGTTGACTAAAATATTTCCATTATAACATTCATCAAATTCGGTCTCACCACCTACAGTTGGAACACCTATACAATTTCCATATCCACCAATCCCAGAAACAACTCCATTTAATAAATATTTTGTTTTTTCATGATTAGGTGAGCCAAATCTTATTGAATTTAGATTAGCAACAGGTCTTGCACCCATTGTAAAAACATCTCTTAATATTCCACCAACGCCGGTTGCAGCACCTTGATAGGGCTCAATATAAGAAGGGTGGTTGTGGCTTTCAATTTTAAAAATAACAACGTCGCCATCACCAAAATCAACAACTCCAGCATTTTCACCCGGCCCTTGAATTACATATTTATTTTTTGTGGGCAAAGTCTGAAGCCAAATTCTTGAGGATTTATATGAACAGTGTTCATTCCACATTGCTGAGAAAATACCGAGCTCTACTAAATTTGGGTTTCTACCCATTAATTTAATAATTTTATTATACTCTTCCGCTGTTAGACCGTGTTTTATTGCGAGTTCTTTACTAACTTTTTGCATAATTATTTTAAAGATTTGAAAATTATTGATCCATCCATACCACCCAAAAGCTCATCTGATGCTCTTTCAGGATGAGGCATTAGACCAAATACATTTCCTTTTTTATTTATAATTCCTGCAATATTTTTAATTGAACCATTGGGGTTAGATTGTTCATTAATATTTCCGGCGGTATCACAATACTGAAGTACAATTTGATTGTTATCTTCTAATTCGTTAATTAGATCTTTGTTTGCAAAATAATTACCTTCATTATGAGCGATTGGAATTTCAAGAACAGAATTTCTGCTAGTTTTAGAAGTAAAATTTGTTTTATTGTTGGTTACTTTTACAGTTATATTTTTGCATATAAATTTAAGATTAATATTTCTTATTAAAACGCCAGGCAAAAGTTGAGATTCAACGAGAACTTGGAAACCATTGCAAATACCCATTACTAACCCACCTTTTTTTGAGTGAGCTGTAACTTCTTTCATAATTCTTGATTTAGAAGCAATGCTTCCGCATCTTAAATAGTCTCCATATGAAAATCCTCCTGGAAGAACAACAAGATCTGTTTTTGGAAGCTTGGCATCTGCATGCCATACCATTGAGGTTTTTATACCAAATTTTTCAAGGGAAATTTTAACATCGCGATCACAATTAGAGCCAGGAAAAACAATGACACTGGCCTTCATTCTTTAATGGCTTTTACTGAATAGTCCTCAATCGTCAGATTTGCTAAAAGTTTTTCGCACATATCTTTAGCTTTGGAAAGAGCAACCTTTTCATCTTTTTCATTTACAATTATTTCAAATGTTTTTCCCTGTCTTAAACTTTCAATATTTTTAAAACCCATATTAGACAATGAGTTTTTAATTGCTGAACCCTGAGGATCCAAAACATCCTTTTTTAATGTAACAATGACTTGTAACTTCAAGTTTTTATTTTTTTTTTAACGCGGTTAAATTTTTTGATAAACCAGTCTTAATTTCTTTAATATTTGAACCTTCTGGCATGATTCCAAGTCTACGAGCAACCTCTTGATATGCCTCTATTAATCCACCAAGATCTCTTCTGAATCTGTCTTTGTCTAATTTTCTTTCATCTTTAACATCCCACAATCTACATGTGTCAGGACTAATTTCATCGGCTAAAAAAACTTCAACTTCATCGCCAATCCATTGGCGTCCAAATTCTAACTTAAAATCAACAAGTTTAATTCCAATTCCTCTGAACAATCCAACTAAAAAATCATTAATTCTTAAAGCCTGTTCAGAGATATGTATTAATTCACTTTGTGTTGCCCAGTTCAAAGCAAGAATATGCTCTTCATTAACCAATGGATCGCCAAGCTCATCATTTTTATAATAAAATTCTAAAATAGGTTTACTAAGATCTGTTCCTTCGGTAATTCCAAGTCTAGTTGAAAAAGTTCCAGCAGCGATATTTCTAACTACTACTTCAATTGGAATAATTTCTAGAGATTTAATAAGCTGTTCACGCATATTCAATCTTTTTATAAAATGCGTTTTAATTCCTATTTGGTTTAACTGTGATAATAAAAATTCAGAGATTCTGTTGTTTAAAACACCCTTGCCATCGATAATTGCTTTTTTTTTATTATTAAAGGCTGTTGCGTCATCTTTGAAATATTGAATTAAAGTTCCTTTTTCAGGACCCTCGTACAATATTTTAGCTTTACCTTCGTATATTTGTTTTCCTTTAGCCATTAGCTTTTAAATACTCTTCCGTAGATAGTATTAATGTATCTTAAATGAGAATTCATGTTGAATAGTTTTTTAAGATCGTCTGTGGATAATTTGGATTTAATTTGTTTGTCGTTGTTTAAATTATCAAAAAAACTTTCATTTGCAGACCATGTTTTCATAGCATTTTTTTGAACAACTTTATAAGCAAGTTCTCTCGTCATTCCTTTTTGAGTTAATTTTAACAGAACATTTTGAGAAAAAATTAGACCATTAAATTTTTCTAAATTTTTTTGCATATTTTTTGGATAAACAACTAAATTTTTAATCACGTTAGCAAGTCTTGTTAAAACAAAATCTAATGTAACCGTTGCATCTGGTCCGATATTTCTCTCAACGCTTGAATGACTAATATCTCTCTCGTGCCACAAAACGACATTTTCTAAAGCTGGGTATGCATAACTTCTAATTAATCTCGCAAGTCCCGTAATGTTTTCAGACAAAACTGGGTTTCTTTTATGAGGCATTGCTGAAGAACCTTTTTGTCCAGCTGAAAAAAATTCTTCAACTTCTAAAACTTCAGTTCTTTGCAGGTGTCTTATTTCAGTAGCCAATCTTTCAGCAGAAGATGCTATTATTGCAAGTATACTAAAGAAATAGGCGTGACGATCTCTTGGAATTACTTGTGTTGAAATTGGCTCTACTTTGAATTTTAATTTTTTTGCAACATACTGTTCAATTCCTGGATTGATATGAGCAAAAGTTCCAACAGCTCCAGAGATTGCGCAAGTTGATATTTCATTGATTGCTTGCTCCATTCTTTTTTTATTTCTTTTAAATTCTGCATAATAAGTAAGAAGTTTTAATCCAAAAGTTACAGGCTCTGCATGAATGCCATGACTTCTACCAACACAAACTGTTTTTTTATATTTTATTGATTTTGTTTTTAAAATTTTTAAAAGATCTTCTAAGTCTTTTAAAATAATTTTTCCTGATTGATAAAGTTGAATATTAAAACAAGTATCAAGCACATCAGAAGATGTCATTCCTTGATGTAAGAATTTTGCTTTTTGACCAACCTTTTCTGTTATTGATGTAAGAAAAGCAATAACATCATGTTTTACTTTTTTTTCAATTTGATCAATTCTATTAGGATTAATTTTCGCTTTTCTTCTTATTTCTTTAGCAATGCCTTTTGGAATAATTTTAAAATTTTCCATTGCTTCCGCTGCGTAGATTTCTATATCTAGCCAGATTTTATATTTATTTTCGGGTTGCCAAATTTTTGCAATTTGTTCGCGTGAATATCTTGAGATCATTTGGATACGTTATAATTCATTAACACTATTTTATTATAAAGTAAAAATTACGTATCCATTATCAACTATACCAACTGTGTGTTCAAATTGTGCTGATAAGGATTTATCTTTTGTAACTGCAGTCCAACCATCTTGTAATACTTTAGTATGATATTCTCCTAGATTAATCATTGGCTCAATTGTAAAAACCATGCCTTTTTTTAACTTCATTCCTTCGCCTTTTTTTCCATAATGTAAAATATTAGGCTCTTCATGAAATGTTTTGCCAATTCCATGCCCACAAAAATCTCGAACAACGGAACAACCATGTGATTCAGCATAAGATTGAATAGCAAATCCAATATCGCCTAAAGTAATTCCTGGTTTTAAAATTTTAATACCTTCCATCATGCTTTCGTAAGTGACCTTAAGAAGTTTTTCTGCTTTCACAGAGATACTACCAACAGAAAATGTTTTGCTAGTATCACCATAGTAGCCATCTAATATTGAAGTGATATCAACATTAACAATATCCCCTTCATTTAAAACTTTATCCCCTGGAATACCGTGGCAAACCACATGATTAATAGAGGTGCAGATTGATTTTGTATAACCTCTGTAGAATAAGGGAGCAGAAAATGCCCCATGATCATTTAGATATTTATTTGCAGCTTGATCAATAAAATCTGTTTTAACACCTGGCTTAATAAGTTTTTCTATATATTCCAAAGTTCTTGCCGCAAGCTCACCAGATTTTTTTAAACCATTAAAATCGACTTCATTATATATTTTAACAGAAGAAAATTCCTCTTTTTCTACTTTCATTAATATTTAATTTCTATTTTTTTGTTAAGAATTATTTCTTTATCAGTTACTTTACTTGAATAGCATAAAAATTTAACGCCTTTTTTTTTAGCTTTTATAAAATTTTCATAGTATTTTTTATCAATATCTTTTGATATTTTAAAAAAATTGCAATCTTCCCTTTGTATTAGAAATATCAAATAAGCCTGATATTTTTTTTCTTTAGCGTTAATAAGCTCTAATAAATGCTTTTGTCCTCTAGTAGTTGGAGCATCAGGAAATTCTGCGTAATCTATTTCTCTTTTTAAAGTAACGTTTTTAACTTCTACAAAAGCTTGCTCGTTTTTATTAGAAACTAAAAAATCAAATCGAGTGTTATCATTGAATTTTACTTCTCTTTTAACTTGATCAAATTTTTCAAGTTCTTTTATTTTTTTATTAATCAACGCTTCTTCTACAATCCTGTTTGTTAAGTGAGTATTAACACCAACTTTCTCTTTATNGTGCTCTAAGATTTCTAAAGTATATTTTAATTTTCTTTCTGTATTTTTTGATTCAGAAATCCATGCATATTCACCTTCATTAAGAAGTCCCATCATTGATCCGGAATTTGGGCAGTGTGCTGTGAGAATTTCATCATTTAACATCACATCTACAAAGAATCTTTTGTATCTTTTTATGAATTTTGTTTTAATTAGATGAGTGTCAAATTTCATTAAAAGTATTAATATCATTTAGATGCTTACACGAAATAAAAAAAAAAGAATTTTCGCAGCTATTTTAATAATTGGGGATGAAATCTTATCCGGCAGAACTCAAGACACCAACACATCCTTTCTTGCTAAATGGTTAAATGAAAGAGGCGTCCAGTTAAAAGAAGTCAGAATTATTCCTGATAAGCTTGATACAATTATATCTTCAGTGAATTTGTTAAGGAAAAAATATGATTATTTATTTACAACTGGAGGAATCGGACCAACTCATGATGATATTACGGCCTTTGCAATTTCAAAAGCATTTAAAAGAAAATATGAATATAACAAAGAAGCTTATCAAATTTTAGAGAGACACTATAAAGATTCCTATTTTAACGAAGCAAGAAAGAAAATGGCAAAGATGCCAAGAGGCGCTGGATTAATTTATAATCCTTCAAGTTCAGCGCCTGGTTTTTACGTAAAAAATGTTTTTACACTACCAGGTGTTCCCGCAATCCTGCAGTCAATGATGTCATTTATAGAAAAATTAATAATTAGGGGTGAGAAAGTTTATAGCGTAACTGTGCAAGTAAATTTACCTGAAAGCAAAATAGGAAAAGACCTAGGAAAACTGCAAAAGAAATTTAAANATTTAAGTCTTGGCAGTTACCCTTTCTTTCAATCAGGAAAAATAGGCACTGCTCTTGTTATAAGAGGTTATTCTGAAAAAAAAATACAACAGTGCAAAATTATTCTAGATAAAATTTTAAAGAAAATTAAAAAATCTTAATGGATAAAGATCGCGAGTTATCCAAATTAAAAAACACAATGTTAAAATTCAATAAAAATTTTCCTGGAAAAAATTTAGTTTTTTCAGACGGCAATAAAGATGCAAAAGTTATGATAGTAGGCGAGGCTCCTGGCAGAACTGAAGATAAGTTGCAAAAACCTTTTGTGGGCAGAGCAGGCAAACTCTTGGACGGTCTTTTGGAATCTATTAATCTCAATAGATCAAAAGTTTATATCACGAATGTAGTAAATTATAGACCCGATAAGAATAGAAAGCCTACAACTGAAGAAATAAATGAATTTAAAAAACTTCTTTTCAAACACATAGAGATTATAAGTCCCAAATGCATATTATTACTTGGTGCTACAGCGGCATTAGCAGTTTTAAATCATATTGGTCCATTAAGCGTAGTAAGAGGTAAATGGAAAAATATAAAAATTATTAATTCCTATTTTGATATTTTAACTACTTTTCATCCTGCATTTTTATTAAGACAACCCGCGCAAAAAAAATCCACATTGGAAGATTTACTTGAGTTTAAAAGAAAATTAAGCAGTTAAGTTATTTATTTCTACTTAACAAGCCCATGTAATTTCATTATAAGCATTACAACACTAAAGCCCTCGTGGTGGAATTGGTAGACACAAAGGACTTAAAATCCTTGCCCTTTTTGGGAGTGCCGGTTCAAGTCCGGCCGAGGGCACCACAATTATGAGAATATTATTTATTCTTTTTTTATTAGTATCTTGCTCTAAAGATGTAAAAGTTCCATTTATTAGCAAAGATCCGGCAAAACCAATTAATGTTATAATTGAGAATGAGTTTGATATTACGTATTCTTTATTAACATTAGCAAGACAAAATGATGTTTGTCAGATGACATTAGAAATTAAAAACATTTCTAAAGAAGAAAAACGAAATTCATTATCAATAGAAGCTTATTCTTTTGCAGATAAAAAATACGAAGCTTTTGTTGTTGAAAAAAGATCAAAACCTAATGAGATTATAAATTCTACTGTTCAATTTAATGGAATTAATTGTGGAGATCTTAGAAAAATAAATTTCTATAAATGATATTATAAGTCTATATTTTTAACTTTTGGTGCGTTCTCTTCTATGAATTTTAGTCTTAAATCCGCATTTTTACCCATAATATTTGAAATTAATTTATTTGTTTTTTTATAATCGCTTGTTGGAACAGTTACTCTAATTAAAGACCTGGTGTTAATATCCATTGTTGTTTCTTTTAATTGTTGAGCCATCATTTCACCCAATCCTTTAAATCTACTTATTTCGATTTTAGATCCTTTTTTTAGGTTCTTTAATAATTTATCTTTTTCAATATCGTTTCGTACATAAAAAATTTGGTTTGATATAGTAAGTTTATAAAGTGGTGGAACCGCAAGATACAGGTGTCCATTTTTAATTAAATTTGGCATTTCGAAAAAAAAGAAAGTTAAAAGTAAGCTCGCTATGTGATCGCCATCAACATCAGCATCAGTCATAATAATTACTTTTTCATATCTCAAATCTTTATCGGTATACTTCTCTCTTCTTTGACAACCAAGCGCCTGAAGTAAATTTGATATTTCGGTGTTAGCTAATATTTTTGCAGTATTAGAGTTTTTGACATTTAATATTTTTCCTCTTAAAGGAAGAATAGCTTGAAAATTACGATCTCGAGCTTGCTTTGCAGAACCTCCAGCAGAATCTCCTTCAACTATAAACAATTCAGTACCTTCAACTTTTGAACTAGTGCAGTCTGCAAGTTTTCCAGGCAAACGTATTTTTCTTGTCGCACTTTGTCTTCCAACATCAAGATTTTGATCTAGTAGATTTCTTTCTCTTATTTTCCCCTCAATAAAAGTGAGAATAGAATTTGATGCTTTAGGATGCTGATTAAACCAATCTTCAACTGATTTTGCTATAGAAGCGTCACAATATTTTTGAATATAAGCAGACGATAATCTTGATTTAGTTTGTCCTTCAAATTCTGGATTATTAATAAAAACTGAGACAATATAACTTGCATTCGATAGTATTTCATCAGCGCTTGCGCTTGCTACTAATTTGTTATTTTTAAATTTTGCAATTTTTCTTATAGATTTTGCAATACCAGATCTAAAACCTTGTTCGTGAGTTCCGCCATTAGTAGTTAGTACTGAGTTACAAAAAGAAATTTTAAATTCAGAAATTTCATTATGCCACTGAATTGCAAATTCAAATTTTCCCTTATTGTCATCAAAATTATTTTTATGATGACATGTTTTGTCATTTATTTTAGTAAAATTTTTAGTCTCACTATCTAGATACTCAACAATACCGTCAGGAAAAAAAAGTTTTGCATTATTTGGAGTATCGTCTTTTCTATTTATTAAAGTTCTGTCGCATTCCCAATGTATTGTAATGCCTTTAACTAAATAAGCCTTACTTTTACAAAGATTGTACACTCTATTTGGAACAAAACTTAGTTCTTTACCAAAAATTTCTTTGTCAGGAGCGAATGTAACTTGAGTTCCATTTTTAATCTTAGATTTCCCTTTTTTAGTTAATTTATTTAAAGGTTTTCCTTTTGAATAATTTTGTTCAAAAATAGTAGAGTTTTTAAAGACTTCTATCTTTAACTTTTCAGACAAAGCATTCACAACCGAAAGACCAACACCATGCAATCCAGCAGAAGTAGAATAGGTTCCTTCTTTAAATTTTCCACCCGAATGTAATGTTGTCATTACTATTTCAAGTGCAGTTTTATTTTTCTTTGGATGTTTATCTAAAGGAATTCCTCTTCCGTCATCAGTTACCGTTAACGATTTATCTTTATTTAATTTTACGTAAATATTTTTTGCATGACCTGCAGTAACTTCATCCATAGAGTTATCAATGATTTCTGTTGCAAGGTGATGAAACGCAGTCTCGTCTGTACCGCCAATGTACATTCCAGGTCTTTTTCTAACAGGTTCTAGACCCTCTAGAATTTCAATATCTTTAGCGGAATAATTATTATTTTTTACCACACGCTCAGCATTAGATTAATTTGCGTAAAAATACAGACGTAAATTTTATTTTAGGCCAAAAAAAACCCCGTATTTTTTAGATACGGGGTTTTAAATTTTAAAATATTGTAATTAGCAGCTGTAATACATTTGGTATTCAACTGGATGAGGAGTGTGTTCCACGTTGTATACTTCTGTCATCTTTAACTCGATGTAAGCATCAATCTGATCATCAGTGAACACTCCACCAGAAGTTAAAAAGCTTCTGTCTTTATCTAGATTTTCTAAAGCTTCTCTTAAAGAACCACAAACTTGGGGAACCCCTTTAAGTTCTTCAGCTGATAAAGAATATAAATCTTTATCAAATGGTTTTCCCGGATCAATTTTATTTTTAATTCCATCAATACCAGCCATTAACATAGAAGCAAAAGTTAAGTACGGATTTCCAGCGGCATCTGGAAATCTAACTTCAACTCTTTTCCCTTTTGGATTTGAGCTAAAAGGTATTCTGCAGCTTGCAGATCTATTTCTTGCAGAGTAAGCAAGAATAACTGGAGCTTCAAATCCAGGAATTAATCTTTTGTAGCTGTTAGTAGTTGAATTAGTAAAAGCATTTAAAGCTTTTGCGTGTTTAATAATTCCACCTATATAATAAAGACACTCTTGAGAAAGTCCTGCGTACTTATCTCCAGCGAAAAGTGGCTTACCAGCTTTCCAAATAGATTGGTGACAATGCATACCTGATCCATTATCTCCTTTAATTGGTTTTGCCATAAAGTTGCAGTTTTTCCAAATGAATGAGCAACCATTTGAACTGCATATTTATAAATTTGCATATTGTCAGCGTTGCGTACCATTGTATCAAACATTGTACCTAACTCATGCTGAGAAGGAGCAACTTCATGGTGATGCTTCTCAACTTTTACTCCCATATCTTTCATTGCTTTTAATGCTTCTGCTCTTAAATCCTGACAGCTATCAACTGGAGGCACTGGGAAATAACCACCTTTAACAACTGGTCTATGACCCATGTTTCCGTTTGGATATTCTTTATCTCCATTGTAAGGACCTTCGTTACTGTCAACTTGGAAAGATACTTTTTGCATAGTGTTAGAAATTTTAACATCATCAAATATAAAAAATTCTGGCTCAGGTCCAAAATAGATTGTATCGCCAATTCCAGTAGTTTTTAAATATGCTTCTGCTTTTTTTGCAATAGATCTAGGATCTCTCTCGTAGTAATCCTTTTTTATAGGATCCATAATATCACAGAATAAAACTAGAGTGTTGTGTGAAGTGAAAGGATCAACAAATGTTCTAGATAAGTCTGGTTTTAAAATCATGTCAGATTCATTGATTGCCTTCCATCCAGCAATAGATGAACCATCAAAGAAAGTTCCGTCATTTAAAAAATCTTCATCAATAGTTGTTAAATCCTGAGTCATATGCTGAAGCTTTCCTCTAGGATCAGTAAATCTTAAATCTACAAACTCTATTTCTTTTTCTTTAATTAATTTTAGTATATCTGATGCAGCACTCATTAATTTCTCCCTTCATTAATTATTAATCTTGTTTTTAATTTTTTATTGTAGATGTACTATAATTATAAGCAATAAATTCCATTGTTTTTTAGTTATGTCAGGTATGCATAAAAGTGTGAGTATAAATTAAACTATAGATTGTTTTTTTAGAAATGATTTTAAATTCATCAGAAATTAAAGCTATTGAACAAAAAGAATTTAAATTGAGAAAAAACTCTTTTTCTTTAATGCAATCAGCAGGAGAAAAATGTGCAGATTATATATCAAGCAATGTTTCAAAAAATAAAGAGCTTTTAGTTAGAAGATATAATTAAAAATTTACCAAAAGCACTAGAATGGTTAGCAAAAAAATATAATTAATCTTATTTGATTTTTGAAGGCACAACTTTGTTATTTTCATATTTTGGTGGAGTATAATTTAGGCCCTTAGGCTGTGTGCTTGTAAACCTAAAATATATTAAAGAACAAATTAAAAGAACAAGACTTATTAATGATAAAGTTATTAAAGGAAATTTCTTGTCAACTTTTTTAGTTAAACGAACTAACAAATAATAAATTACAAAAGGAAGAACGATAGCAGTGATAATTATTATATAACGCATCATTTTAATTCTNTTCTTGCCTCTAAAAGCCAGATTTTTATTTCTTTCATNTTTAATACAGTATTTAGATATTTTTCCAATACGAATGATAATTTTATATTGTAAATTTTAAATCTAAACATTACAGGNGCGTACATAGCGTCTGCTATAGAAAATTTTTTAAACATAAATGGNCCTTTAGATTTTTTAAGACAATTTTCAATAATTTTTTTAGTTCTTGTTATTTCAACAGATGTTTCTTTGTTATTTTTAAATTTGAGATTTTTACCTAAGAAATTCATACTTAAATTTTTTCTTAAGTTGNNGAAACCGCTATGCATTTCAGAAGAAATATTTCTNGCCATTATTNTATCAATATTATTTTTTGGCCATAAATGTTTATTTTTAAACTTTTCTGCCAAGAATTCACAGATTGATAAAGAATCCCATATCCTTATCTTTCTGTAAANCAAACAAGGGACTTTTCCAGAAGGAGAAAATTTTAATATATTTTTTTTAGTATTTTTNTCTCTTAACTTAATTCTCACTTCATCAAAGGGGATATTAAAATATTTTAACACNAACCATGGTCTTAGTGACCATGTTGAATAAATTTTATTGCCTATTACTAGTTTGAGTTTCATAATCAAATTTGCTTTTTATATAAGCAAATCCTATTATTTTGCATCCTATATTTTATAAATAAATCCTAGAAAGCATTTAATAATATAGCTATATTCACCATTCAAAATTTAATTAATATTAAAGCGGGAGTGGTGGAACGGTAGACACGCCAGTCTTAGGAACTGGTATCGAAAGATGTGAAGGTTCAAGTCCTTTCTCCCGCACCATGTAGAATATGAAAGTAACAGTATCAGAATCTAAAGGCTTAAAGACCAATCTAAATGTTTTGGTTAAGAAACAAGAGATTGATAAAAAAATAGATGAACGAGTTATTGAATTGCAGAAGACTATTAACATTAAAGGTTTTCGACCAGGAAAAGCGCCAGTAGATTTATTAAAAAAACAATTTGCCCAAGCATTATATGGAGAAGTTTTAGAAAAAATTTTACAGGACAACACTTATCAAGCGTTAAATGAAAATAAAATTAAACCTGCTAGTCAGCCAAAAATTGAAATCAAATCTTCAGGAGAAGATAAAGACTTAGAGTACACAATTTCTGTTGAAAAGACTCCTGAAATAAAAAAAATCGAATTAGAGAAAATAACTCTAACTGATTATAAATTAAAAATTGAAAAAAAAGATTTAGAAGAAAGAATTAATTTATTAGCAGAAGGTCAAAAAAAATACGTTAATAAAAAAGAAGGCGAGTGTTCTGTTAAAGGCGATCTAGTAGTTTTTGATTTTGAGGCAACTGTTAACTCCAAACCTTTTGAGGGTAATAAGGGTCAAAAGGTTCAAATTATTTTAGGAAAAGAACTTTTTATTAAAGGTTTCGATGAGCAATTATTAACATGTAAATCTGGCGATAAAAAAGATGTTAAGATTAATTTACCAGAAAATTATCCAAATAAAGAGTTAGCAAATAAAACTGCAATATTTAATTGCAAAATATTAGAAGTTAAAAAATCAGAATCAGTAGTTGTTGATGATCAATTTGCAAAAAATTTAGGAGCAAAAGATTTAAACGATTTAAAAATTCTATTAGAAAAACAACTGTCTAAAGAGCAGTCTTCAATTACGGAAACAATAGTTAGAAAAGAAATTTTAGATTATTTAGATGAAAACTGTAAGTTTGACCTGCCCGAAGACTTGATAAAAAATGAACAAGAAATAGTTAAACATAGTTTTATACATGAAAAAGCTCATAAAGATGAACCTCATGATGATCATAAACACGGACATGATCATTCAGACATAAAACTTACTAAAGAAGAAGAAGAAGATATTTTAGATATTTCAAAACGAAGAGTAAAACTTGCTTTAGTATTAAATCAAATTGGAGAAGAATATAAAATTCAAGTAACAACACAGGAACTTCAGCAGGAATTACAAAAACAAATGAGCATGTATCCTGGGCAGGAAAAACAAATTAGAGATTATTATCAAAAAAATCCGTCAGAAATTACAAGACTTAGAGGGCCAATATATGAAGATAAGATTGTTGAACTGATCAAGTCTAAAGCCAAGGCTACTATTAAAGAAGTTAATAAAAAAGAATTAGAGGAACTTGTCAAAGATTTATCATCTAATCTTAAGTCTAAATCATTAGTCAAGTCAGCAAAGAGTGGTGGTGACAAATCAAAAAAAGATATAAAATCAGAGGATAAATCAAAATCTGTAAAAAAGATTAGTAAAAAATAAGCAAAGCCTGTAGAATCTGATTCTCCATGAATGATCAGATTGATATCCAAATGAATACTCTTATTCCAATGGTGGTTGAGCAAACCAGTAGAGGAGAAAGAGCTTACGATATATATTCAAGATTATTAAAAGAACGAATTATTTTTTTAGTAGGACCGGTACACTCACATGTGGCAAGTTTAGTTTGTGCACAATTACTTTTTTTAGAGTCTGAAAATCCAAAGAAAGAAATTTTTCTATACATTAACAGTCCAGGAGGAGTAGTTACTGATGGACTTGGAATTTATGACACCATGCAATATGTCAAATCTCCCGTTTCAACAATTTGTATCGGACAA
>JGI25924J51412_1000025_pt1 | contig 16055 bp, 14 predicted proteins | sample LauGreFaBDMM15SD_2_FD_51412 | JGI IMG/M metagenome (IMG submission 51412) | reverse complement strand
CCTCGTCGTGCACGAGATGAAAAACCAAAAGTCAGTGCGTTCTTGAGCGCTAAGATTGACAAAATTCTGACGCTCAAGCCTGATTGTGTGTTTGGTTTTTCAGACTTGCAGGCCGACATTGCAGCTTTGCTTATCCGTGCCGGTGTTCAGGTCACTGTGTTTAACCAGCGTAGTGTGGACGAGATTTTTTCAATGCTCTACCAAGTTGCTGCAATGGTCGACCAAGTTGAGCAGGGATTGCTGCATTTGAGACAGATGCGTGCGCAGTTGGATGCCATTCAACAAACAGCAGCCAAATTCAAGCGACGACCCATTGTCTATTTTGAAGAGTGGGATGAGCCACACATTAGTTGCATTCGTTGGGTGTCAGAGCTAATTGGTATCGCTGGGGGCGACGATTGTTTTCCCGAGTTAGCGCAAATGCCCATGGGCAAAGACCGAATCATTGCCGATGGTCAAACCATAGTGGACCGTGCGCCCGACATCATCATTGGCTCGCTTTGTGGCAAGAAGTTTCGTTCTGAAAAAGTGGTGACACGAAAAGGCTGGCAAGAGGTGCCAGCTGTTAGAAACAACCAAATTTTTGAAATCAAGTCGTCCAATATTTTGCAGCCTGGCCCTGCTGCATTAACTGATGGTGTTACTCAGCTACACCAAATAATCAAGGAATGGGAGTCCAGTTATGCTTAAAAGCATCGTTGCGATATCAATCCTTTTGTTTGCCACCAGTATCGTGCAAGCTGTGGTCTTGCGCGACGATCGTCAATTGGAGGTGATCATTGGTAAACCGCCACAACGCATCGTCAGCTTATTACCTTCTCTCACCGAAACTGTGTGTGCTTTAGGTCAATGTCAAAAGTTGGTTGGCGTGGATCGTTATTCAAACTGGCCTGAGAGCATTGCTAATTTACCGCGGATGGGTGGTGGAATTGATCCGAGTATTGAAAGTGTGGTGGCTGCAAAGCCAGACTTGGTGTTGATGGCCGCCTCTGCTCGCGGTGCTGAGCGCTTTACTGCCTTAGGTTTGACGGTGTTATCGCTAGAGCCGCGTTCTCATGCTGATGTGCAGCGCGTCATTCGTACAGTTGCACAGGCCCTACATGTGCCAACACAGGAAAGTGATCGTGTTTGGCGTCACATCGATGCTGCAATAGATACTGCTGCCCAATCTATTCCCTCCCAGGTCAAGGGGCAGAGCGTGTACTTTGAAGTTAATCGTGCACCTTATGGTGCAAGCGAGGCGTCNTTTATTGGCGAAACTTTACATCGCTTGGGTGTACGTAACATCTTGCCTGCATCGCTGGGGCCATTTCCCAAAATCAATCCCGAGTTTGTGGTACGTGCGCAACCCAACATCATCATGGTGGGCGAAAGCAGCTTTGCGGATATGGCAACTCGGCCTGGTTGGGAAAACATGCGAGCCATACGCATGCAGCGTGTGTGCTATTTTAAGTCAGAGGAGTCTGAACTTTTAGGGCGCCCAGGTCCGCGCATGGCAGAAGCTGCTCGCATTATTGCCAAGTGCTTGATTGATAAATCTGAAAGAAGCAAAGCTGAACTGATNGATAAAGCGAAAGTTCAGCCATGACCCATTACCTTGCTCGTAGGTCGCCACTTTTGATTGCTTTGAGTTTGTTAGCATTTTGTTTGTTTGGAATTGCTCTAGGCAGCGCTTCAGGAAGCACTGGTTTTGAAAGCTGGTTCACCGCGATGAGTGACGACACCGCTTGGCAAATTGTCTGGAACATTCGTTTGCCTCGCAGCTTGGGTGCTTGCGCAGCAGGTGCTTTGCTCGGGCTCGCGGGTGCGCTGGCGCAAGGCTTGTTTCGTAACCCATTGGCTGATCCGTATTTGTTGGGTAGCGCATCGGGTGCTTCGCTAGGTGTNGCTGTGGCCTTGGCACTGTTTGGCGGCAATCCTTTTGCTACCGAGTTGTTAGTGCGTATGGGTTTGACAGGCGCTGCATTTCTGGGTGCTTTGTTGGCTGTGCTGCTCACGCTGGTGTTGGCGCGTGGCGTGCATCACACCTTGCGCTTGTTATTGGCGGGGGTTATTGTGGGCGTGGTCTTGGGGGCGTTCGTATCCCTCATCACCCTTTTCCGTCCAGACGTTTTACAAGGCATGCAAGGATTTTTGTTGGGTTCGACTAGCTTTATTGGTTGGACGTCGTGCGCTTTGATGCTTGGCGTGTTGCTGGTGTGTGTGGTGTTTGCCTTTGTACTGAGCCGCGTATTGGATGCTTTGAGTTTGGGTGAAGCGACGGCATTGAGTTTGGGCGTACCGCTTGTATCTGTCCGCGTAGCGCTAATCTGTGTGTTGGCTTTGGCCACAGGNACAGCGGTGGCGCAAACAGGATTGGTGGCTTTTGTTGGTTTGGCTGCACCGCACTTAATTCGCTCNTTGGTAAAGACCAAAAACAACTGGATTGTGTTGCTCTCATCCTTGATGGGCGGTGTTTTGATGCTGGTGGCTGATTTGATGGCACGCATGTTGTTGTCGCCCCAAGAAATGCCGGTGGGCGTGCTTACCGCGGTTTTGGGTGGTGGTTATTTGATATGGCTAATGTACCGCAGTCAAACAACCAGGTCGTTGCAATGAATTTACCGAAAATGGCTTTAAGTGTGCGTGATCTGCATGTGTCCCTTACTGGACAAAATGTGTTGCATAGCATCGATGTGTCCTTTGTGGCTGGCCGTTGGACCAGTATTGTTGGCCCTAATGGGGCAGGTAAGTCCACATTACTCAAAGCTTTGGCTGGATTGATTCCAGTAACGGGCAGTATTTTTTTGTTTGACCATGAGTTGGTGTCAATCGATCGCAAACGACGCGCACAACAGCTGTCTTGGCTTGGCCAAAACGAACCAGTATCAGATGATTTGCGTGTTTGGGATGTGGTCATGCTTGGACGTATGCCGTATCAAGATTGGCTGGATGCGCCCAGTGCGAACGATCATTCGGTTGTTGAAACTGCTTTGAAAGCGTCGCAAGCTTGGTACTGGCGCGAGCGTTCTCTGAGTCAACTTTCGGGCGGTGAGCGTCAGCGTGTGCTTTTAGCACGAGCGATGGCTGTACAAGCCAAAGTGATGTTGATGGACGAGCCAATCGCAAACCTTGATCCACCACACCAAGTGGATTGGTTAGAACAAGTGCGCTGTCTTACATCGCAAAACACCACAGTGATCAGTGTGCTACATGAGGTAAGCATGGCTTTGCACGCCGACAATATGGTGGTTATGCAGGCGGGCCGTGTGGTACATCAAGGTGCCTGTACCGACGAAGATACGCACCGTGCCGTAGAAACCGTATTTGATAGGCGCATTGCAGTCCATTCTCTAAATGGTCAGTGGGTTGCTGTACCGAAACTTTAACGCTGTAAAAAGTAAAAGTCCAATCATGATCATCGAACAGCCTCCTGTAAATTACACGCGTGCAACCCCCTTGGTTGAACGGCGTGGCTTGATCATTGTCAACACAGGCGACGGCAAAGGTAAAAGCACCGCAGCCTTTGGCTTGGCATTGCGTGCTCACGGACGTGGTAAAGCCGTGAAGATTTACCAGTTCATGAAAGTGCCCACCGCTCGTTTTGGTGAGCACCGCATATTTGAAAAAATCGGCATTTCAATAGAGGGTTTGGGCGACGGCTTTAGCTGGAAGAGTAAAGACCTTGAGCACTCTGCTCAGCTGGCAAAAAACGGCTGGCAAAAAGCCGAGGCGGCGATCATGAGTGGAGAATTTTTCTTGGTGGTTTTGGATGAAATTACTTACCCTTTGATTTATGGGTGGGTGTCTTTGGCCGATGTGTTAACCACGTTGCAAACTCGGCCCAAAGGCGTACATGTGTGCATAACCGGAAGACGTTGTCCGCCAGAGTTGATTGAGCTTGCCGACACTGTGACTGAAATGCGCAAAATCAAACACGCCTTCAATGCAGGCATTCCCGCTCAACGCGGCATTGAAGATTAAAGGACTCTCCATGCTAGCCAAGTGTGTAATGGTCTTGGGTACTTCNAGTGGCGCTGGCAAGAGCTGGCTGACTACGGCGCTGTGCCGTTGGTATGCTCGTCAAGGTCTAAAGGTGGCCCCGTTCAAAGCGCAGAACATGAGCAACAACGCAAGAGTTGTCGCTTCACACAACGGCCTCGGCGAAGTCGGCTCTGCCCAATACTTTCAAGCGCTGGCAGCGAAAGCCGAACCCGATGTGCGTATGAACCCCTTGCTACTTAAACCGGAGGCTGACACACGTAGCCAAGTGGTGTTGCTAGGCGAAGTGAACGATGAGTTGACGAACACACCCTGGCGCGAGCGCAGCGAAAAAGTATGGCCACAAATTGCAGTATCACTGGATGCGCTACGTGCTGAAAACGATGTTCTGGTGATTGAGGGCGCTGGCTCACCTGCAGAGATTAACTTGATGGCTAACGACATCGTCAACTTACGCGTGGCGCGACATGCCGATGCGATCTGTTTATTGGTTACTGATATCGATAAGGGCGGCGCCTTTGCACACCTGTATGGCACTTGGGCCTTGTTACCCCCTGATGATCAAGCGCGAATCAAGGGTTTTGTCTTGAATAAATTTCGCGGTGATGTCGCTTTGTTGTCACCTGCACCCGAGATGTTACAAGAGCTAACAGGAGTTCCAACACTGGCGGTTTTACCAATGTGGTGGCAGCATGGATTACCTGAAGAGGATGGTGTTTTTGATGACCGAAGTCGATCCACCGGAGTTGTGACTCATACAGTAGCAGTCATTGCCTATCCACGCATAAGCAATTTAGATGAGTTTCAGGCGCTCAAAAATGTTACCGGTGTTCGATTGCTTTGGGCCCGCAGTCCTGCAGACTTGGCGGGATTGCAGACGAGCGATTGTGTGATTCTTCCGGGTTCAAAACACACTAGCAGTGATCTGGCGTGGCTTCGGCAACAGGGGCTGGATTTAACCATTTTGCAGCATGCGCGAAAGGGTGGCGCAGTTTTGGGAATTTGCGGTGGCTTGCAAATGTTAGGTGAAGTCTTGATCGACGAATTTGGCATTGATGGCAATGCAGTGGGCCTTGGCTTGTTACCCATCGCGACTCAATTTTCTGCACAAAAAACGGTACAACGTACGCAGGCCGAATTTTTAAATTTGCACGGTACTTGGTCAGCTTTGTCATGGGTCAAAGTGAGCGGGTATGAGATTCATCATGGCAATACGAAAGTCCATTCAGCAATTACTTTGCCTGGAGATTTAGCGCACGAAGTGATGCTGGGTTTGACATGGCAAAACAAGGCCGGTAATGTGTTGGGAACTTATCTGCACGGTTTGTTTGAAGATCCCGCGGTACTACAAGCTATGTTTGGCATGCAAACTGTCACTATGGAAACAGTTTTCGAAGGCTTGGCCGATTACTTGGAGCAACACATGGGTATTGACACATTACAAAGTCTCATTCAGCCACTGCCTTAAGTTTCTGAGTTTTTGGGTTCGAAATCGCAGTAAGCCGAAACAGCGCATTGATGGCACAAAGGTTTGCGGGCTTGGCACACATAGCGGCCATGCAAAATAAGCCAGTGGTGTGCATCGACCAAATATTTTTCTGGAATTCGTTTTAAAAGTTTCAACTCTACTTCAAGCGGATTTTTGCCAGGACCAAGGCCCGTGCGGTTGCCTAATCTAAAGATGTGCGTGTCGACGGCCATGGTGGGTTCGCCAAAGGCCACGTTCAAGACCACGTTGGCCGTTTTACGGCCGACCCCCGGCAATGACTCAAGTGCTTCCCTTGAGCGGGGCACCACACCTTGGTATTGGTCGATCAAAATTTGACAGGTTTTCAGCAAATTGCTGGCCTTATTTCGGTACAGCCCAATGGTCTTGAGGTATTTTTCAAGCCCTTCTTGTCCTAAAGCCAATGGCCGCTGGGGTGTTGGCCACTGGAAAGAGTTTGCGGGTGGCTTTGTTCACACTCACATCGGTGGCCTGGGCTGACAGCAGCACCGCCGTCACAAGCTCAAACACCGAGGTGTAGGCCAACTCGGTTGTGGGCAAGGGGTTGGCTGCTTTGAGGGTATGAAAAAAGAGTTCGATGTTGTGTGCGTTCATGAGAGAAAATGTGAGAATTGACCAACCGTGTTTGAGAGAAGATACACCATGTCCTTGCAATTTGCAGATCGTTTGAACAATGTCGAAACTTCAGCCATTCGGGAGTTGTTCAAACTTCTGGGCAAGCCCGGCATTATCAGTTTTGCCGGTGGCTTCCCCGACAGCGCCATGTTTGACGTGGAAGGCATTCGCGAGGCCTCCTCTTTGGCCTTGTCCCAAGAGCCAGGTGCCGCACTTCAGTATGGCGCCACAGAAGGTTACGGCCCATTGCGCGAGCAATTGGCGCACTTTATGGCTCAAAAGGGCGTCAAAGAATTAAGTTCAGAGCAACTTATTGTGACCACGGGCAGTCAACAAGCACTGGACCTCATTGGCAAAACCATGATCAGCCCCGGTGACAAAGTCATTGTGGAAGGCCCCACTTTTTTGGCCACCATTCAGTGCTTTAGGTTGTATGGTGCAGAGCTCATTTCTGCGCCAGTCGATGGCCATGGGGTTGACACCGATGTTCTTGAAAAACTCATAGCCGAACACCGCCCCAAATTTGTGTATGTCATCCCCACCTTTGGCAACCCTACAGGTGCTTTGCTTAACTTAGAGCGCCGTAAAAAGTTGCTCGAGTTGGCCGTCAAATATAAAACCCTCATGGTGGAAGACGATCCCTACGGCGATTTGTATTTCAATGACGCACCACCTCCCAGTTTGCTGGCCTTGAGTGCGCAAGTGCCTGGCAGTCGCGATTGGTTGGTGCACTGCGGCTCATTGTCAAAAGTCTTAAGCCCAGGTCTGCGTGTGGGTTGGATGATTGCACCGTCAGAACTTTTAAGTCGTGCTGTTATGTGCAAGCAATTCAGCGATGCGCACACCAGCACCTTTGCGCAAGCCACAGCCGCACAATACCTCAAGGCAGGACGCATGCCAGCCACCTTAGACAAAGTGCGCCAGGTTTATGCATTGCGCGCCCAGACCATGTGCAACGCACTGCGCCAAAATTTAGGCGACGCCATTTCATTTGTACAACCCCAAGGCGGTTTGTTTGTGTGGGCCAGCCTCACGGGTGCAGGCGGCAAAGTGAATGACGGCAATGCGTTTGCCAAAATGGCCATCGACAAAGGTGTGGCCTTTGTGCCGGGTACGCCTTTCTTTTGCCAAAATCCCGATCACAGCACTTTGCGCTTTAGCTTTGCCACGGTGGGCGAAGACAAAATTTTGGAAGGCGTTGATCGCTTGAAGCAAGCCATGGACGCATCTGTGTCAGCTTCGGCTTGAACTCAATGAAGCTTCATGGCGTTGACATTCAAGTTGAAGGCAACGGCCCCGAAACCCTGGTCATGTTGCATGGCTGGCCCGATACCTTAGCCCTTTGGAATGACACCGTACAAGCGCTGAGTGACACTCACCAATGCGTGCGTTTTACATTGCCCGCATTTGATGCGCATGCTCCCATGCAAGCCAAATCGTTGGTTGAGATGGTGAGTTTCATCCATGAAGTGGTGAGTGCTGTCAGCCCTCACAAACCCGTCACTCTGGTCTTGCACGATTGGGGCTGTATTTTTGGTTATGAATATGCAGCACTACACCCAGATCGAGTGAAGCGCATGGTTGCTGTTGATGTGGGCGATCACAACTCACATGCACTTGTTTCCTCTTGGACTGCCAAAGCCAAATGGGGCGTGTTCAGCTATCAAATTTGGTTGGCCGTGGCTTGGCAAATAGCGCGCTGGTTTGCATCGCCAGGCAAGTCTGTGGCCAACCACATGACGCGTTACATGGCAAAAGCTTTAAGGTGCCCCAGTCCGCTGGCCGACATGCACAGCGGCATGAATTCTCCGTATGCCATGAAGTGGATGGGCTCTTTAGGCGGCTTTGACAAAGCCGCCAATGTGCTCAAGTTATTGCCTTTGGCTCGTCCCATGCTGTATGTCTATGGCCGCCGAAAACCGTTTATGTTTCATTCGCCTGAATGGCTTGAAAAAATTGCAGCCCACCCTGGTTCGCGCGTAGAGGAATTTGACACGGGCCATTGGGTGATGAGTGCCAAGCCCGAACTATTTACAGCTTTGCTTAAAGAATGGTTGGCAACAACATGACATCGCCGCGCAATGAATCGCAACTGACGCCAGCGTCCAATACGCGCAGAGATATTTTGAAATGGGCGGCCTTGGCTTCGGCACCTGTGTCGTTCAGTTTGTCGATGGCGCAATCACCTTTAAGGCACAACCCATTTACATTGGGTGTTGCCAGTGGATCACCCAATCACCATTCGGTGGTGTTGTGGACCCGACTCATGCCAGATACAGCCAGCGGTAACTCGCAATTTGCCGCAAGCGATGTGTCTGTCAAATGGGAAGTAGCGGACGATGAAGGCTTCAAAGTCAATCGCCGCACTGGCCAAGTGGTGGCTCTGGCCGCGTTGGCGCATTCAGTGCATTTAGAGCTTGATCAACTGCAAAGTGATCGGTGGTACCACTATCGCTTTCAAATCGGTGATGCGCAAAGCACGGTGGGCAGAACCAGAACGCTGCCACACCCTGAAGCCATGGTGCAAAAACTCCGCGTGGCCTACGCCTCATGCCAGCGCTGGGAGCATGGCTACTTCAGCGCCTACGACCACATGTGCCAAGAAAACTTAGACATGGTCTTGTTCTTGGGTGATTACATTTATGAATATGCGGGGGCCGCCAATGCAGTGCGCTTGCCTTCGGGTGGCTGGGTGAACAGCTTGTCTGATTACCGCGACCGATATGCACTTCACAGAAGTGAAAAAAGCTTGCAGGCCATGCACGCGCAATGCCCTTGGCTGATCACATGGGACGACCATGAAGTGTCCAATGACTATGCGGGTTTGGTCAGAGGCCAAAGCGGCAACATTGGTTTTGATTTTGTGGCGCAGCGTGCTAGAGCCTACCAGGCGTTTTATGAACACATGCCTTTGCGGGTCAGTGCATTGACAAAGTCCATTGAAGGTTTGGCCAGCGGCGCAGAACTTCGCATCTACGGGCAAGTGTCCTTTGGCAAATTGGCCAATATCTATTTGCTAGACGACAGGCAATACCGTGACCGTCAAGTGTGCAACAGGAACGATGCGTATGGCTCAGGCTGGCTTGACACGGCGCAATGCGAAGAATGGCTCGATCCCAAGCGAACATTGTTGGGTGCAGAACAATCGCAGTGGCTAGACCAATCTTTTGCCAAGGCTAAAAGCGATGCGCGCACTTGGAATGTCATTGCACAGCAAACTATTTTTGGCAGGCGTGATTACAAGTTGGGTGCAGGCTACTCATTGTGGAATGATGGGTGGGATGGCTACTCGGCCGCACGCCAAAGCATGACACAGTCCATGCAAAACCATGCACTCCAAAACCCCGTGCTCGTTGGCGGTGACGTTCACGAAAACTGGGTAGGCCATGTCATGGCCGATGCCTACAAAGACGACAGCGCCAAAATTGGCGTCGAGTTTTGTGGCGCTGGCATTACGGCGCGCTCGGCTGGTAATTCAAGGTTGGCCGCACGCTTGGCTGAAAACCCACACTTTGTATTTGCCGACAGCGAGCGCAAAGGTTATGGCGTGGTGGAGTTCACGGCCAAGCAAATTCAAACTGAGCTAAGGGTGGTTGACGATGTGCGTCAGCCCACAACCAAAATAGAAACCTTGGCCAAGTTTACAGTGGAGGCGGGAATGTCGCAGGTGCAACGGACAGCCTGAGCATAGAAAACGTCAAGCTTGGTTCAGTTAAAGACTTCCAGCAAACGGTCTAGTCCGCCTTCTTCAATGGCCACCATGGCCTGCTCGCGCACCTTGGGCTTGGCATGATAGGCCACAGACAATCCTGCCACGCCCATCATGGGCAAGTCATTGGCACCATCGCCCATGGCGATGGCTTGTGAGGGTGCTATGCCCATTTGAGTGCAGGTTTGAAGCAGCATCTTGCGTTTTTCTTCACCATCGCAAATGTCGCCCCAGTCTTGGTCCACCATGCGGCCTGTCAGTTCACCATTCACCACCTCCAACACATTGGAGCGCGTCCAGTTGATGTTGAGCCTGTCCTTCACATGGTCTGTGAAAAATGTAAATCCGCCTGAGACCAGCAACACTTTCATGCCGGCAGCTTGGCAGGCTTTACCAAATTTTCTGCACCAGGATTAAGTTGCAGGCGATGGTTCAATACCTCTTCCATGTGCGCCACCGTCACACCTTTTAAAAGTGCCACACGTCTGCGCAAGCTGTCTTTGTAATCNGCAATTTCACCGCGCATNGCCGCTTCTGTAATGGCGGCTACTTCGGCTTTGCGGCCTGCTGCGTCTGCAATTTCGTCGATNCANTCAATGTTGATGAGTGTGGAGTCCATGTCGAAGGCAATGAGTTTGAAATCGCTTAATTTCAAAGGCGGCGTAAAGCCCTTCACGGTCATGCCTTGAAAGCTAGGGGCGCTTTGCTCGTTGCTCATGCTTGTTTATCCTTCAACGGTCTCAATTTTAGGCTGACCCAAAGAACGCAAAATGTCGCGCACCATTTGCGCACGGGCTTTGGGGTCTGGCAGTTCGCGCTCGATGCGCAGTTTGTCATTGCCAGCCAATTGAATGTGCTTGTTCTTTTGAATCAGCTCAATGATGCGCATGGGCTCAATGGGTGGGTTGGGCTTGAAGCTAATTTGAATCATGCCGGGCGCAGCATCTACCTTCACCACACCATAAGGCAAGCTTAGTACCCTTAAGCGGTGCACATCCATGAGCGTTTGGGCCTGCGGTGGTAGCTTGCCAAATCGATCCACAATTTCTTCTAACAAGCCGTCAATCTGATCGGAAGTTTTGGCAGTGGCCAATTTCTTGTAGAAAGACAAACGCAAATGCACATCCCCGCAGTAGTCGTTGGGCAGCAGGGCAGGGGCATGCAAATTGATGTCGGTGGCAGCAGAAAGGGGGCTGAGCAAATCGGGTTCTTTGCCCAATTTCAAACAGCGCACGGCTTCGTTCAACATTTCGTTGTACAGCTGGAAGCCCACTTCCAGCATGTTGCCGCTTTGGTTTTCGCCCAGCACTTCACCGGCGCCGCGAATTTCCAAATCGTGCATGGCCAAATAAAAGCCGCTGCCCAATTCTTCCATTTGCTGAATGGCGTCCAAGCGCTGCGCAGCATTTTTAGTAAGCGCGTCAATTTCTGGCACCATCAAATAGGCATAAGCTTGGTGATGGCTTCGGCCCACACGACCGCGCAATTGGTGCAACTGCGCCAAGCCAAATTTGTCGGCGCGCGAAATCACAATGGTGTTGGCAGTAGGCACATCGATGCCGGTTTCAATGATGGTGGAGCACAGCAAAATGTTGTAGCGCTGCGCCACAAAATCGCGCATCACTTTTTCCAAATCACGCTCGGGCATTTGACCGTGCGCCACTGCAATGCGCGCTTCGGGCAATAGTTCTTCCAGTTTTTGGCGGCGGTTCTCAATGGTGTCCACTTCGTTATGCAAGAAGTAAACTTGGCCACCGCGCTTCAGTTCACGCAGCACCGCTTCGCGAATCACGCCTATGCCTTCGTTGCGCACAAAGGTTTTAATGGCCAAGCGGCGCTGGGGTGCGGTGGCAATCACGCTTAAGTCACGTATGCCTTCTAGCGCCATGCCCAATGTCCGTGGAATGGGTGTGGCCGTGAGCGTAAGCACATCCACTTCTGCGCGCATGGCTTTCATAGCTTCTTTGTGGCGCACACCAAAGCGGTGTTCTTCGTCAATCACCAACAAGCCCAAGTTTTTAAATTTGGTTGATTCACTGAGTAATTTGTGTGTGCCCACCACAATGTCCACAGTGCCATCGGCCAAACCTTTGAGGGCNTCATTCACTTCTTTGGTAGANCGAAANCGAGAGACNTCAGCCACCTTCACCGGCCACTTAGAAAACCGATCTTTCAAAGTTTGAAAGTGTTGCTCAGCAAGCAGCGTGGTAGGTGCCAAGATGGCCACTTGTTTGCCACCAGTGACCGCAACGAATGCGGCACGCAATGCCACTTCTGTTTTTCCAAAGCCCACGTCGCCGCACACCAATCTGTCCATGGGGCGCGGGCTGATCATGTCTTGAATGACGGCATGAATGGCCGCGTTTTGATCGGCTGTTTCGCTAAAGCCAAAATCGTTGGCAAACACTTCGTAGTCTTGTGGGCTGTATCTAAAGGCATGGCCTTGGCGGGCAGCGCGCCTGGCATAAATATTCAACAACTCTGCCGCTGAATCGCGCACTTGCTCGGCCGCTTTGCGTTTGGCTTTTTCCCACTGACCACTGCCCAAACGGTGCAGCGGCGCTTCATCGGCGCTCACACCGGTGTAACGGCCAATCAGTTGCAGTTGGCTGACGGGCACATACAGCGTGGCCTTGTCGGCATACTCCAAATGCAAAAACTCTTGCAACGCAGGTGTGCCATCGGCGTTTTTCTCGCCCAAATCCATGTTCACCAAACCGCGGTAGCGGCCTATGCCATGCGCGTTGTGCACCACGGGGTCGCCTACGTTGAGTTCTGATAAATCTTTGATCAGTGCTTCAACATCGCTCACTTGCTCTTGTTTCTTGCGCCTGCGTGTGGTGACGCCTGCTGCAAACAATTCAGTCTCTGTGACCAAATCGATGCCAGCTTCAAACCAATGGAAGCCAGAATTTAAAGCAGCTGTAGCAATGCCAATTTTTTCATCGCTGCTTTGAAACTCTTGTAGGTTGTCAAACGCCGGTGGGTTGACACCACCCGCACGCAAAAAGTCCAGCAGGCTTTCTCGGCGGCCCGCACTCTCGGCCAATACCAACACACGATGTGGCGTGCTCCGAATGTGCGCTTGCAGTTTGGCCAAAGGCTCTTCTGCGCCCCGCACCACCGTGAGGTCAGGCAGAGCTTGTGCCAAGGTGTTGTCGGCGTTGCTGTCTTGGCTGTCACCCACATTGTCTTTGGCACCAGGGCGCAAAGCCAATTGCGCATGCTGGTTGGTGCCGGTATAAAACTGCTCGGCCGATAAGAACAAAGCTTCGGGCGGCAAAGCAGGTCGCTCAGGGTCGCCTTGCACCAAGCGATAGCGGTCTTTGGTGTCTTGCCAAAAACGTTGAAACGCGGGCTCTAAATCGCCATGCAAGACCAGCGTGGCTGGCTTGTCACTGCCAGCGCCCAAATAGTCAAACACCGTGGCGGTTTGTTCAAAGAACAGCGGCAAATAATATTCAATGCCTGCTGTGGCCACGCCGTTACCGATGTCTTTGTAAATGCGACTTTTGGTGGGGTCGCCATCTAGCAGTTCACGCCATCGACTGCGAAACTTGGCACGTGCCGCTTCGTCCATGGGAAATTCGCGGCCCGGCAACAAGCGCACTTCGGGCACGGGGTACAAACTGCGCTGCGTGTCTGGATCGAAAGTTCGGATGGAATCAATTTCGTTGTCAAACAAGTCAACACGGTAGGGTACTTGCGAGCCCATAGGAAAGAGATCAATCAGGCCGCCGCGCACCGCATATTCGCCAGGGCTGACCACTTGGCTGACATGGCTGTAACCTGCCAAAGTCAGTTGGGCTTTGAGTTTGGCTTCGTCCAGTTTTTGCTTGGTCTTGAATTGAAACGTGTAGCCTGCCAAAAATGAGGGCGGGGCCAAACGGTACAAAGCGGTGGTGGCCGGAATGAACACCAAGTCGGCGCCTTCTGCTTTGTCGCGCTGGCTAATGCGCCAAAGGGTGGCCAAGCGTTCGCTGATCAGGTCTTGATGGGGTGAAAACGTGTCGTAAGGCAGCGTTTCCCAGTCGGGAAAAATGGCGCATCGCAGGCCCGGTGCAAAGAAAGCCACCTCGTCCATCAGGCGCTGGGTGTCGGCAGCGTCAGAGGTGACCACAGCAGTCAGGCGGCCTTGGGCTTTTTCGCGTTCAGCCAGTTGGGCCAATAGCACAGCGTCTGCCGATCCCATGGGACGGGGCAGGGTGAAGCGTTTTCCTAAGCTAAGCGCGGGTAATTGCATGAACTCCAATAGTATAGTTGGCGTATTGGCAATCCTATATAGACGCACTTTGAACCCCTCTGACCCTACTGATCTTTCTGACCCTTTTGCAGCAGTCAGCCTTCAAGACGCAGAAATCACTGCACCTGTGGCCAGGTGTTTTGCACTGGTGCCTTGCGCGGGTTCCGGTTCACGTGCTGGCACCGTCATGCCAAAACAGTACGAGTTGATTGCTGGCCAAAGCATGGTGATGCACACCTTGAATGCTCTTCTGTCTGTTAGCAGGCTTGAAAAAATTGTGGTGGTTGTGTCGCCCACCGATTCGCATGTGTGGCCCGTTGAAACCATTCGCCCAATCAAATGCGGGGGGGCCACCCGTGCCGAGTCGGTGTTCAACGGCTTAACGCAATTGCTGGCTGAGGGTGAAAAAAATCCTGAAGGCGTTCAACCGAGTGACTGGATTTTGGTCCACGATGCAGCGCGTTGCCTCATTACCGATTTAGAAATCAACCGCTTGATTGATGCGTGCTTGGACGACGAAGTAGGGGGCTTGTTGGCCCTGCCTTTGCCAGATACATTGAAGGTTGCGGTCAATGGTCGCATCAGTGAAACATTGCCAAGGCAAGATAAGTGGTTGGCGCAAACACCCCAAATGTTCAGAGCTGGGGCTTTGCATGCGGCACTGCTTTCCAAAGTTTCTGAAAACTTTGACGGCATTACCGATGAAGCCAGCGCCATGGAGATGGCAGGGTTTGCGCCCAAGTTGGTGGTGGGCAGTCCGCACAATTTCAAAGTGACTTATCCGCCAGATTTTGTATTGGCAGAAGATTTGCTTAGGAGCAGAGCATGAACATTCGAGTAGGCGAAGGTTGGGACACGCATGCCTTGGTGGCAGGCCGTCCTTTGATGTTGGGCGGCGTGCAAATTCCGCACGACAAGGGCTTGTTAGGTCACTCCGACGCCGATGTGTTGTTGCATGCCATCACCGATGCATTGCTCGGTGCTGCAGGCCTGGGCGACATTGGCCAGCACTTTCCAGACACCGATGCCACTTACAAAGGCGCTGACTCCGTCATGCTTTTGAAAAAAGCTTATGAGCATGTCAAACATTTAGGCTGGCACTTGGGCAATGTCGATTGCACCATCATTGCGCAAGCGCCCAAGTTGTCACCGCATCGCTCAGACATTCGGTCTTCCATTGCCAAAGCTTTGGGCGTGCCAGAATCATTTGTCAATGTGAAAGCCAAAACGGCTGAAAAAATGGGCCCCGTGGGTGAGGGCCTGAGCATGGAAGCCAGGGCTGTGGTGTTAATTCACAAGCCCTAACGCTGAGTCAATGGCCACCTCTTGAGGTGGTTTTTTTACTGAGCGGCCCAGCCGCCGTCCATGTTCCAAGCCACGCCGCGAATGTTGTTGCCAGCGGCAGAGCAGAAGAACACAGCCAAGTCACCCAACTCTTCAGGCGTGGTGAATTGCATGGAAGGCTCTTTCTCGCCCAACAACAATTCAGTGGCCGCTTGGTTGGTGAGGCCCAACGTTTCTGCTTTGGCGTCCACTTGTTTTTGCACCAAAGGTGTGAGCACCCAGCCTGGGCAAATGGCGTTGCACGTGATGCCCGACTTGGCGTTTTCTAAGGCAGTGACTTTGGTCAAACCCACAATGCCGTGCTTGGCCGCTACATAGGCTGACTTTTCGGCAGAGCCCACTAAACCATGAACCGATGCCACATTGATGATGCGGCCCCAGTTGGCATTTTGCATGGCAGGCAACACAGCCCGAGAAGCATGAAAAGCGCTAGACAGATTGATGGCGATGATGGCATCCCAACGCTCAATCGGAAAATTTTCGACGCGGGCCACATGCTGAATGCCAGCGTTGTTGACCAAAATATCAACGCTGCTAAATTTCTCTTGGGCAAACTTCACCATGGCTTCAATTTCGGGGGGCTTGCTCATGTCGGCACCGTGATAGGCCACTTTGGCGCCTAGTGCCGCAATTTCAGTCTCAGGTCCGGCATGGTC
>JGI25924J51412_1000023_pt1 | contig 16315 bp, 18 predicted proteins | sample LauGreFaBDMM15SD_2_FD_51412 | JGI IMG/M metagenome (IMG submission 51412) | reverse complement strand
CTCTGAAATCTCATTAGCCTGTGCAGGTGAAGGTGAAAAAGCCCGATCTATCAATAAATTCTCCACTACGCCCAGCTCACCAGGATTTGGAGTATCTAATGAGAACCATATGACTGAACCCGTTTTTACGCGACGCGATAACTCAGCATCTGATTTATTTAATATAACTTTTGCGCTTTGCTTGATCAATTTTAGTTTTGCCAAAGCATAAGCATCAAAACTTCCATGCCAATCAATATGATCTTGGGCAATGTTAAGAACTGCTATCGCCTCATATTTTGCTAAATCACTCCACTCGATTTGAAAGGATGAGAGCTCTAAAGCCAAGTACTCATAGGGCTTATCTGCAATCACAGCATCAATTACAGTTTCACCCACATTCCCACAAGCTATGCCATTTATCTTTGCCGCTTTGAAAATTGATTCAACCATTTTGATAGTGGTGGTCTTGCCATTTGTGCCAGTCAAGGCAATCCATTTTTGATTTGGAGCTAAATCTTCCTTAATTTTCCATGCCAAATCAACCTCACTTATTACCTCAATGCCACTGGCTTTGATCTTTAAAATTACTGGATGGTCTGTTCGCCAGCCTGGTGAAACCACCGCAAGCGTAATTCCATCTGGAATTTGATTTGTAACAGCTGAATCATTGGTGAGTTTTTCATCAAACAAAACAGTAGTTGCACCAAACTTTTTTAAAGCCTTAGCTACGGATCGACCGGTGACACCTGCGCCTATAACTAAACATTTTTTGGTTGCTAATTCGGCAACAAAGTTCATGTTAGGAAACGACCCATTGGGCATAAAATAAACCCAAACCTGCGGCAACACCAAGACTTGCGATGATCCAAAATCTGATGACGATAGTCACCTCACCCCAACCCATTAATTCAAAGTGATGCTGGAGCGGTGCCATTTTAAAGACTCGCTTGCCTCCTGAAATTTTGAAATAAACTACTTGAATAATCACTGATGCAGTAATCAGCACAAATATAAAACCTAGAACAATTAATAGCAGTTGTGTTCTCAGAGTAATCGCCATTCCGGCTAACGCTCCACCCAGTGCCAGGGAACCAACATCTCCCATAAATATTTTTGCAGGCGAACCATTCCACCATAAGAATCCGCCACATGCACCCGCTAACGCAGCCGCTAAAACGGCAAGATCAAGCGGATCTCGAACTTCATAACATTTAAGTCCTGGTGACACCGCACAACTTTGGCCAAATTCCCAAACTCCGATCAGAATAAAAGCAGTAAAGACCATTACAGCAGCGCCAGTAGCTAAACCATCTAAACCATCAGTTAAATTCACACCATTGCTAGTTGCCAGTACCATCAAAATTACCCACATAATTACAAGCGCTACTGATAACTTTATTGCAGTATCTCGCACGGTTGATAGGTTTGCAGATATCGGGGTTAACCCATCTTGATCTGGAAACTGCAAACCAGCATAAGCAAATACACCAGCAACTAAGGCTTGGCCAAATAATTTTTGTTTAGCTTTTAATCCCAATGATCTTTGCTTTACTATTTTGAGCCAATCATCCAGCAATCCAACAAGTCCAAGGCCCACAATTAATCCAATAACCAATAAGGCTGATGTAGTTGGTGTGACTCCGGTAATTAAATGACTAGCGAAGTAGCCAACAATAACCGCTGCTATTAAAGCAATACCGCCCATAGTTGGTGTTCCACGCTTTACATGATGTGTAGTGGGCCCATCTTCACGAATTATTTGGCCATAACCCTTCTTTGCCAATATTTTTATTAGTGCAGGCGTACCAAAGAAAGCGAAAATTGCAGCTATAGCACCCGACAGCAAGATACCTTTCACTTTTCTCTCCCATTCCATGCATCTTTTATTAAGTTTGCTAACTCTTCAAACTTCTCAGACCTTGATGCCTTGAGCAAAACCACATCACCAGCAGAAAAATTATTGACTAACTCTAAAACAGCTTGTGGATTTGAGCAGTGATGCACGAGCAAATTACCCTCAGAAACTTTTTTTACAGGCAGTGTGTAGAGCTCAGTGCCCACGCTGACTAGGTGGTCTACCCCCACCTCAGCGCAGTACTGCGCAACATCTTCATGGCCAGATTTCTCAGATCCACCAAGTTCATGCATTTTCCCCAAAACCGCCCAAGATTGTCCGCCACTTTCTTGGCTTAAGAAAGCCAGTGATTTCACCGCTGCCTTCATACTCTCTGGGTTAGCGTTGTAATAATCATGAATTATTTTTATTTCAGATAGTTCTTCAATTTGCATGCGCCACTTACTGCTTAAAGTAGCGGTACTTAACCCTAAAGATATTTTCTCAGTACTTACACCGAGTGCAACGGCTGCACCAGCTGCGCCCAATGCGTTTGCAATTTGATGCTCACCAAGAATTTGTAGTGAGACTCGGCTCCGATCCTTTGGCGTGACTAAATCAAAATTTGCATATCCCCCATGGATCTCAATATCGGCAGCTCTTATCTCCTGACCCTCGCCAAACAGTATTTTCTTAATCTTTAACTTATCAGCCATTTTTGGTGTGAACGAGTCATAACTGCCTAATACTGCAATTTTTCCCTCACCCAAGTTATCTATTAATTCAGCCTTAGTATTTGCTAATTTCTCGACAGACCCAAATTCACCTAAATGTGCCTGACCAACAACTAAGACCACCGCTACATCTGGTGATGAAATCCTTGTCAGCTTTGCGATATCACCAACATGTCTAGCACCCATCTCTAAAATGCAGTACTTCGTACTTTCCGTGCACCTAAGTAAAGTTAATGGCACTCCGATATCGGTGTTGAGGTTATCCAATGTTGAAATAGTTGAACCAATATTCTGCAGAATTGAGTCTAAAAGATCTTTAGTGGTGGTTTTGCCTTGTGATCCCGTTATGCCAATTACCTTCAAATCCTTGATACTTTCTCGAACATATTTTGCTAGATCCAAAAGCGCTTGACCAACATCTGCAACCACAATTGATGCAGCCTCAACTGGTTTAGAAACTAATGCAAACTTTGCTCCGTTAGCAATCGCTTCATTAACAAAATCATGGCCATCCACATTTAAACCTTTAAAGGCAACAAAAAATGTTCCTGCCGTAGCATTTTTTGAATTAATCATCGGAATCTGATCAATAATCATTACCTCTGGAATATTGTGCAGTGTTCCCGAAACTACCTTTGCGAATTCAGCTGCTGAAATTTTAATCATGATTTCATACCCCACTTAATAGATTCAGCCAGCTCTATTCGATCGTCAAATGGTGTGATCAGACCTTTAAAATCCTGTCCACTCTCATGTCCTTTTCCTAAGACCAAAACCGTATCGCCATCCTTTGCCAATTTAACTGCCTGATCAATCGCCTGTTTGCGGTCTGGAAATACAAATCCTTTACTACCCAGCACAAGTCCATCAATCATCTGTGACAAAATCTGGTCAGCAGATTCAGAGCGTGGATTATCGCTAGTAAAGATCGCCTGATCACAACCATTAAATAAAGCTTTACCCATTAAAGCTCGCTTGCTGCTATCTCTATCGCCGCCACAACCTAATACACCGATAATTTTGCCACCAGTAAATGATCTGGCAGTTTTTAATACTCGCTCTACCGCATCTGGCGAGTGGGCGTAATCAACTAAGGCTGTAAATGATTGCCCAGCATCAATTTTTTCTAACCTGCCTGGCACGGAGTTAAGTTTGGATAAAACTGATGTGATCTGACTGGTGCTAACACCGGTCAAATGCGCAATTGCAACTGCTAGTAATAAATTCTCTAAATTAAAATCTCCTAATAGTCCAAAGTCACCAGTGATTACCTCACCTTTCTTGCTTACAATTTCTACAAAATAGCCGTTCTTACTTACTTCAGAGCGTTTCAGATAATAATCTGCTTTGCTATCTCTCCTAGATACTGTAGTTACTGCAATATCTGATTCACTTGCTAATTTGGCACCATACGGATCATCGATATTAATTACCGCAGCGCTGGCATACTCTGCGGTAAACAAAGTAGCTTTAGCGGCAAAGTATGAATCCATAGTTTTGTGATAATCCAGGTGATCTTGAGTGAGATTTGTAAATGCAACGACTTTATATTTGCATCCTTTCACGCGAGATTGATCAATAGCGTGACTACTGACCTCCATTACAAGATTGGTACATCCCTTTTCTACAGTTGTTGCTGCCAGGGCTTGTAACTCATCTGCCTCTGGTGTAGTTCTAGCAGTTGGTAGATTTTCACCACCAATTTGAACTCCCAAAGTTCCAATTAATGCAGATTGCACACCACTTAGCTGCCAAATTTGTTTGACTAAGTTAGCTGTGGTGGTTTTGCCATTAGTACCAGTCACACCTGCTGCAACCAATTGTTCAAATGGATGGCTATAAAGCCACGCAGTAATTGGCCCAATGAGTTTTCGGGGATCAGGAGTTATGAAACTTGGAATTTGTGCATCTAGTTTTTTATCACTTAATACTGCAACTGCGCCATTTTTTACTGCTTGGTCAATAAATTTTGCCCCGTGCGTCTTTGCGCCTTCAAATGCGATAAACAAATCACCTTTTTTCACCTGCTGAGCATTTATACAAACCCCTGAAACTAAGCACTTCTGGTCAAAGATTTTTGGATCAAAATCTGAGAGTGATTTACTAACAGCAAAATTTGGCCTAATGCTCATGATTAAGCCCCACTCTTTGCTTTTGTACTCACGGCAGATTTTAAAGCAGCTTCAGTTAGGTTAAAGATAGTTTTCTCACTGTTTGTGGGCTGTACCCGTTTACTTTGTAGAACAAAACTCATTACCTTCTTAAACACTGGTCCAGCTAATACTCCGCCCCAATGCATTCCTTTTGGATCTTGAATAGTCACACTGACTACAAACTCTGGCGCATCAGCTGGTGCAAAGCCCACAAAAGATGCGGTGTAACCGCTGTAGCAACCGCAGACGGTGTTATAACGGTTTGCAGTTCCAGTCTTACCAGCAATCCGATAGCCAGGAATTGCAGCCGTCGGTGCAGTTCCATTTTGGGAAACAACACTTTCCATCATGGCTCTCATATTTTGTGAAGTTTGTTCACTTAAAACTCTTACCGATGCATTCTCCTTTGCCTGGGTGTACTTCCCATTCTCATCAACTACGCCAGCTAATATCGAAGGTGAAACTCTTACGCCGTTATTAGCAATAGTGGCAAAGACTGAGGTGGTCTGCATAGCAGTTAGTGAGTACCCCTGACCAAAAGCAAATGTTGGCAAGGAGGTGCCAGACCAATCTTTAACTTGGAGAAGTGAGCCAGCAGATTCTCCAGGAAGCTTTGAGTTTGTACTCTGCCCCATACCAAATTTTCGAAGGTACTCATACAACCTGTCTTTGCCTAACTTCTGGCCAATCTGTATCGATCCGGTATTGCTAGAAACTGCAAGCAAGCCAGTTGTTGTTAATCTTTGCGTTGGATGCTTTTCGTGATCATGAAAGTACTCATCTGCAACCTTCATTTTGTAAGGGATAGTAAATACTGACTCTGGAGTAATTAAACCTTCTTCCATCGCAGCCGCCACAGTAATTACCTTGCCAGTTGAACCAGGCTCATAAACATCTTGCACAGCTGGGTTACGAAGTTTGTCTAATGTAATTGAGCTAGCGTTGTTGGGATCAAATGTTGGCGCACTTGCTTGTGCCAAAATTGCACCAGTTTTAGGATCCATAACTATTACCGTGCCTGATTGCGCTCTAGCTGAGGCAACCGCTTGATTGATGGCGTTTTGAGCAACCCACTGAATATCTCTATCAATAGTTAGCCGAATACTTGTGCCAGCTTTTGCCTCCACACTCACTCGCTCAGAGCCAGGAATTATCTTCCCTCTCCCATTGGCATAGGCATATTTCCCGTTTGTGCCAGCAAGTAAATTGTTTAGACTGCTTTCAATTCCAGAGGCACCCACTCCTTGATCGTTGATAATTCCCACCAAAGATGCGGTTAGTAATCCACTTGGGTAATCGCGAATATAGCTGCGCTCTGGCACGAAGCCGCCAATGCGTTTGCTGATTCCTGCTTTACTCTTTAATAGATTTGAATTGTATTTTTCAATTCCTTCATAAACTGCATTCCACTTCGCTGGAGTAACATCTTTAGCAATCAATACATACCGCCGCTCACCGGTGATGTCAGGTAGTAGTTGGCTGGGTGTCATTCCTAGGATTGGCGCAACTATATTAGCTGCAGCCACTGGATCATTGACCACTGTTTGATCGACAGCAATATTTATAGCTGAAATACTTCTTGCTAATTCAATGCCATTGATATCGTAAATATCCCCTCGCGGTGCTAGAAGTGTTGCGGTTTTACCCAACTCCACATCTACCTTTTCTACATAGCCATTTGCTCTTATTGCCTGAATTTCAATTAAACGCAATCCGAAAAGTAAGAAAATAACAATTGCGATTGCCACGATTTTTCGGATTCGATCCTGCACCAGAAGTTGCTGATTCATTAGCCACCTGCTGACATATCTAGAAACTTTGGATTAGTACTGGCAATCATTCCTAATTTACTTGCTTGCTCAGCCAATTTTTCAGGTGAGGACTTTTGTGCAACTTGACGCAAAATTGCTTCCCGTTGATCGGTTAGCGACTGCGCCTCTTGCTTGAGTTGTTTTAGCAAGAAGGCATCTTTAGCGAGTGCGGTATTAACTACCAGCAGCGTTAGCAGCCCGGCAGTAAAAATGGTGGCGATAAATATTGCAAAGGTGCGCTGGGCTGCGACCTCACCTGACTTAATCTCTGGGACAAGACGCAAAACCACTTTGTTAGTTTTTTCCAAAACAATCTTGCGAGAGATTTCAATTGCCGGGGCTAGCTCAAATATCGCCATTAGGCAGCCACCCTTTCAATCGCTCGAAGCCGCATCGATTGCGAACGTGGATTACTTAACTGCTCAGCTTCATCAGCCCCTTGACTGCTGCTTAGTAATAATTTGTAAGTAGCCGCTGAGTTAGGAAGCTCAACTGGTAGCCCCACGTGGGGTGGATGATTTTGTGACATTTGCAAAACACCCCTTAACAATTCGATCTTCCAGGGATTGATAAGACATGACCACCAGGCGTCCGCCAACACTTAGCGCCGCTAATGCTGCTGGGATTGCGCGTTCTAAAATAGTGAGCTCTTGATTAACCTCTATTCGAATTGCCTGGAATGTGCGCTTGGCTGGATTACCACCAGTACGCCTGGCAGGTGCTGGAATAGAGTCTTTAACTATCGCAGCTAGATCTGTAGTGGTATTTAAACTGCCATTTACTCTGGCTTTTATAATGTTTTCGGCGATTTTGCTGGCAAATTTTTCTTCACCGTAATTTTGTAATATTTTTGCTAGCTGCCCATGATTGTAGGTATTAAGCACCTGTGCTGCGGTAAGCACAGCGTTTTGATCCATGCGCATATCAAGTGGGGCCTCATATGAGTAGGAGAAACCGCGCTCTGACTGATCTAGTTGCATGGATGAAACACCTAAATCAAACAAAATACCATCTGCGCTACCTATCCCGGCAGTAGCAAGTGATGATTGAATCTGATCAAATGTGGTGTTAATAAGTGTGGTGCGCATTTCATATGGAGTTAGATTAGATTTTGCGATTTGAATCGCTGAAGCATCCCGGTCTAAGCCAATAAGATTTAGATTGGCAAAGCGCTCTAAAAATACCTTGGCATGACCACCTAGACCTAATGTGGCATCAATTAAATAAGGCTTAGATTTATTAATAAGTGCAGGTGCTAGCAAATCAACACAGCGCTCAACTGCAACTGGTGTGTGCGAAATCTTTGCACTCATTTGCTTCTCCCCCTTTTTTCTTTCTTTATTACTTTTTTCTCTTCTTTTTTTCTCTTCCTTGCCTACCCAGATATCTACTTAGGTCACCGCCACTTGACGGAACTTTTTTAAATCATGCGCGGCACCGGGGAAGTGGCGCCGCGAACTTTTATAAGTGGCGGTGGCCTAAATAGATATTTGTTTGGATTTAGAACAATCCAGGTAGAACCTCCTCTGATACATCAGCAAAGGTTTTTTCACGATCTGTTAAATACTTACCCCAAGCAGTTTGATCCCAAATTTCAAGTCTGGTGTTGGCACCGATTACTACACAATTTTTTTCTAAACTTGCATAAGTTCTAAGACCAGATGGAATATTGATTCGACCTTGATTATCAGGCACCTCATCATGGGCGCCAGCAAACATCACTCTTAAGTAATCGCGAGAATTTTTTTGAGTTACTGGTGCTTGACGTAATCTTTCAGTAATTAATGCAAACTCAGCGGCTGGAAAAACATAAAGACAGTTCTCTTGTCCTTTAGTTATTACTAAACCATCTGCTAATTCATCTCGGAAGCGAGCTGGCAAAATTAATCTGCCCTTTTCATCAAGTTTGGGTTCATGGGTGCCAAGAAACATCAACTGGCCTCCCCACGCTCAGATTACGGCTTAGGCCACCACTTTACTCCCTTTTTCCCCACTTTCAACCCCCCTCACCCACTATCTCTCCACCGCCCTCCCCTTTGAAAATGGGCATAAAAAAACCGCCCAGATGGGCGGTGGGCAGAGTCTTTAGGTGAGCTTAATTCTCGTTATTGCGCCGTTCCCATCTCTCCTCTAACCCTTGGCCCCANCCTGGTTTTTTCACCTTGGAGATCCCACTTTTCACCGTGATATTTGTGATGAAGAGCAAAAGCCCAGATAGGCANATAAGGAATGCGATTACACCCACTGCGGTGACCTGAGCGATCAAACCGCTGATTAANACCAGTAAGCCAACTACCACGATGCTTAAACCCAAGAGCGCCCGAGAGCCTTGGCGGGTACGGGCTTTACCAGTCAGAGTAGATAGCAACCTTGGATCCTCCTGCTCTAAGGCAGCCTCCATCTCAGCTAGAAGCTTTTTTTCGTGATCAGAAAGTGCCATATTCGAAATATAGAGCACTTGGCGATATTTTAAAACCTAAACGCTTACTCCTGATCGTGATCTTCAACCAACCTGGCAGGGCGCAGACTGCCTCGCCCAAATTTGCCTTTGATTCGGTCAACTGCGCTATCGGCTTGGCGCCAACTGCTGGTGCGCTCGCCCAAAACCATCTGATGTAGATCCTCATTAACCACCAGGGAGTCTAATGAGACCCCAACTAACCTAATCAGAACTCGATCAAGCTGCAGGTTTAAATAAAGGTTTTTCACCACCTCAAATATCTCTTGGGTCCCAGAAATCGGCAGATCTAAGCTTTTAGATCTAGTGATTGTTTTAAAATCTGCAAATCTAACTTTGATTGAAACTGTATTTGTAGCAAAGTTTTTCTCGCGCATTCGCTCCACACTTTTCTCAGTCAATCTTAAAAACTCTTTTAAAATTTCCTCTACTTGATCAAGATCGGTATCAAAGGTTTCAGAGGCGCTAATGCTTTTCTCAATATGCACACTTTCAACATCTCGATAATCCCTGCCCCAGGCAAGCTCATAAAGTGAGGCACCATTTGCTTGACCTAAAACTCTAATTAATGTACTGCGTGGGGTATTGGCGATATCACCCACAGTCATTAAGCCAATTTTTGCTAATTGCTCATTGGTTTTTGGCCCAACTCCCCATATCTCCTTCGCTGGCAGCGGGTGAAGAAACTCTAAGACTTTATCTGGATCTATCTCAAGTACACCATTTGGTTTACAGTGATTAGAAGCAATTTTTGCAATAAATTTATTATGGGCTATTCCAACAGAACAGGTTATTCCCTCCTGTGCTTCAACTTTTTTTCTAATTGAATCAGCAATTTGTCGCCCACTACCAAGTAGTTTTCTAGCTCCAGTGACATCTAAAAATGCCTCATCAAGTGAGATTGGTTCAACTAATGGCGTAATATTTTCAAATATCTTCATCAGATTCTCTGACACTTGCGCATACCTTGCCATATCAGGTGTGATAAAAACTGCGTGTGGTGCTAATGCTTTAGCTTTATAAATCGGCATTGCCGCCCTGATACCAAACTTTCTTGCTTCATAATTAGCTGCAGAGACCACACCCCGCCTGCCTGCGCCAACTACTACCGCTTTACCCTTTAATTTTGGATTATCTTTTTCTGCAACTGATGCGTANAAGGCATCCATATCTACATGCAAAATAGTTGCAAGTCCGGTGCTTATACTCATNTTTTTATNGCCAGAAAATTAATAGACATGCCTTAAGTTTAGGTTATATACCTGACAGTAATGCCTATACTGATTATGGAAAGAGTTAGTAGGGCCAAATAGGCCAAGTTCCCTTAAAAAGATACCAAAGGAATACATGTCAATTACTGAAGTCTTATTGATCGTTGGACGAGTACTGTTTGCGCTGTTGTTTATTAGCTCTGGAGTCTCACACATAACCAAAAATGCTGCTATGACTAGCTACGCCCAATATAAGAAGATACCTATGGCAAAGATCGCCGTTTACATAAGCGGGGTAATGCTCGTACTAGGTGGAGTTTATATTGCACTTGGTTTCTATGCTGACCTAGGTGCACTACTTCTGGCTGCATTCTTGATTCCAACTGCCTTCTTAATGCACCCATTCTGGAAAGAAAGTGATGCAACTGCTAAGCAAAACGAAAGCATTGCTTTTTTCAAAGACCTTTCATTAGCTGGTGCGGCAATGATTATTTTTGCTCTGCTTCGTGGTGGGGCAGATTTTGGAAACACGGTAGGAACTCTGCTTTTCTTTAGCTGATAATTGCCCAACCGCCCCTACTTTTTTTATTCCCTGGGGCGGTTTTCTAATGATTATTACTTATCTGTGAAAGCATTACCTCGTGGAGATATCACTAGTCCTAACCGCAGTAATCAGTGGCGGCTTTATCGGCGCAGTCCTTGGCTTTATCGGCGCAGGTGGGGCAATGGTTTCAGTCCCCATCCTGTTATACCTTTTCGATTTCTCAGCAATTAATGCCACCACTGCGGCGTTAGCAATTGTTTTCTTAGCAGCAGTATCCGGCTTGGCACCAAAGTTTAAAAGTAATGATGTGTTGGTTAAAGAAGCTTTAATAATCTGGGCTCTAGGACTACTAACAAGCATCGGACTAAGTCTGATAGTTACAAAAATACCAGAGAGAGCTATCTTGGTTGGATTTTCTATGGTTCTACTTGGTGCAGCGTATTCAATGATTAAGGAACCACTTAAAGCTCAACCGGAGAAAAAAATGCCGGTATGGGCGTTGCTGCTGCTTTCGTTATTAATCGGTGCCTTGACTGGACTCTTTGGTATTGGTGGTGGCTTTTTGGCTATTCCCATTTTGGTATTGTTTTTTCACACCCCTCCAAATAAAGCAGCAGGAACTTCACTACTAATCATCGCTCTTAATTGTTTCACTGCATTTCTTGTAAAATTTTCCATTTGGGATCAAATCAATTGGCGCTATCCCCTAATCATCGCCCTTGCTGCCATTGTGATTGCTCGCATCGCCTCAAAGCTCGCAGCCCAAACACCGACTGTTCATCTAAAACGAGGATTCGCCTTTCTGTTACTTTGTATTGCCTGCTTTACCCTATTGACTCAGATATAAATCGAGTACTTTGCTAAGGAGTATTAAATGAAAATTCAAAGAATGATTTCGATGGAGTTCTTAGGAACTGCAATATTGGCGGTTGCGATTGTGGGTTCAGGACATATGGCAATCAACTTGCAAGCAGATTCCGGGATGGTTTTACTGATAAATGCATTGGCCACTGCGATTGGGCTGGCCCTAGTAATTAGAATCGGTATGAAGGTAAGTGGCTCTCATTTTAATCCTGCTGTGACCTTGGTTATGTTGATGCTTAAAAAAATAACTCCACAGCTCTCACTTTTTTATATCACCGCACAGATAGTCGGAGCAATTACTGGTGTGGGATTTGCAAATCTGCTTTTCGATCAAAAAGCNTTGGATCAATCATCAATTGAGCGTTCTGGTTCAAATCTTTTCTTTTCAGAGNTNTTTGCGACTGCAGTTTTACTTTGGATTATTTTACGTTTCCCAAAGCGAGATGACTTAATTGCAGTTTATGTNCCNCTTTGGATTTTTGGGGCCATATTATTTACCTCAAGTACATCATTTGCTAATCCGGCGATAACAATTGGTCGTATCTTTACTAATTCAGTGGTCGGAATTGCACCTGAATCGGTAATTGCATTTATTCTTGCTCAACTAATTGGTGCTGGTTTGGGTTTACTGGCTGCTAAAAATATTACAAATGCAAGTAAGGAAGGTAATGAGTAAACCCTCAGTTTTATTTGTTTGTGTGCATAACGCTGGTAGATCGCAAATGGCTGCAGCTTTCTTAACTCATTTGGCCGGTGATCGAGTAGAGGTTAAATCTGCAGGCTCTGCGCCGGCGAACAGTATTAATCCTGCCGTTGTTGCGGCGCTGCAAGAAATAGGAATTGATATTTCCCATGAACAACCAAAAGTTTTAACAACATCAGCGGTTGAAGAATCTGATGTTGTAATCACTATGGGGTGTGGTGATGCTTGTCCATTCTTTCCAGGTAAGCGCTACTTAGATTGGGCATTGCCTGATCCAGCTGGTCAAGGTGTCGCCGATGTAAGGCCAATTCGAGATGAGATTCGTAAGTTGGTCGAGGAGTTAATTCCTACCTTGTTTAAATAACTACTGGTTTACCAGTTTCAATCCAAGAGGTTATTCCACCAGTTAGATTAAATGTTGAGGTGAAACCAAACTCCTCCATTATGCTGGCAGCATCAGTAGAACGTTTTCCCGAGCGGCAATAAATTGCGTAGGTGCAATCCTTTTCCAGTGCGGATATGTCGGCGGTAAAGTAATCAGATAAAACATCAATATTGATTGAATTCGTGATATGACTCTCGGCATATTCTTCTGGGGTGCGCACATCAAGCACAACTACCTTATTATCAGTGATCTTCGAATCAAAGGCAGCTGCATCTAGATTTATCATCAGAAGGTAATCTTATCTATATGAAGCGAGCATATTGCAGGAGTAGCCATGAACTACCTCAAATGTGGGGTGGCCCAAATGGGGTAGCTTCAATCATTTTTGCGATTATAGGCACCAACAGATGGTAACTGTTGTTTACTTTTGGCGAATTCGCAAAATTGGCCTACCTATAGCTATTTTAAATATGGCAAGTAATAAAATGATGTTAAAGAGAATTCCTGGCATTTCATTTATCAAATTACTGGGAACTGGTAAGGGTGAAACTTTTACACCAAAAGATGCTGACCAGTTTCGTTGGGGAATTCTAGTTACTTTAAAGCAGGATGATCTAGATAGATTAGAGCAATCACTGGTATTAAAAATATGGCGCAAAATCTCATTGAATGAGTATCGGATTATGCTGAAGCCAATTTCATCTCATGGCTATTGGTCTGGTAAGCAACCATTTGAGGTTGAAAAATTTGAATGGAGCGGCAAAATTGCCGCAATCACGAGAGCAAGAATCGTTTGGCGAAAGAACTTTCAATTTTGGCGTGCAGTGCCGCCGGTAACTTTAAGTTTGCATCAATCCCCTGGATTACTATCTGCAATCGGAATTGGTGAGGCACCAATCGGTCTGCAAGGAACCTTTTCAATCTGGGAAAGTGGAGCAGCGCTGCGGGATTTTGCGTACAAAGGCAATGCCCATATTGAGGCAATTAAGGCGACTGAAACCAACAAGTGGTACTCCGAGGAGCTATTTGCAAGATTTGCCGTAATTGCTGAGCAAGGTGTGCTGCGTTAATACGGCACAATTACCCTATGTCACTTCGTCAATTCTATCCAAAGAGGAACAGCCGTCAGCAAGTTGCTATTTGGAAGTTAAATGCTTTATATACAACCTTGCTAGTTGCAATTGGATTACAGATTTCATATCCATTAATAGATGGTGAAACATTACGAGTTGTTACGATAGCCACTGTTTATTGGGGTGCTACTGCAATGTTTTTGCATGCAATTATCGCCTATGGAATCGTTTACGCATTCCAGTTTATTTCGATTACTTTTATCTACGCGCTAGCGATTGAACAATTAGGTAGTAGGACTGGCTGGCCATTTGGCAGCTATGAATACTCAGGCACTTTGGGCTATCAAATTTATGGAGTGCCGTTAGTGGTGCCTTTCGCTTGGGTGATGTTGGCGCATCCTTTATTGCTTGTAGCCAGGAAAGTTACAAAAAATTGGGTATTTTTATATGGCGGAGTTGGGATGATGGCCTGGGATTTGTTTTTAGATCCGCAAATGGTTGCCGAAGAAAGATGGACCTGGGAATTTTCTGGTTCACATGTTCCATTCCAACCTGAGATCCCACTATCAAATGCCTTTGGATGGCTGCTTACTGGCATGGGATTAATGGCATTATTAAATGCCGTGCTTAGAATCGATCGACGAAAAGTATTGGCATCATCGGCTGTTCCTGATTTCTTTTTAATTTGGACCTGGTTTTCTGGCGTGGTTGGTAATGTATTTTTCTTTGATCGAGGCGATGTTGCACTCTCTGGCGGCATAGTATTTGGACTAGTTATGGTTCCCTATTTATTTTTAAGGCGATTTGGGCCGCCGGCAAATATTTAATGGAGATTTTAGTCCTTCTTAACAGCTTGGCGTTGGCGTTAGTACTAATCAACAGTTTTACTATCCGTGTCGTAAAAAATGAGAAAACCATAGTCAGTAACTCGGTATCGATATTAATACCGATGCGTAATGAGCAGGCAAATGTTGAAGGTTGCCTGTCATCAGTAATTGGGCAAAGAGGGTTAGAAAACTTTGAGGTGATTGCATTAGATGATCACTCTAAGGATGCTACAAAATCTCTGATATCAACTTTCCCTGTCGTTAAAATTATTGCTGGTACTAACCCACCAGATAAATGGCTTGGCAAGTTATGGGCCTGCCAGCAGTTAGCAGAAGCTAGCACTGGGGAGTACTTAGTTTTTCTTGACGCTGATGTTNGGTTGANTGAAAATGCAGTTGCAAGCTCGATCGCANAAATGGGTANTTGGGATTTCTACTCACCATATCCTAGGCAGATAGTGAATGGTTTCATTCANAGAATTTTTCAGCCATTATTGCAATGGTCATGGCTGGTCTCAGTGCCTTTACTTATAAGTCAAAGGTTTTCTATTAAATCCATGGCTGTAGCCAATGGACAATTTCTAATAATCAAAAGAGATGCCTACTTAAAATCTGGTGGGCATGCATCAGTGAAATCTGAAGTTCTAGATGATTTGATGTTAGCAAGAAAACTTTTAAGATCGGGATTTAAGGGTGGAGTTGGTGAAGCAAGCGCTGTTGCTAGCTGTCACATGTACGGCACTGGCAAAGAGTTAATCAAAGGGATATCAAAAGTCTTTGTGGAAGGCTTTTGGTTCTATCTCAGGTACTTTGTTTGCGATTTTTTTGTTGTTTATCACCGGTGTCCTGCCGTTGTTATCTGCTGTTGCCGGCTCATCTGCTGGTCTAATCGCCTTTGGATTAATAGTGCTCAGCAGGATTGTCGCTGCAATCCGAACTGGTGGATTACCAAATACCGCGCTTTTACATCCCGTTGCTATATCTTTTCTAATTGGCTTAATTGCTTACTCTTGGTTTGGAAAAGTTACCAAGACTTTAACTTGGCGAGACAGGTTGGTTGCTTAAGTGGCGAAGATTTCAATAATTGGCGCCGGAATTGGCGGTATGAGCGCTGCTGCTCGTCTTGCTAAAAACGGACACAACATAACGATATTTGAAAATAGCGATCGCTCTGGTGGTAAATGTAGAACAGAGTGGTTTGGTGATTATGCCTTTGATACTGGACCCTCACTGCTAACACTGCCGGCTGTTTATCGAGATCTATTTTTAAAAACTGGAAAGCGCCTAGAACACATACTTGAGTTGACTCCCGTGGATCCAGCATTTAATTACCAATTTGCTGATGGCAAATCTGTACTCTTTCCAAACTTATCGAATCCCAAGACGTACAAAGAAATTGAAAAATCCTTTGGGAAAGCAGCAAGTGTAGGTTGGGAAGAAATTATTGCCCGTTCAGAAAGAATGTGGGAGGTTTCTAGAGAGCCCTTTGTTGAGTCAGAGTTGGAATCAATCTGGCCATTGCTGAAAAACAGAAATTTGATTAAGCAAATTTTAGAGATCGCCCCGTTTACCTCAATGCGAAAACTTGGAAATAAATTAAATCTGGATCCCCACCTACAGATGATTATCGATAGGTATGCCACCTATACCGGCAGTGATCCAAGAACAGCCCCTGCGGTGTTACTAACAATCGCATTTGTAGAAAGCACCTTTGGGGCTTGGCACATTAAAGGCGG
>JGI25924J51412_1000018_pt1 | contig 18000 bp, 19 predicted proteins | sample LauGreFaBDMM15SD_2_FD_51412 | JGI IMG/M metagenome (IMG submission 51412) | reverse complement strand
GAGGCTTGCCAGAAATTGATCGCAGCCCGCATGGCGGCTGACGTGTGTGGCGTTCCTACTTTGGTCATTGCACGCACAGATGCAGAAGCGGCTGATTTGCTCACCAGCGACTATGACGAAAACGACAAGCCCTTCCTTACAGGTGAGCGCACCGCTGAAGGCTTCTACAAAACCAAGAAGGGCATGGACCAAGCCATTAGCCGTGCAGTGGCGTACTCCGATTACGCCGACTTGGTATGGTGTGAAACAGGCACACCCGATTTGGAATTTGCACGCAAGTTTGCGGAAGCCGTTCGCAGGAAGCACCCCGGTAAAATGTTGGCTTACAACTGCTCACCTTCTTTCAATTGGAAGAAAAACTTGGACGATGCCACCATCGCCAAATTCCAAAAAGAACTGGGCGCTATGGGTTACAAGTACCAGTTCATCACTTTGGCGGGCATTCACTCCATGTGGTACAGCATGTTTGACTTGGCGCAAGCCTATGTTCAGCGTGGCATGTCGGCCTATGTTGAGAAGGTGCAAGAACCCGAATTTGCTGCCCGAGATCGCGGCTACTCATTTGTGTCGCACCAGCAAGAAGTGGGCACGGGTTACTTTGATGAATTGACCACCGTGATCCAAGGCGGCCGCTCTAGCGTGACGGCTTTGACGGGTTCTACTGAAGAAGAACAGTTTCATTGATCCAAAACACCTCAGGCACAGCGTAAAATCTGGCCTGAGCGTTTGAAGACGCGGCAAATGCCGCGTTTTTCATTTCTGGCGCCGCATTGGCGCCTTCTTTTTTTCTAGTCGAACATGGTTCAGATCACACTTCCCGACGGTTCATTGCGTGAGTTTCCCGGTCCCGTCACCGTGGCAGAGGTTGCAGCGTCCATTGGCGCAGGCTTAGCCAAGGCCGCCTTGGCTGGCAAAGTCGATGGCAAAGTGGTGGACACGAGTTTCAGCATTGTTAGCAATGCCCAACTTGCCATCATCACGGCCAAAGATGCAGACGGCCTTGAAGTGGTGCGTCACTCCACGGCTCACTTGTTGGCGTATGCCGTCAAAGATTTGTACCCTGATGCTCAGGTCACCATCGGCCCTGTTATTGAAAACGGGTTTTACTACGACTTTGCCTATAGCCGTCCTTTCACCTTAGAAGATTTGGCCGCCATAGAAAAGCGCATGACCGAATTGGCCAACAAAGATGAGCCCGTGCTTCGTCGTGTTTTGCCGCGTGATGAAGCCGTTGCTTATTTCAAAGGCATGGGCGAGAACTACAAAGCAGAGATCATTGGCAGCATTCCTTCCAATGAAGATGTAAGTTTGTACAAAGAGGGCGCGTTTGAAGATTTGTGCCGCGGCCCGCACGTACCCAGCACCGGCAAGCTCAAGCACTTCAAACTCATGAAGGTAGCCGGTGCCTATTGGCGCGGCGACAGCAAAAACGAAATGCTGCAACGCATTTACGGTACCGCTTGGACCAGCAAAGAAGATTTGCAAAACTACCTGACCCAATTGGAAGAAGCAGAGAAGCGCGATCACCGCAAATTGGGCCGTGAACTCGATCTGTTTCACATTGACGAGCACGCACCAGGCTTGGTGTTCTGGCACCCCAAGGGCTGGTCTGTTTGGCAAAAGGTTGAGCAGTACATGCGTGCTGTTTACCAAGACAACGGCTACCAAGAAGTCAAAGGCCCGCAGATCATTGACAAATCTTTGTGGGAAAAAACAGGTCACTGGGACAAGTACCGCGACAACATGTTCACCACCGAGTCAGAGAAGCGCGACTACGCTTTGAAGCCCATGAACTGCCCCGGACACATTTTGATTTTCAAGCAGGGCATGAAGAGCTATCGCGATTTGCCGCTGCGTTATGGTGAGTTCGGCCAGTGCCACCGCAACGAGCCTACTGGCGGCTTGCACGGCATCATGCGTGTTCGCGGCTTTACGCAAGACGACGGTCACATCTTTTGTACCGAAGACCAAATCTTGCCAGAGAGCGTCAACTTCACAACGCTTTTGCAAAAGGTCTACCAAGACTTTGGCTTTACCGACATCATCTACAAAGTGGCCACGCGTCCTGCACAGCGCATTGGCTCCGATGAAATTTGGGACAAGGCAGAACACGCACTCATGGAAAGTTTGAGAGCTTCCAACTGTGATTTTGAAATTGCCCCGGGTGATGGTGCTTTCTACGGCCCCAAAATTGAATACACCTTGAAAGACGCCATTGGCCGCCAGTGGCAGTGCGGCACCATTCAGGTTGACTTCTCAATGGCTGAGCGCCTGGATGCTGAATATGTGGGCGAGGATGGCAACCGCCATCGCCCCGTCATGCTGCACCGCGCCATCGTTGGCAGCATGGAGCGATTCATCGGAATTTTGATCGAACAGCACGCGGGTGCCTTGCCTGTTTGGTTGGCTCCAATTCAGGTGGTGGTGTGCAACATTACCGATTCTCAGGCCGATTACTGTCGCGAAATTGCCCAAAAAATGCAAAAACTAGCGGGAAATCAAGGCCTTAGGGTCGATTTAGACCTCCGAAACGAGAAAATCACGTATAAAATACGTGAGCATTCATTGCAGAAGCCGCCTTACATCCTTGTCGCTGGCGACAAAGAAAAGGCGGCAGGTACTGTCGCGGTTCGCGCCCGGGGTAACAAAGACCTCGGTGTCATGTCTGTTGATGCGTTCATTGAACTCATCCAATCAGACATTGAATCTAAAGTTTGAAGGTATTTTCCGATTGCTTTAGCTTGACGCTTGCCCGTCGGTTTGGGCTGCCTTGTGCAGTTATTTTTTAAAGGATTTGAACCATCGCTACCACTGAATTTCGTGACCGCCGCCAGCGCGAAGAGCGTAAGCATCGTCTGAACCGTGAAATCACTTTCCCTGAGGTCCGTTTGTCCGGACCCGAGAACGAAGCCCTTGGAATCGTTTCTTTGTCAGATGCCTTGCGCATGGCAGGAGAGTTGGACGTTGATTTGGTTGAAATTGCAGCCACCGCAACGCCCCCGGTTTGTAGGCTTATGGACTACGGCAAGTTCAAATACCAAGAACAAAAACGTGCTGCCGAAGCCAAAGCCAAGCAGACGGTCATTGAGATCAAGGAAATTAAATTCCGACCTGGTACCGATGACGGTGATTACAACATCAAGATGCGCAACATCCGCCGATTTTTGGCCGATGGTGACAAGTGCAAAGTGACCTTGCGTTTTCGCGGTCGCGAAATTACCCACCAAGAGTTGGGCATGGCACTGTTGCAGCGTATTCGCGATGACTTGGGTGATCTGATTGTGGTTGAGCAGTTTCCAAAGTTGGAAGGCCGCCAAATGATCATGATGATTGCACCAGGTCGCAAAAAACCGGCTGGTAAAACAGCCAACGAAGCCGCTCCGGCAGCTTCAGAGTGAGTTTGAAGAGGTCCTTCGGGATCTCTGAAAAATGAGGTTTGCAAAAACCTCGCACAGCCAAACATGCAAGTGAATGGCTGATTAAAAGTGTCTCGGGGCCAACAAGGCTGCAAGGAGTTTGCAGACGCCTCACGAGCACAAATTAAGGAGCAGTTAAATGCCCAAAATGAAGACCAAAAGCAGCGCTAAAAAGCGCTTCCGAGTTCGTCCTGGTGGTACCGTTAAACGCGGTCAAGCCTTCAAGCGTCACATCTTGACCAAGAAGACAACCAAGAACAAACGTCACCTCCGTGGTTCAGTAGGCGTGCATGAGACCAATATGGGTCACATGGCACAAATGCTGCCTTCGGCTGGCTTGTAATTCACTGACGAACAAGGAGAAAATATGCCTCGCGTAAAACGTGGTGTCACGGCAAGAGCCCGTCACAAAAAAGTATTGGCCCTGGCCAAAGGTTTCCGCGGCCGCCGCGGTAATGTCTTCCGCATCGCTAAACAAGCGGTGATGAAGGCCGGTCAGTATGCCTACCGCGACCGTCGTACCAAGAAACGTGTGTTCCGTCAGTTGTGGATCGCTCGTATCAATGCTGCGGCTCGTGAATGCGGCATGACCTACAGTCAATTTGCCAATGGCCTGAAAAAGGCTGCCATCGAAATCGACCGCAAAGTGTTGGCGGACATCGCCGTGCACGACAAGGCCGCTTTTGCGGGTATCGTGAACCAAGTCAAGGCCAAGTTGGCCGCAGCTTAAGCACTCACGCAGTCGATATCACAGTCGATCAAGGGGGTTGAGGCTTGCGAAGGCTTCAATCCTTTTTTTATGTTGAATTTAAGTTCCTTTTAAAGTTCCCACTATGACCGAGTTGGACAGTTTGGTTGAAGCGGCCAGTGCCAGTTTTGCACAGGCCCAAACCCCCGCCGATCTTGAAAATGCCAAGGCTCTGTATTTGGGCAAGTCAGGCCGCATCACCGAAATGATGAAGGGCATGGCCGCCTTAAGCGTTGAAGAAAAGAAAAGCTTTGGTGCAGCCGTCAACATGGCCAAGCAGGGCATTGAAGCTGCGCTCAATGCGCGCCGCCAAGCTTTGGCCGATGCCGAGTTGTCCGTTCAACTGAAAGCAGAAGCTTTCGACGTGTCATTGCCAGGGCGCCCCCTCACACAAGGCGGCCTGCACCCAGTTTCTCTCACTTTAGAACGCATTGAGCAAATTTTTGGCTCTATGGGTTTTGAAGTGGCGCAAGGCCCTGAAATTGAAACCGATTGGTTCAACTTCACCGCTTTGAACACACCTGAAGATCATCCAGCCCGCTCCATGCACGACACCTTCTATGTAGAAGGCGGTCATTTGTTGCGCACCCACACCAGTCCCATGCAAATTCGCCATGCTGTTCAGCACGTGAAGCGCTTCAAAGCACAGCTGGAAGCAGAGCAGGGCATGCCTGAAATTCGGGTCATTGCGCCTGGTCGCACGTACCGTGTTGACAGCGATGCCACTCACTCGCCCATGTTTCACCAATGCGAAGGTTTGTGGATTGGCGAGAACGTCAGTTTCAAAGATTTGAAAGTGGTGTTCACCGATTTTTGCCGCACGTTTTTTGAAAGCGACGACTTGGTTCTGCGTTTTCGCCCCAGCTTCTTTCCGTTCACAGAACCCAGCGCAGAAATTGACATTCAATTTCAAACCGGTCCCTTGGCCGGTCGATGGTTAGAAGTGGCCGGTTCTGGCCAAGTTCACCCTAATGTGGTTCGCAACATGGGCCTCGACCCAGAAAAATTCATTGGCTTTGCCTTTGGCATGGGCCCCGACCGTCTCACCATGCTCCGATATGGCGTCAATGATTTGCGCTTGTTCTTCGATGGCGACGTTCGCTTCTTGAGTCAATTTCAATCCTAAAAGACCATGCAATTTCCTGAATCTTGGCTGCGTGAGTTTTGTAACCCACCCCTCACTACCGAACAACTCGCCGANACCCTCACCATGGCGGGCNTGGAGGTTGAAGAACTTCAGCCTGTAGCACCACCGTTTTCCAGCGTGGTCGTGGGTGAAATTANAAGTGCCGAGCAGCATCCCAATGCAGACCGCTTGCGCGTGTGCCAAGTGGATGTCGGCCAACCCACCTTGCTCAACATTGTTTGCGGCGCACCCAATGCGCGTGTGGGCATNCGNATNCCTTGCGCCATGGTGGGCGCAGAGTTGCCCCCCGNTGAAGATGGTCAACCCTTCCAGATCAAGGTGGGCAAACTGCGCGGTGTCGAAAGCCAGGGCATGTTGTGCTCAGCCAAAGAACTCAAAATTGCAGACGATCATGGCGGCTTGCTAGAGTTGCCTGCCGATGCCCCCCTGGGCGAAAGCATTCGCACTTATTTGAAGCTCGACGATACGCTTTTCACACTCAAACTCACGCCTAACTTGGCACATTGCTTGAGTGTCTACGGCATTGCCCGAGAAGTTTCTGCATTAACGGGTACGCCCTTAAAAGCACCTGAATTCAAATCACTTGCGGCACAAGTTCAAGAGACATTGCCGGTGGCCGTGCATGCCACTGATTTGTGTGGCCGATTCAGCGGCAGGGTGGTGAAGGGCGTCAATCCCAAATCCCAAACGCCCGCATGGATGGTGGACCGTTTGGCGCGATGTGGCCAACGCAGTGTGAGCCCCTTGGTGGACATTTCAAACTACGTGATGTTTGAGTTTGGGCGGCCTTCCCACATTTTTGACCTCAACAAAATTCATGGCGGTTTGCAAGTTCGCTGGGGCCGCGCCGATGAGTCACTGAAGCTGCTCAACGGCAGCACCGTGACGGTAGACGACAAAGTGGGTGTGATTGCAGACGACGCTCAAGTAGAGTCCTTGGCTGGCATCATGGGTGGCGATGCCACTGCGGTGTCTGATGACACGCAAAACATTTACATCGAAGCCGCCTACTGGTGGCCCAAAGCCATTGCCGGCCGGTCACGCCGTTACAACTTTTCAACCGACGCGGGCCATCGCTTTGAGCGCGGTGTCGACCCTGAAAGCACGGTTGAACACATTGAGCGCATTACCCAATTGGTGATTGATATTTGCGGTACACCTTCAACGCAAATTGGCCCTGTCGATGATCAAAAGTTGAACATGCCAGTTCGCAAGCCCGTCACATTGCGCGTGGCGCGTGCCAACAAAGTCATCGGCATGACCTTGAGCCAGAAGCAATGTGCCGATGCACTGCGTGGCTTGGGTTTTGAAGTTTCAGAAACAGAAGGCTTGATCACGGTCAACCCTCCCAGCTGGCGCTTCGATTTGGAAATTGAAGAAGACCTCATTGAAGAGGTTGCACGCATGGTGGGCTACACCCAGCTTCCCACCACGCCACCCTTGGCCCCCATCACGGCCAAAATTCGCAAAGAAAGTGTGCGCGGCCCGTTTGCAGTGCGTCGCAGTTTGGCAGCGCTTGGTTACCAAGAGACCATCAACTTCAGTTTTGTGGAAGAACGCTGGGAGCATGAACTGGCGGGCAACCCCAACCCGCTCAAATTGCTCAACCCCATTGCCAGCCAAATGAGTGTGATGCGCACCAGCCTGCTGGGATCCTTGTTGCAAGTGGTGAAGTTCAACCTAGATCGCAAAGCCGATCGCGTGCGTGTCTTTGAATTGGGGCGGGTGTTTTTGCGCGATGCCTCGGTGAAGGATTCAGACACCACCGTTGAAGGTTTGAGTCAGCCCATGCGTGTGTCGGGCGTCGCTTATGGGCCGGTGTCTTCTACTTCCTGGAGCGGTAAGGTTCGAAACGTCGATTTCTTTGACGTCAAAGGTGAAATAGAGGCTTTGTTGGCACCCGCCAAGCCGGTGTTTGCGTCGGCTGAACATCCTGCCATGCACCCTGGACGTTGTGCTCAGGTTTCTTTGTATGGCAATGTGCTTGGCCATGTGGGGGAGTTGCATCCTCGTTGGCGTCAGTCATGGGACCTCCAGCAGGCGCCTATTTTGTTTGAACTCGATTTGGAGGCCGTCCTTCAGCGAGACGTGCCAGTGGCGCAAGGCGTCGAAAAATTCCAAGCCGTAGAGCGAGACATTGCAGTCGTGGTGGCCGAAAAAGTAACACACGCTGAATTGATGGCAGCAGTTCATGAAGCCCCTACAGCTGGCCTGCTTCGAAGTGCTGTTCTATTTGATGTGTTCCGTCCACAGGCCTCGCTTGGTGTTGAAAAAAGTTTGGCTGTGCGACTTGTTTTGAACAGCGACGAAGCCTCATTGACAGATGTGCAAATTGAATCCACAGTCAAGTCTGTGCTAGATCATTTGGCATTGAAGATAGCTGCCCGTTTGCGCACCTGATGCCTGCTTGAAAGTGACTATGAATTTTTCTGTTGAAAGCCTCGAAACACCAGCCCTTACCAAGGCGCACCTGGCTGATTTGTTGTTCGAACAAATTGGTCTGAACAAGCGCGAATCTAAGGACATGGTTGATTCTTTCTTTGACTTGATTGCGATGCAACTGGTACAAGGAGCGGATGTCAAAATCTCCGGCTTTGGCAATTTCCAAATTCGTGAGAAAGCGCCGCGGCCAGGTCGCAACCCGCGCACCGGTGAACTGATCCCCATTGAAGCCAGGCGTGTGTCCACCTTTCATGCAAGCCACAAGCTGAAAGCGGTCATTCAAGGCGATGAAAAATTGTGAGACTGACTTTCACTGAATCTTGCTGACTTCCAGTCTCTTCAAAATATTTTCTGGAATCCTTCAAAAATTTAATCAATAGCCCCTTTACTCGGCCCCCATGCTTAGAGTAAGCTTGCACTCCCCTTAGCAAGTTAGTGATTTCAATGGAGAACTCCCTCCCGTCTATACCAGCCAAGCGCTACTTCACCATTGGTGAGGTGGGCGAGCTTTGCGGTGTCAAGCCGCACGTGCTGCGCTATTGGGAGCAGGAATTTACCCAACTTCGTCCGGTCAAGCGCCGCGGCAATCGCCGTTATTACCAGCACCACGAAGTGCTCATGATTCGCCGTATCCGCGATTTGCTTTATGAGCAAGGCTTCACCATCAGTGGCGCTCGCAACAAAATGCAAGAACTGGCTCAATCTCAAAAAGGCTTGAAAAAAGATGCCCTTGAATTGAGCACTGCGGACGATGAAATCATGGAAGAATTCGACGAAGACATGGCCGCTTTCTCAGAGGGTGAGCAACCCTCTGTGATGGCCATGGAAAGCGCTCAAAGGGCAACACAACTGCAAGCCTCAAGCAGCCTGCCAACCCTGCGCCGTGAATTGATGGATATCAGAGACTTGCTCTCAAATTGACGGCATTCTCGGGCTATAATTTAAAGCTTGTCGGCGTGTAGCGCAGCCTGGTAGCGCACTTGCATGGGGTGCAAGGGGTCGCGAGTTCGAATCCCGCCACGCCGACCATTGATGTTTGACAAAAGCTCTTAAGAACAAATTCTTAAGAGCTTTTTTCTTGGCGAGTTATCACACCTCAAGACACCTCAAGACGCCTCGGGTTTGGCTTCCTGCGCCGCAGCACCTTGCTCAGACTGAATGTTAATGGCCATAGGACCCTTGGGGCCATCGGTCAAGTCAAAGCTAACCCTAGCACCCTCTTTAAGGCTTTTAAAGCCTTCCATGGTGATGGCAGAAAAGTGCGCAAAAGCGTCTGGGCCGCCACCATCGGGCTGAATAAATCCAAATCCCTTGGCGTCATTGAACCACTTCACTGTTCCGTTGAGCATGCATGTCTCCATCCGTTTGATTTATAGGACATTTAAAGCACTGTTTTTGACGTTGTCAATTCAAGGTTTACCCGACTGATGCAAAATTGCTGCATTGCGACATAAGGACTTTTTAAGGGGTCGGCTCAGAACCCCGCTGAGTCTCTATAGAATGAAATCATGGCAACAGAGAAACCTAAAAAACCAAATTCACCAAACCCGCCCGGATCGGTTGGGGATCCTGCTAGTACCCCCGGAAATAGTGATTCTGTGGTTTTAGAAAGACGACCTGCCAAAGTTGGACCGCCTCAGATGTACCAAGTTGTCATGCTGAATGACGACTACACCCCCATGGAGTTTGTTGTTTTGGTGCTTCAAGAGTTTTTTAACAAAGACCGAGAAGCTGCCACGCAAATCATGTTGAAAATTCACTTGGACGGCAAGGGCATTTGTGGGGTTTTCTCTCGTGATGTGGCCGCTACAAAGGTCGATCAAGTGCTTGATGCAGCCAATCAGGCCGGACACCCACTTCAGTGTGTGAGCGAGCCTGTGGCATGAATCGCACAAAAAGTCGGCAAGAATGTGGCATAAAGCAGTTGCAATCTAACAAATCTACCCAACCTAATATTTTTAACCTCCGCAATGCATTGAAGGAAATCACATGATTGCCCAAGAATTGGAAGTCAGTTTGCACATGGCCTTTGTTGAGGCGCGTCAGCAGCGACACGAGTTCATTACCGTAGAGCATTTGCTGTTGGCATTGCTAGACAACCCCAGCGCAGCAGAAGTGTTGCGCGCGTGTTCGGCGCAAGTGACGATTTGCGTCAATCGCTGGCCACCTTTATCAAAGACAACACGCCCCAAGTGGCGGGTACCGAAGAAGTCGACACGCAACCCACATTGGGTTTTCAGCGTGTGATTCAGCGCGCCATCATGCACGTTCAATCGACCGGCAGTGGCAAAAAAGAAGTCACCGGTGCTAATGTGCTGGTTGCGATTTTTGGTGAAAAAGATTCGCACGCTGTGTACTACTTGCACCAACAAGGCATTACACGTTTGGACGTTGTTAATTTCATCGCCCACGGTATTCGAAAAAGCGATCCACCCGAAGCCACCAAGGGCAGTGATTCTGCACCTGCGCCTGAAAGTGAAGAGGGCAGCGGCAACTCTGAACGAAACGAGAAGGCATCGCCTTTAGAGCAGTTCACTCAGAACTTGAACCAGCTGGCCAAAGAGGGCAAGATCGACCCGCTCATTGGCCGCGAATATGAGGTCGAGCGCACCATCCAAATTTTGTGCCGTCGGCGTAAAAACAATCCTCTGTTGGTGGGCGAGGCCGGTGTCGGTAAAACGGCCATTGCAGAAGGCTTGGCTTGGCGCATCACGCAATCTAGCGTGCCAGAAATTTTGGCAGAGGCTGTGGTCTATTCACTGGACATGGGTGCTTTGCTTGCAGGTACCAAGTACCGAGGTGATTTTGAGCAGCGCCTGAAGGGTGTTTTGAAGGCCTTGAAAGACAGGCCGCACGCGGTCTTGTTCATCGACGAAATTCACACGCTCATCGGCGCCGGTGCGGCATCGGGGGGCACATTGGATGCTTCCAATTTGCTCAAGCCTGCGCTGTCTAGCGGCCAGCTAAAGTGCATTGGTGCCACCACCTTCACCGAATACCGCGGCATCTTTGAAAAAGATGCGGCCCTGTCACGTCGCTTCCAAAAGGTCGACGTGGTCGAGCCTACTGTGGCAGAAACAGTCGACATTTTGAAGGGCTTGAAGTCTCGCTTTGAAGAACACCACAGCGTGAAGTATGCCAATGCCGCCTTGCAGGCCGCTGCTGAGTTGTCTGCCAAATTCATCAACGATCGTCATTTGCCCGACAAGGCCATTGACGTGATTGACGAAGCCGGCGCAGCCCAGCGCATCTTGCCACCTTCCAAGCGCAAGAAAACCATCGGCAAGGCCGAGGTTGAAGACATCGTGGCCAAGATTGCACGCATTCCGCCAGCCAATGTGTCCAACGACGATCGCAGCAAATTGCAAACCATTGAGCGGGATTTGAAGAGTGTGGTGTTTGGGCAAGACAAGGCGATCGAAGTCTTGGCGTCCGCTGTCAAAATGGCGCGCTCTGGCTTGGGTAAAACAGACAAGCCCATTGGTTCATTCTTGTTCAGTGGCCCCACCGGTGTGGGTAAAACAGAAGCGGCCAAGCAGTTGGCCTACATCATGGGCATCGACCTCATTCGCTTTGACATGTCAGAGTACATGGAGCGTCATGCNGTNAGCCGCTTAATTGGTGCGCCTCCAGGCTATGTGGGCTTTGACCAAGGTGGCTTGCTNACNGAAGCCGTGACCAAGAAACCGCATTGCGTTTTGTTGCTCGACGAAATTGAAAAAGCGCACCCCGACATTTTCAATGTGTTGCTGCAGGTCATGGACCATGGCACCTTGACGGACAACAACGGCCGCAAAGCCGACTTCCGCAATGTGATCATCATCATGACCACCAATGCTGGCGCAGAGACCATGAACAAGGCCACCATTGGCTTTACCAATCCGCGTCAGGCGGGCGACGAAATGGGCGATATCAAGCGCTTGTTCACGCCAGAGTTCCGCAATCGTTTGGACGCCATGGTCAGCTTCAAGGCCTTGGACGAGCAAATCATCATGCGCGTGGTTGACAAGTTCTTGTTGCAACTAGAAACCCAGTTGACTGAAAAGAAAGTCGACGTCACGTTCAGCGACAATTTGCGCAAGTTTTTGGCCAAAAAAGGTTTCGACCCACTCATGGGTGCAAGACCCATGCAGCGCTTGATTCAAGACACCATTCGCAAGGCCTTGGCCGACGAATTGTTGTTTGGTCGCCTTATTGATGGGGGTCGTTTGAGCGTCGACTTGGACGAAAAGGATGAGGTTTTGTTAGACATCCAGCCTCTGCCCAAGAAAGAGGGGCGGAATTCAAAATCTGAACCCCATGAGCCTGAAGAGGCAACTGCCAACTGAAAAAAGCCGGATTCGTCCGGCTTTTTTGTTGATCAAGCTGAAGGCAGGGTATGTGATTCAAATCCGTCCCCAGATGAAAAGTAAAATCTGACCTGGACGATTTAAAGAACAACAAGGAATTTGAAATGGCTGGCCACAGTAAATGGGCAAATATTCAACACCGCAAGGGCAGGCAGGACGAAAAACGCCAGCGCATATGGACCCGTGTCGTCCGAGAGATCATGGTGGCTGCCAGAACCGGCGGCGGTGATCCTACTGCCAACCCCCGTTTGCGCCTGGCCATTGAGAAGGCCAAGGCGGCCAACATGCCGGCCGATACGGTCAAACGCAACATTGACAAGGCCACAGGCANTTTGGAAGGTGTGACCTACGAAGAAATTCGCTACGAAGGCTACGGCATTGGCGGTGCGGCCATCATTGTTGACACCATGACCGACAACCGCGTGCGCACCGTGGCAGAAGTTCGACACGCCTTCAGTAAACATGGCGGCAACATGGGCACCGAAGGTTCGGTGGCTTTTCAGTTCAAGCACTGCGGCCAATTGATTTTTGCACCGGGCACCTCAGAAGACAAAGTGATGGAAGTGGCACTAGAAGCCGGCGCTGAAGATGTCATTGCCGACGATGAAGGCGCCATCGAAGTNCTGACGTCGACGACAGATTTTGAAACAGTTAAAAATGCCCTTGAAGCCGNTGGTTTGATGGCAGACATGGCGGAAGTCACCATGCGCGCAGAGAACAGCATCGATCTTTCAGGCGATGATGCTGCCAAAATGCAAAAACTCTTGGATATCTTGGAAGATTTAGACGATGTGCAAAACGTTTTCCACAACGCAACCATTTCTGAATAAGGCTTGATCAATGAAAGTATTGGTAGTAGGTGGTGGCGGACGTGAGCATGCTTTGGCTTGGAAGTTGTCGCAATCACAACGCATTCAAAAAGTGTTTGTAGCGCCAGGCAATGGCGGCACAGCGCGCGACCCCAATTTGGTCGATGTGCCTATCTCCGGATGTAAAGGCACTGCGCGAATGGGCGCAACAAGAAAAAATCGATCTCACGGTGGTGGGGCCTGAGGCCCCATTGGCCGCAGGCATTGTGGATGAGTTTCGTGCGCATGCCATGAAAATTTTTGGACCCACGAAAGCAGCCGCGCAATTGGAAAGCTCGAAAGCTTTTTCCAAAGCGTTCATGCATCGACACGGCATTCCAACTGCACTTTATGAAACCTTCACGGATGCAGCACTTGCGCATGCTTACATCGACAAAATGGGTGCACCTATTGTGGTGAAAGCCGATGGCTTAGCGGCAGGCAAGGGCGTGGTAGTGGCCATGACAGCCATAGAAGCGCACGAAGCCATTGACTTCATGTTGCAGGGCAACCAGCTGGGTGTTGTACACAACGCAGGCGCAGATGGAACAGCCGTACCCCGCGTTGTCATTGAAGAATTTTTGCAAGGCGAAGAGGCCAGCTTCATTGTGTTGTGTGATGGCAAGAATGTGGTGGCCTTGGCTACCAGCCAGGATCACAAGCGCTTGCTAGACCACGATGAAGGCCCCAACACAGGAGGCATGGGTGCTTACTCTCCGGCGCCCGTGGTCACGGCCCAAGTGCACGCGCGCGCCATGCGTGAAGTCATCATGCCGACCATCAAGGGCATGGAAAAAGATGGCATTCCCTACACCGGCTTTTTGTATGCTGGCCTCATGATTGATGAACAAGGTCAGCCCAAAACATTGGAGTTCAATTGCCGCATGGGCGACCCGGAAACCCAGCCGATCATGATGCGCTTGAAGAGCGATTTGGTGGAAGTCATGTTGGCTGCCACCAGCGAAAAATTGGACACGGTTGAGTTGGAGTGGGACAGGCGAGTCGCTTTGGGGGTCGTGATGGCAGCCGCTGGTTACCCCATGAACCCACGCAAGGGTGATGTCATTACGGGATTGCCTAAAGACGAGATGGATGCCATGGTGTTCCATGCTGGAACAACCGCGAAGGAGGGCCAAACGCTCAGTTCAGGGGGGCGCGTCCTGTGCGTCACTGTGCTGGCCGATTCGGTGAAGCAAGCACAACACAAAGCCTATGAAGTGGCCAAAGGCATTCACTTTGACGGACAACAATATCGAAAAGATATTGGGTTTAGGGCCATCAAATCGTGAACACGCTCGAAGAACAATCAGTACCCGCATCGGCGTTAATTCCCGGGCCCTATGCGCATCAAATGAAGGGCCATGTTTGGGCCGCTTGGCTACTCAAGCTGATTGGTTGGCGAGTTGATTTCCATGGTTTACCCACGCTGCAAGGTGTGGCCATTGTGTATCCGCACACCAGCAATTGGGATTTCTGCACAGCCATGTTGTGCAAATGGACCATGGGCTTGCCCTTGTTTTTTTGGTGCAAAGATTCCTTGTTGAAAATTCCTGTGTTTGGTCCTTGGCTTCGCTGGATTGGTGGCGTGCCCATTGATCGGTCTTCGTCGCGCGGTGTCGTGGGTGCCATGGTCGAGGTTTTTGCAGAACACCAGCGCGCAGATAAATTCTTGTGGATTGGTTTGTCGCCCGAAGGCACTCGAAGGCGCACAGAGGGATGGCGCAGTGGCTTTTATCAATTGGCCATGGGCGCCAATTTACCCTTGGCTGTGGTGCATCTTGATTACGCCAAAAAGCAGATGAAGTTTGAAGGCTTCTTGAAACTTTCTGGCGATGTCGAACTTGATTACGCTCGCATCCGAAAAATGTACGAAGGTGTTGAAGGTTTTCACAAAGACAAAGTCGCCCCCATTCGGCCATTGCCCGCTAGAGAAAACAGCCAATAGACTACAAACAGAGAATTTAGAAAGACACAGCATGCAAGTTAGCCAAGCCCATAGCGTTCGGCAATACCTCATCCAGCTTCAAGCAAAAATTACCCAGTCTTTGCATGACTTGGATGGCACGCCTTTTGTGGTCGATGCTTGGAAAAAGCCAGAAGGCGAGATGTTGCAAGGCGACGGCATTACCCAAATTCTGGAAGGTGGGCCTGTGTTTGAAAGGGCTGGCTGCGGCTTCTCACATGTGACCGGCCCAAAGCTGCCGCCTTCGGCCACGCAGCATCGACCCGAGTTGGCGGGCGCGCCATTTGAAGCCATGGGCTTGTCTTTGGTCTTTCATCCACGCAACCCCTATGTGCCCACCGTTCACATGAATGTTCGAATGATTGTGGCCAAGCCCGAGGGTAAAGCGCCTGTGGCGTGGTTTGGTGGCGGCATGGACCTTACCCCTTACTACGGTTTTGAAGAAGATGCGGTGCACTTTCATCAAACCTGCAAAGAGGCTGTTCAGCCTTATGGCGCAGAACTACACCCACGGTTTAAAAAATGGTGTGATGAGTATTTCTTTTTAAAGCACCGCAACGAAGCACGCGGCGTTGGCGGCATTTTTTACGATGACTTTGCAGAACTTGGTTTTGAAAAAGGATTCGCCATGATGCAAGACGTGGGCAACGGACTTTTGAAAGCCTACATGCCTCTCGTGATGCGCAGAAAAGACACGCCTTACGGCGAGCGCGAAAGAGATTTCCAACTCTATCGCCGTGGTCGGTACGTCGAATTCAATTTGGTCTGGGACCGGGGTACGCATTTCGGTTTGCAATCAGGCGGCCGCACTGAGTCGATTTTGTTGTCCATGCCTTCGCTGGTGACATGGTCCTACAACAGAGTCGATGCGCCCGATTCAGCAGAGGCTCAATTGGCCAGTCAATTTTTGAAACCAAGGGATTGGGTTTGACATCACAACGCATTGGCATTTTGGGCGGCGCATTTGATCCGCCGCACATTGCCCATGTGGCCATGGCCGAAGCTGCCATCGTTCAATTTCATTTGGACGAGTTGATTGTGGTGCCTACTGGGAAAGCTTGGCACAAACCTAGAGATTTAAGCAATGGGGAGCACAGGGCTGCAATGGCCAGGCTGGCTTTCAGTCACTTAAGCAAGGCCCGGGTGNATGAGATTGAGTTGAATCGAGGGGGCCCTAGTTACACCATCGACACCTTGCGAAGNCTTTCTGATCAGTATCCAGATGCCCAGTTCTTTTTATTGATCGGGGAAGATCAGGGCAAAGCCTTGGCAACATGGCATGAAATTGGTGAAATTGCCCAGCGAGCTATAATTTGCGTCGCTGAACGCGAGATGTCCGAATTCTCAGACTCCGACGCTCCCAGCCATGACATCCCCACTCAGGCCTTGAAATTGCCCAATTTGCCACACAGTGCAACGCAAGTTCGAGCACGGGTGGCCCAAGGGCAAGCCATTGACGCTCTGGTCCCACCGACCGTTGCGCTGTATATTCAAAGCCATCACCTCTACCAGCCTGCACGATGAACGATACCTCTGCCAAAAAAGACACCCAAAAACTCCAGCGCATTGTTGTTGATGCATTGGAAGATGTGAAAGCACAAGAAATTGTGGTGTTCGACACAGAAGAGATGTCCGCTCTTTTTGAGCGGGTCATCATCGCGTCAGGTACTTCCAACCGTCAAACCAAAGCCTTGGCAGCCAGCGTGCGCGACAAGGTCAAAGAAGCGGGCTACCCCAAACCTCGCATTGAGGGTGAAGACAATGGAGAGTGGATCATTGTCGATTGCGGCAGCGTCGTTGCGCACGTGATGCAGCCAACCATTCGTTCTTACTACAATCTTGAAGAAATTTGGGGCGATAAGCCGGTGCGTCTGAAACTGGGCGCACCCAAGCCTGCTGAACCTGTGCGCAAGCCCGTTGCCAAGAAGAAGGCCAATGTCAGTGCAGGACGCACGCCTGCAAGGCGTGATTCTGTGCCGGTTGGGCCCATGGGCTCGGAAGCGCTCAAGCCCACGCGCAAAGTGCCGGCTAAATCAAGCGGCAAACCTGCTGCTAAAACAGCGGGCAAAGCACCTGCCAAATCAAGCAGCAAGCCTGCTTCAAAATCTGTCGGTAAACCTGCCAGCAAACCTGCGAACAAGCCTAGCGCCAAACCAGCAGCCAAGGCAGCACCTAAGGCAGCACCTAAGCCAGCAACCAAGTCCTTCGCCAAGGCCAAGCCTAAGGCCTGAGTTTCATGAAGCTGCTAATTGTGGCAGTGGGGCAACGCGTCCCCGATTGGGCGCAAACTGCGTGGGACGATTACGCCAAGCGCTTTCCCCCTGAGCTCAAAGTAGAGCTGAAGGCTGTGAAGACCGAGCCCCGCAGTTCTAAAACCTATGAAAACTTGGTGGCAGCTGAGCGCCAACGCATTGAGGCGGTCATACCACGCGGCACTCGCATTGTGGTGTTGGACGAGCGCGGCACCGCATTGAGAACCACCGCTCTTGCACAGCGTTTGAAAGATTGGCAACTTGGCGGTGATGATGTTGCGCTCATTATTGGGGGGCCAGATGGTTTAGAGCCAGCCTTTAGAGATGCAGCACACGAACGCATTCGATTGTCCGATCTCACGCTGCCACACGCCATGGCCAGAGTCTTGCTGATCGAACAGTTGTACCGAGCTTGGTCGATCAATGCCAACCATCCTTACCACCGAGAATAAACTTGCAATGAAAGATTTCGTTTACCTGGCCTCGCAAAGTCCTAGACGCAAACAATTGCTCGAACAGATAGGCGTTCGGTATGAGTTGTTGTTGGCCACGCCAGACGAAGATGCTGAATCGCTAGAACGCGTGATACCCGGTGAAGCCCCTTTGACCTACGTGAAGCGTGTGACGCAATTGAAACTTGAAGCTGCCGTCAAACGCATGCAAGCGCGAAGCTTAAAACCTGCGCCTGTGTTGTGCGCTGACACCACTGTGGCCTTAGGCCGAGTGATCTTAGGCAAACCCGAAAATGAACAAGATGCCGTGCGAATTTTAAAAACTTTGTCTGGCCAAACTCACAGAGTCTTGACTGCCGTGGCTGTAGCTTCAGGCCGCCGAC
>JGI25924J51412_1000010_pt1 | contig 19265 bp, 19 predicted proteins | sample LauGreFaBDMM15SD_2_FD_51412 | JGI IMG/M metagenome (IMG submission 51412) | reverse complement strand
GTTCGCGGGTTCCAACAATCCACTTTGGGGCCTTCAGACAGCACCAACAGCCTGTATTTGGGCGGACCTAAGAAAATTGTTTTGAATGCCGAGCTCATGGCCCCATTTCCGGGCGCTGGCAACGATCGCACCTTGCGACTTTTTGCCTTTACCGACGTCGGCCGAGCGTTTGGCGAGAACGAAAAGATCAATCTCAACGAACTTCGCTCCTCTATTGGCGTGGGTTTAAGCTGGATTTCACCCATGGGTCCTTTGCGCTTTTCATATGCCTTGCCTATGAAGCGTCAGGTTGCGGATAAAATCCAAAGATTGCAATTCCAAATCGGAACTTCCTTTTAATGAAAACACTTCGTCATTTCTCACAAGTTTGTTTGTTGGCATTCGGTGCACTGGGTGCGGCCGCGGTCAGCGCACAGGAATTCAAAATCGGTTTTGTCAACACAGATCGCATCTTTCGCGAGGCCAGCACTGCCAAGACTGCACAGGCTAAGTTGGAGCAAGAATTTTCAAAGCGTGAAAAAGATTTGGTCGACTTGGGTAACACCATCAAAACTGCGTCTGATAAGTTTGAGCGTGAAGCGCCCACACTGTCTGAAACACANCGCAACACACGTCAAAAGCAACTCATGGACCAAGACCGCGAGTTTCAACGNAAGCGCCGTGAATTTCAAGAAGANNTGAACACGCGCAAAAATGAAGAACAACAAGTGGTCATTGAACGTGCAAACCGAGCCGTGAAAGTGGTGGCTGAAGCTGAAAAGTACGACGTTATTTTCCAAGAAGCTGTCTACATCAACCCCAAGCACGACATCACCGACAAAGTCATCAAGTCTCTCAACGCCACGGCTGGCAAATAAGCGCCCGCACCGAGAGAAATGGACTCGTGTTGTGCTGCTTCTTGGCGACATCGTTAAGGCTCTAGGCGGCAGCCTTCAAGGCAGTCCACAAACCCCCATTGAAAAACTGGCCCCGCTTGAAACCGCGGGACCAGCTGACTTGAGTTTTCTCAGTCACCCCAAGTACCAAATGCACTTAACGCAATCTCTTGCGGCTTGTGTCATTGTCACGCCGCAATTCAAAGAATTGGCAATCACGCGCGGTGCTTGCATCGTGACCGAAGACCCCTATCACTACTTCGCCAAACTCACGCAATTTTGGAAAAAACAAACCACACCTGCTGGGCATGCCCGAATTCACCCCAGTGCTGTGGTCGACCCCGAAGCCTACATTGCCGACACAGCCATCATCGGCCCTTTGTGTGTGGTCGAGCGGGGGGCCAAGGTGGGTGCCCATTCTCAATTGAAATCGAGAGTGACTTTGGGTGAGGCTTGCGAAATTGGCGAACGCTGCATTGTTCACTCAGGGGTCGTGATAGGTGCTGATGGCTTTGGCTTTGCCCCGCACCAAGGTACGTGGGAAAAAATTGAACAACTCGGCGCTGTGAAAATTGGCAACGATGTAGAGATTGGCGCCAACACATGCATCGACCGGGGCGCCTTGCAAGACACCCTCATTGAAGACGGCGTCAAACTAGACAACCTCATTCAAATCGGCCACAACGTGCACATTGGCAAACACACTGCCATGGCGGGTTGTGTGGGTGTGGCGGGCAGTGCGCGCATTGGCGCCCATTGCACGCTGGGTGGCGGGGCCATTGTTTTGGGACACCTCACTTTGGCAGATGGCGTGCATATTTCTGCGGCCACTGTTGTCACGCGTTCTATTTCACAAGCTGGCAATTACACAGGCCTGTTCCCCATCGACGACAATGCCACATGGGAAAAGAATGCCGCCAGCTTGAAGCAACTGCACAAGTTGCGCGATCGAATTAAATCCTTGGAGGCTCAACTCCTTCAGCCACCATTTCAGGACAAAAAATCATGATGGACATCTACCAAATCCTCAAACAGTTGCCACATCGTTTTCCAATTTTGTTGGTTGACCGTGTGCTTGAAATTGAAAAGGGTGTGCGCATCAAAGCGCTGAAAAATGTCTCCGTCAACGAGCCTTATTTCTCCGGACATTTTCCATCGCGCCCGGTCATGCCCGGCGTGTTGATGCTAGAGGCATTGGCGCAGGCGGCGGCATTGTTGGCTTTCGATACCATGGGCGAGACGCCCGACGAAAACACCGTGTATTACTTTGCAGGCATTGACGGTGCCAGGTTCAAGCGGCCAGTAGAGCCAGGCGATCAACTCATTTTGGAAGTTGAACTCGATCGCATGAAAGCAGGTGTTTTCAAGTTCAAGGCGCGCGCCAAAGTAGGCGAAGAAATTGCGGTGGAAGCCGAACTCATGTGCACCATGCGCAAAGTGGCTTAACAATCAAGACTATGACGACGCAGTCTCGTATTCACGCCACGGCCCTTGTTGATTCTGCTGCTCAGCTAGACAGCAGTGTCACGGTAGGGCCTTACACGGTCATTGGCCCTCATGTTCGCATTGATGCGGGAACCTCGGTGGGCAGCCACTGTGTCATTGAAGGCCACACCACCATTGGCAAAGACAACAAAATATTTCAGTTCAACTCTTTAGGTGCAGTGCCGCAAGATAAAAAATATGCCGGCGAGCCCTGTGAGTTGGTCATTGGCGAGCGCAACACCATCCGCGAGTTTTGTACGTTCAACATTGGCTCGCCTGGCGACACCGGTGTCACCCAGTTGGGCAACGACAACTGGATCATGGCCTATGTCCATTTGGCGCACGATTGCAAGGTGGGCAACCACACTATTTTTGCCAACAGTTCGCAACTGGCGGGCCATGTGCACGTAGACGACTGGGTTATTTTGGGCGGCTTCACGGTGGTCCATCAGTTCTGTCGTTTGGGTGCGCACAGTTTCACCGCCATGCATTCTTTGTTGTTTGCCGATTTACCGCCCTTTGTCATGGCCCAAGGTCAGCCAGCACAGCCAAGATCGATGAACTTTGAAGGCCTGAGAAGGCGCGGCTTCTCGCCTGAAAGAATTTCAGCAGTCAAGGCCATGTACAAAAGCTTGTACCGTCAGCAACTCACACTGGCTCAGGCCCAAACTGAAATTGAGTTGCTGACGCAAAAGTACCCAGAAGCCAAGAGCGATGTCGACATGATGATCGGCTTCTTGCAAGGCACATCCCCAGACCGCGGCATTGTGAGATAAGTGGTGCAAGCGCCTGGCATATCTTCGCTGTCCAAAGCCCCTGATGGGGCTTTTTCCATGGCCATGGTGGCTGGTGAAACTTCAGGCGATTTGTTAGCAGGTTTAATGATGCAGGGCATTCGCGCGCAATGGCCCAAAGCCAATTTGTATGGCATTGGCGGGCCTCGCATGCAAGCCCAAGGCTTTAACGCGTTATGGCCTTCAGACAAATTGGCCGTGCGTGGTTATGTCGAGGTATTGCGGCACTACCGAGAAATTGTAGGCATTCGCAATCAACTCAAAGCACAATTGTTGGCCAAACCGCCCCAGGTTTTTGTGGGTGTAGACGCACCCGATTTCAACCTCGACTTGGAGCACGACTTAAAGCAAGCGGGCATTCCGACGGTGCATTTTGTGTGTCCTTCCATTTGGGCTTGGCGCGCGGAGCGCATTGAGAAAATCAAACAAAGTGTGGACCATGTGTTGTGCATTTTCCCCTTTGAAACTGAATTGCTGCATGCTCACGGCATTCCAGCCACCTATGTAGGACACCCTTTGGCGCAAGCCATTCCCATGCATGTTGATGCGCTCAAAGCGCGGCAAGAATTGAAATTGGAAGCAGACAGGCCCGTGGTGGCATTGCTTCCGGGAAGTCGCGAATCAGAAATCACCTATTTGGCCGAACGGTTTTTGAAAACGGCCATGTTGCTAAGTCAGCAACAACCGAAATTGCAATTTGTGTTGCCCGCCATGCCTGCCATGCAATCGCGCATCGAACGCATTCGCGACAAGGTGGGCGCCACACACGTTCAAATTTTGAAGGGGCAATCGCATGCGGCATTGGCGGCTTGCGATGTCACACTCATTGCCAGTGGCACGGCCACACTCGAAGCGGCACTGTTTAAAAAGCCCATGGTCATTGCTTACAACATGAACTGGATCAGCTGGCAAATGATGAAGCGCAAAAAACTGCAGCCATGGGTGGGCCTGCCCAACATCTTGGCGCAAGAGTTTTGCGTGCCTGAACTTTTACAAGATCAAGCCACGCCAGAGAATATGGCTGTGGCTGTTTTGGACTGGTTGCGTTCTCCCGAGAAGGCCCAAGCCTTGGCCAGTCGTTTTGAAACCATGCACCAGTCCTTGCTGCGTGATACGCCCACATTGGCAGCCTATGCGATCCAAACGCTTGTTAAAGCCTGAACAGGTCAGCTTGGCCTGGGACACGCCTGGTTTACTGGCGGGTGTGGATGAGGCTGGGCGGGGCCCGTTAGCCGGTCCGGTGGTGGCCGCTGCGGTCATCTTGGACGATCTCAAGTCGATCAAAGGCTTGGCAGACTCCAAAAAATTATCGGCCAAAACCCGCGAGCGTTTGTTCGACGAAATCCGTGCCAAGGCTTTGTGCTTTGCCATTGCAGAAGCCAGCGTAGAAGAAATCGATCGCTTGAATATTTTGCAAGCCACGATGTTGGCCATGCAAAGAGCCGTAGAAGCTTTGCGTTTAAAGCCCACGCTGGTCTATGTTGATGGCAACCGCTTGCCCATCTTGGATGTGCGCGCAGAGGCCATTGTGAAGGGCGATGAAAAAATTCAAGAAATTTCCGCCGCCTCTATTTTGGCCAAAGTACATCGCGATCGAATGTGCGATGAAATGCATCGGCAGTATCCGGCCTATGGGTTTGATGCTCACAAAGGTTATGGCACAGCGATTCACCTGAAGGCTTTGCAAACTTGGGGTGCCACACCGTTTCACCGTCAAACTTTTGCGCCAGTGACCCAGGCCATCTTGGCGGCCCAAAAATCATGAAACTGATCACCTCCAAAGACAATCCTCGGCTGAAAACCATTCGCCGTTTGGCCCAAGACTCGCAGGCTTATCGCAAACTGGGGTGGGTCTGGTTGGAAGGCGACCATCTGTGCCGTGCTGCACTGGCGCGAGGCTTCAAGCCCGAATTGGCCATCTTCACAGAGTCCATTTGGCAAGCCTCAGAGTTTGAGTGGTCGCAATGTGCGAATGAAGTTTGGACGGTGCCTGATGATTTGTTTGCAGGTTTAAGTGCACTTGAATCTCCCGCCAAAATGGGTTTCTTGTTGAAGCTGCCTGAGCCGCCTGAGTTAGACCCTCATGCCGCCACAGTGGTGTTAGACCGGCTTCAAGATGCTGGCAATGTAGGCGCCATTTTGCGCAGCGCTTCTGCTTTTGGTTTCAAGCAGGTGGTGGCCATTAAGGGCACGGCCGGCTTGTGGTCGACCAAAGTATTGCGTGCCGGTATGGGCGCGCATTTCGGCTTGCAATTGATTGAGTCAGCCAGTGCAGAGAATCTTCAATCTCTCAAGATGCCTTTGCTTGGCACTGACGCGCACGAGGGCCCGTATTTGCACGAATTGCTCAAACAGGGTGGGTTGACTCAGAAGTGTGCTTGGGTGATGGGGCATGAAGGGCAGGGCGTTTCAGCCGAAATCATGGCTCTGGTGACCCAAAAAATCAGAATTTCTCAACCAGGCGGCGAGGAATCTTTGAATGTGGCCACGGCTGCGGCCATTTGCCTTCACGCCAGTGCCACCTCAATGTGAAAGGCCGGCCACTGAAAAAATCAGTGACATGCGTCTCGGTCAAGCTGAGAGTCACGGCTATAATGAGAGGCTTTCCCGCATCAATCTGTACGCACCCGCTCACAACAAGCCATTTCCCTTCAAAAGCAGCCAAAAAGACAGCCTTCTAGGGTGAATCTTGAGCGTGCTGGGGCGTACCCGAACCATACCGGAGAACCCAGTGCTTTTGTCTCTTCAGGGAACCTTCCCCTCAGCCATTTTGGCGCTTGCAGACGGCACGGTCTTTGTCGGCAACTCGATCGGAGCCTCTGGCTCTACTGTTGGCGAGGTGGTGTTTAACACCTCCCTCACAGGCTATCAAGAAATCCTCACTGACCCTAGCTATTGCCAGCAGATCGTCACCCTCACTTACCCGCACATCGGCAACTATGGCGTTAACCCAGAGGATGTCGAGTCTGACAAAGTCCATGCTGCTGGCTTGATCATCAAAGATCTGCCCATGGTTGCCAGCAATTTCCGTTCAACAGAAACGCTTTCGGCTTACTTGTCACGCAGTGGCACAGTGGCCATTGCCAACATTGACACCCGCCAACTGACTCGCCTATTAAGAAGCAAGGGTGCCCAAAACGGTGCCATTGTGGCCTTGGCTGCCGGCCAGGCGGTCACGCCCGAACTCAAAGCCAATGCTGTCAAAGCCGCGCAGTCTGCGCCTGCCATGGCCGGTTTGGATTTGGCCCAAAAAGTATCTGTCTCATCTTCCTATGCCTGGGCCGAGTCTGAGTGGCAACTGGGCAGTGGCTATGGCCAACAAACAGCACCTCGTTTTCATGTGGTGGCTTACGACTTTGGCGTGAAGAAAAACATCTTGCGCATGCTGGCCGAACGCGGCTGCAAAGTCACGGTGGTACCAGCCAAAACGCCCGCCGCCGAAGTGCTCAAGCACAAACCCAACGGCATCTTCTTGTCCAATGGCCCCGGCGATCCAGAGCCCTGCGATTACGCCATTCAAGCTGCGCAAGAACTCATTGAAACTGGCATTCCCACTTTCGGCATTTGCTTGGGTCACCAAATCATGGCCTTGGCCAGCGGTGCCAAAACTTTCAAAATGAAGTTTGGTCACCACGGTGCCAATCACCCGGTCAAAGACCTCGACTCAGGCCGCGTGTCCATCACCAGCCAAAACCACGGTTTTGCGGTGGATGAAAAATCCTTACCCGCCAACCTGCGCGCCACGCACGTGTCTTTGTTTGACGGCACCTTGCAAGGCTTGGCCCGTACTGACAAGCCTGCGTTTTGTTTCCAAGGTCACCCCGAGGCCTCTCCGGGCCCTCACGACATTGCCTATCTCTTCGATCGCTTCATCAACCTGATGGAGAAAAATTAAAATGCCAAAGCGCTCCGACCTCAAAAGCATCCTCATCATTGGCGCTGGCCCCATCATCATTGGCCAGGCCTGTGAGTTCGATTACTCTGGCGTGCAAGCTTGTAAAGCTTTGCGCGAAGAGGGCTACAAAGTCATCTTGATCAACAGCAACCCCGCCACGATCATGACCGATCCTGCCACCGCAGACGTCACTTACATCGAACCCATCACTTGGCAAACGGTTGAAAAGATCATTGCCAAAGAACGCCCCGATGCCATCCTGCCCACCATGGGCGGCCAAACCGCGCTCAACTGCGCGCTCGATTTGTGGCACAACGGCGTGCTCGACAAATACAAAGTCGAACTCATTGGCGCTACGCCCGAAGCCATCGACAAAGCCGAAGACCGCTTGAAGTTCAAAGACGCCATGACCAAAATTGGTCTGGGTTCTGCGCGCTCGGGCATTGCCCACAGCATGGAAGANGCTTGGGATGTNCAGCGCACTGTGGGCTTCCCCACAGTCATTCGCCCTAGCTTTACGCTGGGCGGCACAGGGGGCGGCATTGCCTACAACCCGGAAGAGTTTGAGACCATTTGTAAACGTGGTTTAGAGGCCTCTCCCACCAACGAGTTGCTCATTGAAGAGTCATTGTTAGGTTGGAAAGAGTACGAGATGGAAGTGGTTCGCGACAAGGCGGACAACTGCATCATCATCTGCTCTATCGAAAACTTAGACCCGATGGGCGTGCACACCGGCGACTCCATCACGGTAGCGCCTGCGCAAACTCTTACCGACAAAGAATACCAAATCATGCGCAACGCCAGCTTGGCTGTGCTGCGTGAAATTGGTGTGGACACCGGTGGCTCCAACGTTCAGTTCTCCATCAATCCCAAAGACGGCCGCATGGTCGTCATTGAGATGAATCCGCGTGTGTCACGTTCTTCAGCCTTGGCTTCCAAAGCCACGGGCTTCCCCATTGCCAAAGTGGCCGCCAAATTGGCTGTGGGTTACACGCTCGATGAACTGCGCAACGAAATCACGGGCGGTGCCACCCCTGCCAGTTTCGAGCCCAGCATCGACTACGTGGTCACCAAAATTCCACGCTTTGCTTTCGAAAAATTCCCCACAGCCGATAGCCGTCTTACCACCCAAATGAAGTCGGTGGGCGAAGTCATGGCCATGGGTCGCACCTTCCAAGAGTCCTTCCAAAAAGCCTTGCGCGGTTTGGAAGTAGGCGTCGATGGTTTGAACGAAAAAACACAAGACCGCGAAGTGCTCGAAAAAGAATTGGGCGAGCCAGGACCCGATCGCATTTGGTACGTGGGCGATGCCTTTGCCATGGGCCTCAGCGTCGATGAGGTATTCAACCTCACCAAAATTGACCCTTGGTTCTTGGTGCAAATTGAAGACATCGTGAAGATTGAACTTGAGTTGGAAACCACAAACTTGCAAGCCATCAGTGCTGATGAATTGCGCGCCTTGAAGAAAAAAGGTTTCTCAGATCGCCGCTTGGCCAAGTTGCTTAAAACCACCGAACATGAAGTGCGTGCTCAACGTCACGCCATGAAAATTCGGCCGGTTTACAAGCGGGTAGACACCTGCGCTGCTGAGTTCTCTACCGACACAGCCTATATGTATTCCACTTATGAAGACGAGTGCGAAGCAGAACCCACTACCAACAAAAAGATCATGGTCTTGGGTGGCGGCCCAAACCGAATTGGCCAGGGCATTGAGTTTGACTATTGCTGCGTGCACGCCGCTTTGGCCATGCGCGAAGATGGCTACGAAACCATCATGGTCAACTGCAACCCCGAAACAGTTTCAACAGACTATGACACCTCAGACCGTTTGTATTTCGAGCCACTCACGTTGGAAGACGTGCTTGAAATTGTGGACAAAGAAAAACCAATGGGTGTGATCGTTCAGTATGGTGGTCAAACACCTTTGAAGTTGGCGTTGGGTTTAGAAGCCGCTGGTGTGCCCATTATTGGTACCAGCCCCGACATGATTGACGCAGCTGAAGACCGTGAACGTTTCCAAAAATTGTTGCATGAGTTGGGTTTGCGTCAGCCGCCCAACGCGACAGCCCGAACCGAACCCGAAGCTTTGGAAAAAGCTGCTGCCTTGGGTTACCCCTTGGTGGTTCGCCCCAGCTACGTGCTGGGCGGTCGTGCCATGGAAATTGTGCACGAGCAGCGCGACCTTGAGCGCTACATGCGCGAAGCGGTGAAGGTCAGCAACGACTCTCCCGTGTTGCTCGATCGTTTCTTGAACGACGCCATTGAGTGCGACGTAGACTGCATTCGCGACCCTGAAGGCAAAACCTTCATTGGTGGCGTCATGGAGCACATTGAACAAGCCGGCGTGCACAGTGGCGACTCGGCATGCTCCTTGCCACCTTACAGCTTAAGCGCGGCCACCGTGGACGAGCTAAAAAGGCAAACTGCCGCCATGGCAGGCGCCTTGAGTGTTGTGGGCTTGATGAATGTGCAGTTTGCCATTCAACACGTTGACGGCAAAGATGTCATTTATGTGTTGGAAGTCAACCCCCGCGCTTCCCGCACGGTGCCTTATGTATCCAAGGCCACAGGCATTCAATTGGCCAAAGTGGCTGCACGCTGCATGGCCGGCCAAAGCTTGGCATCACAGGGTATTACCAAAGAAGTCACACCCCCTTATTTCAGTGTCAAGGAAGCGGTGTTCCCGTTTGTGAAATTCCCTGGCGTCGACACCATTCTGGGTCCTGAAATGAAGTCCACCGGCGAAGTCATGGGTGTGGGCAAAACCTTTGGCGAAGCATTTGTCAAAAGCCAAATGGGTGCGGGTACCAAGCTGCCACGTGAAGGCAAGGTATTCCTCACGGTGAAGAACAATGACAAGCAGCGCGCTGTGAAAATCGCACGCGATTTGGTGGCGCAGGGCTTTGAAATTTTTGCAACCAAAGGCACAGCGGCCGCCATTGCGGCAGAAGGCGTTGCGGTTCAGGCTGTTAACAAAGTCACAGAGGGACGCCCCCACATTGTGGACATGATCAAGAACAAGGAAATTGCCTTGGTCATTAACACGGTGGAAGAGCGCCGCAATGCCATTTCCGATTCCAGAGCCATTCGCACATCAGCGCTCTTGGCACGGGTGACCACCTTCACTACAATTGCCGGCGCTGAAGCTGCGGTTGAAGGCATGAAATACATCGACAATTTGGACGTCATTTCTATTCAAGAAATGCACGCCATGTTGAGCGTCTAAAAGAAATACGGAGACATCCAAGTGGCGACCATTCCCATTACCCTTCGCGGTGCTGAAAAGCTCAAAGCTGAATTGCACCAGTTGAAAACCGTTGAGCGTCCTTGGGTGATCAACGCCATTGCCGAAGCCCGGGCGCAAGGCGACTTGAGTGAAAACGCTGAGTACGACGCTGCCAAAGACCGTCAAGGCTTTGTAGAAGGCCGCATTCAAGAAGTTGAAGGCAAACTTTCTGCAGCTCAAATCATCGACCCTGCATCGGTGGATGCCGGTGGTCGTGTTGTGTTTGGTGCCACTGTCGAGTTGGAAGAGGTAAGCTCGGGTGAGGTGGTCAAGTACCAAATTGTGGGCGAAGACGAAGCCGATCTCAAGTTGGGCTTGATCAACATCAGCAGCCCCATTGCGCGCGCACTCATTGGCAAAGAAGAGGGCGATGTGGCTGTGTTTCAAGCACCTGGTGGCGAGAAGCGTTATGAAATTGTGGCGGTGTCTTACATCTAAGAACGCGCAACTTCATTCAAAAAGGCGTTCATTGCAACGCCTTTTTTTGTGTTCTATTCTTTCCAATGCTCGGCCACCCAAAGCGCTGGCTTGATGAACCTGAATTTTCGATTGCGCTTGCCGGCCAAGGCATCGGGCGGATTGCACTCACCATGAAAAATCACGATGCGAGCATCGGTTGGAATGTGTGGGGCTGTCCAATAGTTGGTGGGCCACCTTGGAATGCTGTGGTATTTGAAACTGGGGCACCACTCTGAGGGCCAGTAAGCCAGATGGCCTAGACGGTTCATGTAAGTCTGAGAGATAGGCCTGTTCATTTCTGAATTGTTGGCGAATGCTTTCGAAATTATGCCGGAAGTATTCGAGCACCTCAGGGTGTGCACCCAACTCATAACGGTAGACCGAAGAGTTGCCGGTAATTCGCCAAGGTCGTTTGTAATCGTGAATGATCATGAACTTGCCAGGCACTTCGAAGAACCCATCGAGGCTACCTGTAATGACCACATCGACATCTAAAAACAAGGCGGTGCCGGTCAGGCCATGCAGGTCTTTGGTGAAGGAGGCCAGTTTGGTCCAACCCCGTTCGGGAATGCCTGGGGGTAAATCCAATGCAGGTATNGGCAAGCACTGAACTTCGCTGCGAATGCCCTTGGCATCGTCAGTGAGGCAGACCATGTTGAAGTCGCCCGTGAGATGTCTTCGCACCATGGCGTACAAGCGGTTGACATACTCGGGTCCATACTTGGTGCCCCACTTCATGCAAATGATGTGACGTTGGGAGGTCTGCATGGACACTGTCTTGGCTTAGGCTTGATTGCGCTTTTTGATCGACTTTTGTTTCACTTTGGCGCGCTTGACTTGGCCGCCCGATGTCAGGCGCTGATTGCCCAAGACGCGCAAAGTTTTAACCTCAGGCCGTTGGCCACCGCGACTGCTGTACTTTAAGACCTTAAAATCACGGGGTCCGGCCATGCGATCTTCGGAAACAGATTTTTCCTTTTCCGGCAAGGGGCGCCAAAGCACCAGCAATTTACCGATGTGCTGTATGGGCGCTGCGCTCAAGACATCGGCCAGTTGGTTGTACATGGCTTCGCGGGCAGCTCGGTCGTCACCCAGAACACGAATTTTGATCAGGCCGTGGGCTTTGAGGGCCGCGTCTGTTTCTTTGACAACAGCAGGCGTGAGGCCGTCGTTGCCAATCATGACAACGGGGTCGAGGTGGTGCGCTTCGGCTCGGTGAACCTTGCGTTGGGCGGGAGTCAATTGAATTTGGGGCATAGCGCTATTATCCCTGCTTGAACGGAAGATCATGAAAGTAAAAACCAAAAGTAAAAAAGTCAACAAGTCGTGGTTGAACGACCACGTCAATGACCCCTATGTCAAGTTGGCCAAAAGAGAGGGCTATCGGGCGAGGGCGGCCTATAAACTGAAAGATTGACGAAACTTTTGGCCTCATCAAACCAGGCAATCTGGTCGTTGACTTGGGCTCAGCGCCTGGGGCCTGGAGTCAATATGTTCGGCGCAGGCTGTCGCCAGGGGGTGCGGCGGTGGGTGATTTGAACGGCACCATCTTGGCTGTGGACCTGTTGCCCATGGAGCCCGTTGAAGGCGTCCACTTCATTCAGGGTGACTTTACGCAAGCCGACGTGCTGGCCCAAGTTCAAGCCATTGTGGGCGATCGGCCTGTCGATGTGGTGGTGTCTGACATGGCGCCCAATCTGTCGGGCATTGATTCTGTGGATGCTGCAAGAATTACACACCTGGTTGAATTGGCGGTTGAATTTGCTCAAATGCACCTGAAGCCGCAAGGGGCCTTGGTGGTGAAGGTCTTTCACGGGAGTGGCTACAGCCAACTGGTGAAGCTGTTCAAGGACTCTTTCAAAACCGTCAAACCGATCAAACCCAAGGCTTCCCGAGACAAATCCTCAGAGCAGTTTTTGGTGGGAATTGAACCTAAAAACAGGCCCAGTCCTGCCGAATCGACTTAATCGCAACGCAGAACATCAAATTTCCTTCTACTTTTAAGGCTAAGTCAAGGTAAATTGGCACCGCAGCACTTTCAAAAGTCTAGAATGTTTATTCATTAGACGTTTAACTGGGAGCTCTTCTTGAACAACCCTTGGTTTTCAAAAATCGCCGTATGGCTTGTGATTGGCATGGTGCTCTTCACTGTATTCAAACAATTCGACAACCGACCGGGTGTCGGCTCAGGTTACTTGGGTTACTCTGACTTTCTAGAGGAAGTTAGAGGCAACCGCATCAAAACGGCCACCATTCAAGAGGGTCAAGGCGGCACCGAAATTTCAGCCGTCACCACCGACGATCGCCGGATCAAAACCACTGCCACCTATTTAGACCGCGGCTTGGTTGGCGACCTCATTGCCAATGGCGTGAAGTTTGATGTGAAACCTCGCGAAGAGGGTTCCCTGCTCATGAGTTTGCTGGTCAGCTGGGGCCCCATGCTCCTGCTCATTGGTGTTTGGGTTTATTTCATGCGCCAAATGCAAGGCGGCGGCAAAGGCGGTGCCTTTAGCTTCGGCAAAAGCAAAGCCCGCATGCTTGATGAAAACACCAATCAAGTTACTTTTGCCGATGTGGCAGGATGCGACGAAGCCAAAGAAGAAGTGAAAGAAGTCGTCGACTTCTTGAAAGACCCCGCTAGGTTTCAAAAACTCGGTGGCCGAATTCCGCGTGGCTTACTGTTGGTTGGCCCTCCCGGCACCGGTAAAACATTGTTGGCCAAAAGCATTGCAGGCGAGGCCAAGGTGCCTTTCTTCAGCATCTCCGGTTCAGATTTCGTTGAAATGTTTGTGGGTGTGGGTGCGGCCCGTGTTCGCGATATGTTCGAGAACGCCAAGAAAAATGCACCCTGCATTATTTTCATCGACGAGATTGACGCAGTCGGCCGCCAGCGTGGTGCTGGTTTGGGCGGTGGCAACGACGAACGCGAGCAAACCCTCAACCAAATGTTGGTTGAGATGGACGGCTTTGAAACCAACCTCGGCGTGATTGTGGTGGCTGCCACCAACCGCCCCGACATCTTGGATGCAGCGCTTTTGCGCCCCGGTCGTTTTGACCGCCAGGTGTATGTCACCTTGCCCGACATTCGCGGCCGCGAACAAATCTTGGCTGTGCACATGCGCAAAATCCCAATCGGCCAAGACATGAACCCCGGCGTGATCGCTCGCGGTACACCTGGCATGAGTGGTGCCGATTTGGCCAACTTGTGCAACGAAGCGGCCCTCATGGCGGCACGTCGCAACGCCCGCGTTGTAGAAATGCAAGACTTTGAAAAAGCCAAAGACAAAATTCTCATGGGCCCTGAGCGCAAGAGCATGGTCATGCCTGAAGACGAGCGTCGNAACACGGCTTATCACGAGTCGGGTCACGCCCTCATCGGNAAGCTGTTGCCCAAATGTGATCCTGTNCACAAGGTCACCATCATTCCTCGTGGACGTGCCTTGGGTGTCACCATGAGCNTGCCCGAGCGCGATCGTTACAGCTANGACAGTGAATACATGCTGAACCAAATCAGCATGTTGTTTGGTGGCCGCATTGCCGAAGAAGTGTTCATGAAGCAAATGACCACGGGCGCCAGCAATGACTTTGAGCGTGCTACCCAAATTGCCCGCGACATGGTCATGCGTTATGGCATGACCACTGCCTTGGGCCCCATGGTCTATGCCGAAAATGAAGGCGAAGTGTTTTTGGGTCGCTCTGTCACCAAGACCACCAACATGTCCGAGTCCACCATGCAAAAGGTTGACGCTGAAGTGCGCCGCATCATTGATGAGCAGTACAAATTGGCGCGCAGCTTAATTGAAGAGCACAGCGACAAGATGCACGCCATGGCCAAGGCCTTGTTAGAGTGGGAAACCATTGACGTCACTCAGCTTGACGACATCATGGCCGGTCGTGAACCCAAGGCCCCCAAAGATTGGACGCCCCGCATTCCGCCTTCTGGCAGTGACGATGCAGGCGGCACGCCCCCTGTCAAAGTCGATCCAGAGCCCAACGCGGCCTAATCCTATCCATCATCAATACGGGGCTTCGGCCCCGTTATTGTTTGAAGCTGCTGAACTGAAACTCCAAATCCGTTGTACTTCATGACCCAACCCATTTGGCAGACCTCTAGGTTCGCGATTGACCTCACCCAGCCCAAAGTCATGGGCATTGTGAACCTCACGCCCGATTCTTTTTCTGATGGGGGGCGTCACAGTAGCTTGTCGATTGCTCTTGAAAATGCTCAAATCCTGCTGGCTCAGGGGGCCGACATTTTGGACATTGGGGGAGAGTCTTCTAGGCCCGGTGCAGAGCCCGTCAGCGTCGAAGAAGAGTTGAAGCGCGTGTTGCCATTTTTGCAAGAAGCACTCACTTGGAACGTGCCTATTTCGGTCGATACCTACAAGCCAGAAGTGATGCAAGCAGCCTTGGACTTGGGGGCTGATGTGGTGAACGACATCTGGGCTTTGCGCCAAGCAGGTGCCCTGCAGGTGGTGGCGCGTCATCCTCAATGTGGCGTCTGCCTGATGCACATGCACCAAGAACCACTCACCATGTTGGCGCAGCCTATGACCGGTGATGCCTTGCCTTTGGTCAAAGATTTGACTCAGCAAGTTTTGAAATTGAGGCACAGTGGGGTACAGGCCAATCGCATTGTTTTAGACCCAGGTATTGGTTTTGGTAAAACGCTTGAGCAAAATTTAAGTTTGCTACAGCGTCAATCAGAGTTGTTGTCTCTTGGCCATCCGCTGATGGCAGGCTGGTCGCGCAAAGGCACTTTGGGCAAGCTGACAGCCATTCAAGGCAAGGCACCTGAGCCCAAGGACAGAGTGGGTGCCAGTGTGGCTGCAGCCCTATTGCCGTTCAAAACGGGGCTTCAGTGGTTCGAGTGCACGATGTGAAAGAAACTGTGCAGGCTTTGCGTGTTTGGCGGTCTCTGAAGATTTAAAATCTAGCTATTCACAATCGATCCAAAAAGAACAACAACCATGACCAGAAAATACTTTGGAACCGATGGCATTCGGGGCACCGTTGGCCTAGCGCCCATCACGCCAGATTTCGTCATGCGCTTGGCGCACGCCGTCGGTCGTGTGTTGCGTCAAACGGAGGATCATCCTGTCGTTTTGATTGGCAAAGACACGCGAATTTCTGGCTACATGCTAGAAAGTGCGCTGGAGTCTGGCTTTAATTCGGCGGGTGTTGATGTGGTTTTGTTGGGCCCTGTGCCAACACCTGCTGTGGCCTATCTCACACGGGCCAGGCGCGCTTCCTTAGGCGTGGTCATCAGTGCCAGCCACAATCCCTTTGAAGACAATGGCATCAAGTTTTTCAGCGCCAAAGGCACCAAGCTCAGTGATGCTTGGGAAACTTCTGTCGAGGCGCTGGTCGATCAGCCCCCCGTTTGGGCTTCATCTGCGCAGCTGGGCAAGGCCAAGCGCTTAGACGATGCTGCGGGCCGGTACATCGAGTTTTGCAAAAGCACTTTCAGCAATGACTTCACTTTGAAGGGCATGAAGATTGTGGTGGATGCTGCCAATGGCGCAGCCTATCAAATTGCACCCAAGGTATTTCATGAACTGGGTGCCGATGTCATTGCCATTGGGTGTTCGCCCGATGGCCTGAACATCAACAAGGGGGTTGGTGCCACGCACCCCGAAGCGGTTGTAGAGGCCGTCAAAGCCCATCAAGCCGATTACGGCATTGCGCTAGATGGCGATGCCGATCGACTGCAGCTGGTCGATAAATCGGGCCGCTTGTACAACGGCGATGAGTTGCTCTACCTCATGGTTTGCGATCGATTGGCCCGCGACGAAGTGGTGTCTGGGGTAGTGGGCACCCTCATGACCAACATGGCCGTCGAAGTGGCCCTTAAAAACAAAAACATTCCCTTCATCCGAAGCAAGGTGGGCGACCGTTATGTGTTGGAAGCCTTGCAAGAGAATGCTTGGCTGCTGGGCGGAGAGGGCTCAGGTCACTTGTTGGCTTTAGACAAGCACACCACAGGCGATGGTTTGATCAGCGCTTTGCAGGTGCTGCAGGCGTGTGTGACCACTGGCAAAACCATGGCTGAGTTATTGGTCGATGTGGTGCTCTTTCCGCAGGTGCTGATCAACGTGCGCCTGACCAAAGACCAAAACTGGAAAGACAGCCCTCAACTGGCGCAAGCTTTGAAGGACGTCGAAGCAGAATTGGCACAAACGGGCCGCGTCCTGATTCGGCCTAGCGGTACCGAGCCCTTGGTTCGCGTGATGGTAGAGGCGCGTGAATTGTCAGTGGCGCAACGCTGTGCTGAAAAATTGGCCGACACCCTGCGCTAAATCAGCGCATCAGTAAATCAAACGCTCGGGTTTGATTTCTTGCAGGATGGTGGTGGCAATTTCTTCAATCGATTTGGTGGTGGTCGAGAGCCACCGAATGCCCGCTCGGCGCATCATTGATTCAGCATCTGCCACTTCTTGACGGCAGTTTTCAATGCTGGCGTATTTGGAGTTCGGGCGTCGCTCTGTGCGAATTTCTGAAAGTCGATCTGGGTGAATGGTGAGCCCAAAGATCTTTTTGCGGTGTGGAACCAAAGCCGGTGGCAGTTGCTTGCGTTCAAAGTCTTCCGGAATGAGGGGGTAGTTGGCCGCTTTCAAACCGTGTTGCATGGCCAGATACAGGCTGGTGGGGGTTTTGCCACTTCGGCTCACACCCACCAAGATCACCTCTGCTGACTCCAAATCTCGGTTGGACTGTCCATCATCGTGGGCCAATGAGAAGTTAATGGCCTCAATGCGATCGTGGTAGTCCTTGCTCTTGCTGACATCGGAAAAGCGGCCCACCCGGTGGTGCGATTTGATACCCAACTCTTCTTCTAGCGGGTTGACGAAGGTGCCAAACATGTCTAGCAACATGCCCTTGCAACCATCCCGAATCACTTGGAGAACTTCCATGTTCACCAAGGTGGTGAACACGATAGGTTTTTTGTTCTCGATCTCTGCAGTGTGGTTAATTTGGCGGACGGCTTGGTGTGCCTTGTCTGCACTGTCTATAAAAGGAAGCCGGATGTACCTTGTTTTCATCTCAAATTGGGCCAAGATGGCCTTGCCAAAGGTTTCGGCTGTAATTCCGGTGCCGTCGGAGATGAAAAAAACGGTTCTGTTGGGCATTGTTGAAATTTTAATGGGGTGAGCAGGGAGTTGAGACCTAAAATCACTTGCATTATCTACCGCCTGCTGGCGCTCAGTCATCCAGTCTAAAAACAATCAAGATTCTGAGAGTTGGTTCGGGCTCAAAGCCGTTTTTTAATATTGGAGTTTTTATGTCTCAGCTTTTTGCAAAGGACGCGTTGGCCGTTCCCTTTGAACTTCTTCGAATGACGGATGTTGAATCTGTAGGGGGCAAAAATGCCAGCTTGGGCGAGATGATTTCGCAACTGCCCAACGGTGTCAAAGTCCCTACAGGCTTTGCCACCACAGCGCATGCCTTTCGAGAGTTTTTAAAGCACGGCGGCTTGGTCGATCGCATCAACCAAAAATTGAACGATTTGGATGTGGAGGATGTTCGAACCCTGGTCGCAGTGGGTGCCGAAATCCGTGGCTGGGTCGAGGCGCAGCCTTTCCCTGCAGATTTGGAGAAGGCCATTCGTGAGCAATTTGCAGTTTGAGCGCTGGCAACGCGCAAGCCTCCTTTGCGGTGCGTTCCTCGGCCACGGCCGAAGATTTGCCAGATGCGTCTTTTGCAGGCCAGCAAGAAACATTTTTGAATGTGGTTGGCGTTGAGGATGTTCTGCACAAGATGAAGGAGGTGTTTGCCTCCTTGTACAACGACCGTGCAATCAGTTACCGCGTGCACAAAGGTTTTGCACACTCAGAAGTGGCATTGTCAGCAGGTGTGCAGCGCATGGTTCGTTCTGACCTGGGCGCTGCAGGCGTGATGTTCACCATTGACACCGAAACAGGTTTTGAAGATGTGGTGTTCATCACTTCCAGTTATGGCTTGGGCGAAACAGTGGTGCAGGGCGCCGTGAATCCCGATGAGTTTTATGTGCACAAGCCCATGCTGGCCGCAGGCAACAAAGCCGTCATTCGACGCAATTTGGGCTCTAAGCTTCTGCAAATGATTTTCTCCACACCCGAAGAAAAAGCCAGCTCAGGCAAGTTGGTGAAAACGGTGGATGTGGCCATGGAGTTGCGCAATCGCTACTCATTGTCAGACGCAGACATTACGCAGCTGGCGCAATACGCCATGGTGATTGAAAAGCACTACGGCCGCCCGATGGACATCGAATGGGGCAAAGATGGCACCGACGGCTTGATTTATATTTTGCAGGCTCGTCCTGAAACCGTGAAGAGCCAGTCTAAAGGCACCGCAGAACTTCGTTACAAACTCAAAGGCAAGGGCACGGTGCTGGCTGAGGGTCGTGCTATTGGCCAAAAAATTGGCACAGGCCCTGTTCGTTTGGTGCAAAGCATTTCAGAGATGGACCAAGTACAAGCCGGTGATGTGTT
>JGI25924J51412_1000003_pt1 | contig 28931 bp, 30 predicted proteins | sample LauGreFaBDMM15SD_2_FD_51412 | JGI IMG/M metagenome (IMG submission 51412) | reverse complement strand
ATTTCAGCCTTAATACTTATTGTCATCAATCGATCCATGGCATCTCTAGGATTTAATGTGCCAGCAACAACATCTGAAACTGCTTCAATAATCGGAACTTCAACCCCAACTCGGTGAGCTAGTTCTAAAATCGCTCCAGCTGAATAAACACCCTCCACCGTCTTGACTACCTGTGCACGAGCCTTTGCAATTGAACCAGACTTACCTAAAACTTCACCAAAACTTCTATTTCGTGAAAGTGGTGACTGGGCACTTGCTACTAAGTCACCAATTCCTGCCAAACCTAAAAACGTAAGAGGATTGGCACCATACGCCTGGCCAAGTTTTGCCACTTCGGATAAACCACGAGTAATCATTAAACCTTGAGTATTTTCACCATATCCCATACCAACTGCAATACCTACGGCAAGTGCCACCACACTTTTTGCCGCTCCGGCAAACTCACATCCAACCAAGTCATCTGATGGATAAATTCTGAAGTAATTAGTTGAAAACAACTCCTGCATAATCGCAATATTTAGCGGATTCTCAGAGGCAACAACTGCACCAGCTGGCTGGCGCATAATGATCTCACTAGCCAAATTTGGCCCGGTAATTATNCCCAACCTTGATTTATCTACTTCTAATACNTGCTGGGCAACCTCAGTCATTCGTAATTGAGTCTCAACCTCAATTCCTTTTANAGTACTGATAATTGGCAGATCTTTGGGAAAAAACCCTTTCCAACTATTCAAGTTTTCACGCAGGGTTTGTGATGGAATTGCCAGCAAGATGACATCTGCGAACTCAAGTACAGCTTTGATATCTGTAGTGGCTTTAAGCTCTTTTGGTAGATCAATTCCCTTTAAAAATCTTCGATTAGAGTGACGGCGATTAATTTCGCGAACTACTTTTTTATTTCGCCCCCAGATTAATACCTGTTGACCAGAGTCGACCATAACCTGACCTAAGGTTGTGCCCCAGGCACCTGAGCCAAGTACTGCAACTTTTTTCATTTATTACCCCTCTTGAAATTCCCAATACGAGGAAGTGAAGATTTTTTTGGATCAAAAATTTCTAATGGGGCAATCTCACCACGCAGTTGTTCTAGCAACCTAGTTACTGCACTCATTACATAAGCTGTTGCCTCCTCCAGCGCCACAGGATCTTCGGCCCTACCTTTCCATTTTGAAAACTCAAGTGGCGGACCGGCCATGACTTGAAACTTAGGCTTGGGAAATAATTTAAGTTTTTTGCTGTAAGCAGGGAGTAATTTTTGTGCTCCCCATTGCGCACAGGGAATAACTGGTACTTGAGTCAGGATAGCTAGTCGAGCGATGCCAGTTTTTGCCTTCATTGGCCAATAATTTTCATCCCTAGTCAATGTACCCTCTGGATAAACACCTAATAGATGGCCTGATTTTAAAAATGCAATCGCATGTACAAGTGAATTTGATGCTCCAGATGTCTCTCGCTCAACTGGGATTTGCCCCGCACCACTTAAGACTCGGCCAATAATTGGCATCTTAAATAGTGAGGCTTTGCCTAGATATCTCGGCGCTCTGCCATTGTCATAAAGAAAGTGCGTAAAAACCAAAGGATCAACATATGAAATGTGATTGCAAACTGCAATGGCGGCCCCACTCTTTGGAATATTTTCAACTCCACGCCACTCTCGCTTACCAACGAGATTTAATATTGGTCGTACCAAATTGGCACCAAACTTGAACCAATTAGTTACCCCTAGTGGCTTTCCTATTGGGGGTGCGTAGGAAATTGTTAGTTCGGTAGACACTGGTTAATTCTACGACCAATCAGCATAATCGCTATAAATGAGCGTAAAAAGCGGGACCTCACGCATGAGATCCCGCTTTTAATTACTAATTAATTTAGCGACGCTTTGCTTTTTTCGCCTTCTTTACAGGCTTACGTGCGCTCTTCTTTGTTTTTGCAGCAGCTTTAGCAGGTGCTGCTTTTGATGGTGGAGTTGGTGCAGGACCTAACTTGCGGGCTCCTGAAATAACTTCCTTCAATCCCTTTGAAGCTAAGAAACGTACTTTCTTGCTTGCTTTAATTTGGATTGACTCTCCGGTAAATGGATTACGTCCTTTTCGTGCTGGACGATCCACTTTCTTAAACTTACCGAAATCATTAATCATTACATCATCGCCCTTTGAGATGTTGCGGACAATCGCATCAAAAACAACCTCAACAGCGCGAGCAGCTTCCTTCTTACTATCACCAAATTGTGGTGCTAGATAAGCGATGAACTGGGCTTTGTTCATTTTTATCCCCTTGTTTACGCATAAACATTAAGCGTTTGCTTAACTAAGGGTTAATCTATGGGGTGATAAGTGATTATCTGATTAATTAGATAGGTGTGTCGCAAGCAAATTGTTAAGTAAAATCAAGGTTTTTTAAGGATTACAGGTAACTCTAAAGTAATTATTTAGAGTTTTGAATTATCGAATTGGCAGTGTTTTAGGCTTAAAACTCAATCTTTTCTCTTCAAACCTACTCACCTGATCTATTTTGGTAAAGGTCAAGCCAATGTCATCTAGCCCCTCCATCAAACGCCAACGGGTGTAATCATCGATATCAAAGGTGAGGGTTGTCTTTGCATATGCAACTGTCTTTGCGCCTAAATCCACTGTTATTTGAGTATCTGGTTTACTTTCAATCTCCTGCCAGATTTTTTCGATATCTGCCTGCGGCAAAATCACCGTTAACAATCCCATTTTTTGAGAGTTACCACGGAAAATATCAGCAAACCTGCTAGATAAAATCACCTTAAAGCCGTAATTTTGTAATGCCCAAACTGCGTGTTCTCTAGATGAACCAGTTCCAAAATCTGGACCAGCAACCAAAACCGTCGCAGATTTATACTGTGGCTGGTTTAATTCAAAGGCAGGGTCATTGCGCCAAGCTGCAAATAAGCCATCCTCAAACCCACTTTTAGTGATTCGCTTTAGATAGACCGCTGGAATTATTTGATCAGTATCAACATTGCTGCGGCGCAGTGGCAAGGCATTGCCGGTGTGCTTGACGAATTTTTCCATATTACAAATCCGCTGGTGAAGCTAGGGTGCCTTTTAATGCAGTTGCTGCAGCCACCAATGGGCTAACTAAGTGGGTTCTTCCACCCTTGCCTTGTCTGCCCTCAAAATTTCTATTGCTAGTTGAAGCAGCCCGCTCACCTGGTTTTAATTGATCTGGATTCATTCCTAAACACATTGAACAGCCAGCACTTCGCCACTCAGCTCCAGCATCTAAAAAGACTTTGTCTAACCCTTCAGCCTCTGCTTGTAATCGCACCCTGGCTGAACCAGGTACTACCAATAACCTCAGTGAAGAAGCAATCTTCTTTCCCTTTATTACAGATGCGGCAGATCTTAAATCTTCTATTCGACCGTTAGTGCAGGAGCCTAAAAATACAGTGTCCACCTTGATTGATTTAAGTGGTGTTCCCGGCTTCAAATCCATGTACTCAAGTGCTCGTTTGGCTGCACCACGATCTTCAGCATTTGAATAATCATCTGGATTTGGAACTGATGCTGTTAATGGTAATCCTTGGCCTGGGTTTGTTCCCCAAGTAACAAATGGTGCTAGCTCATCTGCATTTAAATTTACCTCTTTATCAAATTTTGCGTCAGCATCGGTAGTCAAAGTTTTCCAATAGGTCAGGGCAGCATCCCAATCACCATCGGTTGGGGCATGGGCTTTGCCCTTTACATAATCAAAAGTAGTTTGATCAGGTGCGATTAATCCTGCCCGAGCACCTGCCTCAATCGACATATTGCAAATTGTCATTCGAGCCTCCATAGACAAAGCTCTAATTGCGCTGCCTCGATATTCAAGAATGTATCCCTGCCCACCACCAGTGCCAATTTTTGCAATTACTGCCAAAATAATGTCCTTACTAGTTACCCCTTCATTTAATGTGCCCTCTACATTTATTGCCATAGTTTTTGGTAGAAGCAATGGCAACGTCTGGGTTGCCAACACATGCTCAACCTCACTTGTACCAATACCAAATGCGAGTGCGCCAAATGCACCATGGGTTGAGGTATGCGAATCTCCGCAAACAATTGTCATGCCAGGCTGGGTTATTCCAAGTTGCGGTCCAACTACATGGACTATCCCCTGCTCAACATCACCAAGTGAGTGCAATCTGACGCCAAATTCGGCGCAGTTTTTTCTTAAGGTATCTACCTGCAATTTTGAAACTGGATCTGCAATCGGTTTATCAATATTAAGCGTCGGCACATTATGGTCTTCTGTGGCAATTGTTAAATCTGGGCGGCGAACTTTTCGATTTGCAAGGCGCAATCCGTCAAATGCTTGTGGGCTAGTTACCTCATGGATTAGATGCAGATCAATATAAAGTAAATCTGGCTCACCGGCGGCAGCAGCAACTACATGCTCTGACCAAATCTTCTCCGCTAATGTCTTGCCCATTTATTTCTTGCTCCTTTTTAACTTAAAGCTTTCACCACTCCAATTTGCTTCTCACCTGATGAGATGGCATTATCAGAGTGTGGACGGTAAGAATAGCGGAGTTGGCGTATTAGATAAAGCGGTAAAGATTCTTGCCGCCTTAGAAGGTGGCGCGCAATCCCTGAGCGATCTCGTTAAAGCAACAGGCATAGCAAGACCTACCGCCCACCGATTAGCGGTTGCACTTGAGCACCATCGATTGGTCAGCCGTGATTTTTCTGGCAAATTTATATTGGGGACTCGCTCATCTGAGTTGGCAGCTGCTGCAGGTGAAGATAAATTATTAGCAATTGCACTTCCAGCACTTACCACCCTTCGAGATGCAACTAGTGAAAGCGCCCAGTTATACCGTCGGCAAGGAGATCTTCGAATCTGCATTGCTACCGCAGAGCGACTGACCGGTTTACGCGACTCAGTACCAGTTGGCACCGCATTAACTATGCAGGCTGGCTCTGCTGCGCAAATTTTGCTTGCTTGGGAGGATCCAGACAAACTTCATCGTAATTTAATTAATGCAAAATTTACCGCAGCAAATCTATCTGCAGTAAGGCGCAGAGGTTGGGCGCAATCAGTAGGTGAACGGGAAGCGGGAGTAGCCTCAGTTTCAGCGCCAGTTCGTGGTCCAAATAATAAAGTTATTGCAGCAGTAAGTATCAGCGGTCCAATAGAGCGATTGAGCAGACAACCAGGCAGAGTTCATGCCGCTGCAGTTGCTGCAACGGCTGCAAGATTAACTGAGTACCTACTTAAAAATAGTAAATAAATTAAGTAGTAAAAGTAGCTCCGAGGGGATTCGAACCCCCGTAGCTGGCTTGAGAAGCCAGAGTCCTAGGCCACTAGACGACGGAGCCGTGCAGTAAAACTTAAGTAATCGCTGGGGTACCAGGACTCGAACCTAGACAAGCTGAACCAGAATCAGCTGGGCTACCAATTACCCCATACCCCAATATTAACTTTGCAACAAGATAAGAATACCCTGCTTCGCAAATTATTTGGAAATCACCACCTTTATCCGAGCAATTGAACGCTCCTTACCTAACAATTCCAGAGACTCAAACAATGGTGGTGAAATATGTGAACCGGTCACCGCAATTCGTAGAGCACTAAATGCAATACGAGGCTTTAGTCCTAAATCATCAATAAGTGCCTTTCGTAATACCGATTCGATACTAAGGTGATCCCAAGTTGTTAGTGATTCAACCTTAGCTAAAGCAACTTTAAGAACCTGCTGTGATGCATCGTCAAGAATTTTAGGCAGCTCTTGTGGTGATACTGTGAAATCTTTTACAAATAAAAAATTAAGCATTTGTGGTATCTCAGCCAGATTAATAATGCGCTCTTGAATTATTGGAAGCGCAGATTTGACTACTTTAATCTCATCTGCCGACCCAGTGATTACTTTGGCATCTAACAAAAATGGCAAAGATCTCTCTAAAAATTCATCAAGTTTTAGCGCTCTTATTTTGTCGCCGTTTATCGCCTCTAGCTTTTTCAAATCAAACTTTGCTGGGCTGCTATTTACCCGCTCCACTGTGAATAACTCGACCAACTCAGCCATAGTGATATTTTCCTTATCATCACCTGGAGACCAGCCAAGTAATGCTAAGTAATTACATATTGCCTCTGGTAAGAAACCTTGTTCGCGATACCAAGCAATAGAAACCTCACCGTTGCGCTTCGACAATTTGGCATTATCTTGACCCATCACAAATGGCAGGTGAGCAAAGATCGGATAATCAACGGGTGCCACCGCCATCGCTTGATAAACTCGAATTTGTCTAGGTGTTGATGAAAGTAGATCCTCACCCCGTAGTACATGAGTTATTTTCATTAATACATCATCAACTGCTACCGCTAGGGTATAAAGAGGTGAGCCATCTGCCCTTGCTAACACAAAATCTGGAACATACTCATGTTCAAATTTAACTTCTCCTCGGATGGCATCCACAAATACCGTTTCACCTTTTGGCATTCTCATTCTTACAACTGGCTTGCGCCCTGCAGATTTGTAGTCAGTAATTTGTTGCGCAGTTAAATCTCGACATTTGCCGTCATAACCAGGGCTTGGTGATTCTTCATCTGGATTTGCCTGCGCTCCTCTAACTCCTCTGAGCTGCAGTAGCAATGGTAGGCATCGCCTTGATTAAGAAACTTTTCAGTCCAAGTATTATAAATATCTAATCGCTGTGATTGTAAGTAGGGACCATACTCCCCACCCACTTCAGGGCCTTCGTCCCAATTAAGACCCAACCATTTCAAAGTATCAATTGCTGCTTGAATGTACTGATCAGTGACACGTTCTCTATCAGTATCTTCAATTCGAAATATTAATTTTCCGCCAGTATGTCTGGCAAATGCCCAATCAAATAAAGCAGTGCGGATGTTGCCAACATGCAGATCACCAGTTGGTGATGGCGCAAACCGAACTCTGACCTGTGATTTATTGGACACGAGAGGACACCTTATTGGTCAAAGTACCTAAACCATCAATTTCTATTGAGATAGTCGCACCCGCTGGCATTGCACCTATCCCTGCAGGAGTACCGGTCAAAATTACATCCCCTGGCAATAAGGTCATTACATTAGTAACAAACTCAATAATTTCCGGAATTTTAAAGATCATTTCAGAAAGTATGGATGATTGCTTAACCTGACCATTTAATGTGGCAGTAATCTTTTGACTATTTGGTTCAAACTCGGTTTCAATCCATGGCCCAAGTGGGCAAAATGTGTCAAAGCCTTTTGCTCTACTCCATTGTCCATCTTTTTTCTGCAGATCTCGCGCTGTTACATCATTTGCCAGGGTATAGCCGAAAATAACATCTCTATATTTAGCAGCCGGAACCTCTTTACAAATTCTGCCAATCACCACTGCCAGCTCTGCTTCATGGTCAACACGTTCACTCATTTTTGGCCAAATGATTGTTTCATTTGGGCCAATAACTGAAGTATTAGGCTTTATAAAAATTATCGGTTCACTTGGTACAACTGAATCCATCTCAGCAGCATGGTCAGCATAATTTTTCCCGATGCATACCACCTTACTACGCGGTAATACCGGCGCCAGTAACTTAACATCACTTAGTTTTAAACTTTTATCTTGTGGAACTATCCCAGAATAAATTGGATCTCCTCGTAAAACCAAGATCGAATCCTTTTCATTTAGGACTCCAAATAGGGGATCGCTACCAACTCCAAACTCTACTGGGGCGGTAAATCTAACAATTCGCATTAGAACATCTTACAACTGATCTTTAATCTGACTCGCTTCCTCAAGTTTTTCAACTAATACAGTGGCAATTCGGTGGCGCCTACCGGCAGGACGCTCTGCAGTTAATTTCCATCCAGATACAGTAATTGTGCTACCCGGTATTGGAATTCGACCTAAGTGCTTAGCAATTAAGCCACCGATTGAATCAACATTTTCAATTTCTTCTTTATTAAGTTCTAAATCAAATTTCTGTGCAAAATCTTCGACATGTAATCTTGCAGAAATTCTAGCTTTACCCTCCCCTAACCACTCGATCTCTTCACTCTCATCATCATCGTATTCATCGGCAATTTCACCAACTATCTCTTCTAAAATATCTTCAATAGTAATTAGCCCTGCGGTGCCACCATACTCATCAACTACTACTGCCATATGAATTTGTTCTCTTTGCATTTGTTTGAGCAACTCAGCAGCCGTATTGGTCTCTGGTACAAAGGTGGCTTTACGTAATAAATCTCCAACTTTTTCACTCTGCTCAGCATCACGATTGTCATGAACTCGTTTAGCCAAATCTTTTACATAGGCGATACCAACAACATTATCTATGCCATCAGAAATTACCGGTATACGAGTAAAGCCAGATCTTAGAGCCAGAGACAAGGCTTGCCGCAGATTTTTTTCAGCTTCAATCCAAACAATCTCAGTTCTTGGCACCATGAGTTCTCGCACTACGGTTTCGCCAAGATCAAACACTGAGTGAATCATCTCCCGTTCAGTGTCTTCGACAAATCCACTTTCACTAGCTTGATCAACTAAATCCCGAAACTCTGCTTCAGTAGAAAATGGACCCGATTTAAACCCTTTACCTGGAGTAATCGCATTACCAATTTTTATCAAAAGATTAGTTAATGGTCCAAGAATTTTAGATAATAAGTCAGCAATAACGATGGCTGATTTTGACCAAGCAAGAGCATGTTGTTTTCCTAAAGTCCTTGGGCCTACACCAACAATGACGTATGAGATTGCAACCATAAGCACGATGGATTGAGCCAAAGCAAATCCTTTATTTGCCGCCCCCTCCACAAATGCCGTTGCAACTAATGCGGTGGCAGTTAGTTCGCAGCTTTTTCGAACAAGCAATAAGACATTTAGGTACCTGGCAGGATTCTCAACAAACCTATCAAAGCGCTTTTTATACTTTGAATTATCTTCAACTAGTTGCTCAATTAGCAATCTGGATAATGAGGTCAAAGCCGATTCACTACCAGCTAAAAACCCTGCGAAAAATAAAAGCAGTGCAACTATAAACAGAGTTGAAATCATCACACTAATAACCGCCATTTTTTAAGAATTTCATCCTGTAAAGCAAACATTGCAACTTCCTCATTTTCTTCTTCATGATCATACCCAAGTAAATGTAGGACTCCATGAACTGTTAATAACTCTAACTCTTTATCTAATGATTGTTTACCATTGTTTTGAGCATAGCTTGGACACAAAACAAGATCACCAACAATTCCTGGACCATTTGCTGCTGAATTAGGTTTCATTTCATCCATTGCAAATGAGAGAACATCTGTTGGTCCTGGCAGGTTCATCCACTTCATGTGTAGGTCAGACATAACCTCTTCGGTTACTACTTGGATACTTAGCTCTGAATCTGGGTGAATGCCACTCTCTACTAGTGCAAATTAGCAACAGAAATTATGGCTGTTTCATTACATTCACTGGTGGAGTTATTAACTAATTCAATTTTCATAGATGCTTATTTAGGGTAATCCCTAAATAATTAACGATCACCCTTACCGCTTCGTATAGGAAATGTTGATTTAGAAATATTCTTATCCCACTCACCGTATGCGGTAACGATATCTCCAACTAATCTATTTCTGACAACATCTTCAGCTGTTAGAAACATAAATGAAATATCATCCATATCTTTCAATATGTCTTGCACAATTTTAAGTCCTGATTGTGAGTTGTTGGGTAGATCAACTTGCGTAACGTCACCTGTAATCACCATTTTAGATCCAAAACCCAGTCTGGTTAAGAACATTTTCATTTGCTCTGCAGTTGTATTTTGAGCCTCATCTAAAATAATAAATGCATCATTTAAAGTTCTTCCCCGCATATAAGCAAGGGGGGCAACCTCAATAACTCCGGTGCTCATTAGTCGTGGAATAGCATCTTGATCAATCATGTCATGTAGGGCGTCAAATAATGGACGAAGGTATGGATCAATTTTTTCATGCAATGTTCCGGGTAGGAATCCAAGTCGCTCGCCTGCTTCAACCGCTGGCCTGGTCAAAATTATTCGATTCACCTGCTTGGCCTGTAAGGACTGGATGGCTTTAGCCATTGCCAAATAAGTTTTGCCCGATCCAGCAGGACCAATACCAAAGGTGATTGTGTTGGAGTCAATCGCATCAACATACTTCTTTTGATTTGCCGTCTTTGGGCGAATAGTTTTGCCACGATTGCTCAAAATATTGAGCGAAAGGACCTCAGCTGGATGCTCGGCTGGATCTTGCTTGATCATTTCGATCGATCTACGCACCATATCTGCATTTAAATTCTGACCACTTCTTAAAATTGCAATCAATTCCTCAACTAAACCAGCAAATTGCTTTGATTGTTCAATTTCACCTTTTACATAAATTTCATTCCCACGCACAGTAATTGCTAACTGCGGAAAATGATTCTCCAAAATTCTAAGATATGAATCAGCCGGCCCAACAAGTGTGACCATGGCAAAGGCTGCTGGCACTTTTATAACGATCGGATCCATTACGAGAATTCTATATTTAACCTGGTGGCCAAGCGAATGACCTGCCACCAAGCAGATGAAGATGAGCGTGGAAAACTGATTGTCCTGCCTCTGCGCCTGTGTTTATATTCATACGATAACTATCTAATCCAATTTCTGCTGCAATCTCACCAGCTGCCCTGAAAATCTCACCAGCTAGTTGGGAATCAGCATCTGCCACCGCGGCCATATTTTCATAGTGCTGATTTGGAATAATTAAAATGTGAGTCGGTGCCTGTGGCGTAATATCTTTGAATGCTGTAAAAGCTTCAGTCTTTTTCACTATTGCTGCAGGAATCTCATTGGCAACAATTTTACAAAATAAGCAATCCATAATTACCACCTACCTAATTTTGTTTGTACTGCGGCAAGTGCTGCAAATCCAGCATGCGCTGAGCGAAGTACAGTTGGGCCTAATCGCAGGATCATAGAGCCAGCACCCTGAAATATTGATAGCTCATTATCTGTAATTCCTCCTTCTGGGCCAATGATTAGATAAACAGCATCTAAATTGGAACCAAATTGTGCATCTGCAAATTTTACTTGGCCGCTCTCATGAAAAACTAATCCAAGATTTTTACTGTTAAATTCCTTAGCCAAGCTGGTGGTGTTCATAACCTGCCTAAGGCGTGGCACCTTAACCCTTCTAGATTGTTTGCATGACTCTTTTATGGTTATAAGCCACTTACGCTCTGAATCATCTTGCCATTTACTGATTGATCGCTCTGCTTGCCATGGAATAACTTGGTCAACTCCTGCAGCTGTGATCAATTCAAGCATCTCCTTGTTGCGATCTGACTTAGTAATAGCTTGAACCAAGATCAACTCTGGCTTACTGGATGATTCCGTGCCCCGCTCAGTAATTGAAATTTCTAAAGCCTTTTTACTTATTTGAACAATAGGACCTGAAACCCAGTTACTGTCTCCATCGGATATTTTAATCTGCTCGCCAATATTAAGCCGAAGCACTTTCACGGCATGATGAGCATCCTCTTTATCAATTTCTTGGGTGCTACCAGAGCTCAATTTATCAACGAAAAATAGAGTTAACACTAGCGAAAGGCATTTCTAACTTTACTGAAAAAACCTTGATCTTTATTGGTATGAATCTCTACTTTATCGGCGCCTTCGTTTCTGAGCTGTGCAAATTTCTTCAACAATTCACCCTGTTCTTTGCTGACTTTTCCTGGAATATTTACTTCGATATGAACAACAAGATCACCTCTGCCAGCCCCTCGTAATTTGGTAACTCCTAAACCTTTCAATACAAACACTGAACCACTCTGGGTGCCCTCTTTAATTTCCACTTTTTGTGGTCCATCGAAGGTTTCAATAATAACTTCAGTACCAAGTGCTGCAGATGTCATCGGTACTGCTATTGATATATGTAAGTTATTCTCTTCCCTAATTAAAAATTCATGTGCAAGTTCAACTATTTCAATGTATAAATCCCCCGGAGTCCCGCCACCAGGACCAACCTCACCTTGACCACTTAATTGAATTCGATTACCAGTCTCAACACCTGCTGGTATTTTTACTGGAATAGTTTTACGAGATCTCACTCTGCCATCACCAGCACATTCAGTGCATGGATCTGATATTACAGAGCCAAAACCCTGACAACTTGCACATGGCCTGCTAGTCATTACTTGACCCAAAATAGATCGAGCAACTTGTTGTGTCTCTCCTCTGCCTTTACAAATATCGCATGTTCTTGGTCTTGAGTTATTGGCACAACCACTACCGCCACATTTTGTACAGATCACTGCCGTATCTACATTTAAATCACGATCGCACCCAAATGTTGCCTCTTTTAAATTAACTTCAACCCTAAGAAGAGCATCTTGTCCTGGCCTAGTTCTTGGCCTAGGACCACGTTGCTGGCCACCACCAAAAAAAGCGTCCATAATGTCACCAAATCCGAAGCCAGCATTTGAAAACCCGCCGCCAAACCCATTACCACCGATATCATAATTTTGTCGCTTATCTGGATCACTAAGCACTTCATAAGCAGCAGTTATTTCTTTGAACTTATCTGCCATTTTTGGATCAGGATTCACATCAGGATGATAACTACGAGCTAATTTACGATAAGCCTTTTTTATCTCATCAAAGCTGGCATCTCTATCAACGCCAAGAGTTTCATACAGATCAGCCATCTTCTACTTGTTCTCCGTCAAGAAACTTCCAACGTAATTAGCAACAGCATTTACTGCCGAGATTGAACCGGCATAATCCATACGAGTTGGTCCTAAAATTCCGAGAGCTCCAATATCGGCATAACCAACTTTTACTAGACTAGTTTTACGCAAGCTCTTTTCACTTTGTTCATCACCTATTTGCACCTTAACCGAAGCGTCAGTACCAGATAAAAGCCTTAACAAGACAACCTGCTCTTCGAGTGCCTCCAAAATTGGATGAATACTATTTGATAAATCTTGATTTGCTCTGGCCAAGTTTGATGCCCCTGCTAGTACAACCTTTTCCTCCGGATGCTCAATGGCCATTTCGATCAAGGTTGCAATGATAACCACTACATTAGATTTATCATTCCCACGATAATTTGTTGAGAAATTTTCCAGGCGACTTGCAACATTTGATAAAGATTGCTTAGCAATTACTAAATTTACTTTCTTATGAAGATCTGAAAGGCCGTTTTCAGTAATTTCAAATATCAATTCCACCATTTTTTGTTCTACCCGCCCAGTATCAGTTATCAAAACAATCATTATTCGATTGGGATTTAGTAGTACTAATTCAATATGGTGGACATTTGCTTTAATTAGCGATGGGTACTGAACTACTGCAACTTGTTTAGTCACTTGTGCTAGCAAGCGCACTGTTCTGGATATAACATCATCTAAATCGGTTGCACCGTCTAGAAAATTTTCAATCGCCTTGCGCTCTGCTGTTGACAGTGGCTTTACCTCAGCAAGTTGATCAACAAATACTCGATACCCTTTATTTGTTGGGATTCGACCAGCACTAGTATGTGGTTGCGTAATCAATCCAGCATCTTCTAAAACTGCCATCTCATTTCGGATCGTTGCAGGTGAAACACCCAAGCCAGAGCGGGCAGCTAAGGTTTTTGAGCCAACCGGCTCCTCGGTAGCCACGTACTCATCAACAATTGCTTTAAGAATTTCAAGTTGTCGACCAGGCATCGTGTTACTCATATGACAACGCTACTACAAGAGGATTTGACGCAGAATTCGGTCGGCGATAAGCCGGCCATCTACGGTCAGGGTTGCTCGGCCTTCATTCCAATTTGATTGATCTAGATGACCACTTTCTACATACTCTGATAATTCCAACAGTTGCTGCTCATTTAAAGTTTTTTTCGCCACGCCAGTAGGTAGTCTTAATGAAAGCATCAAGCGTTCACTTTCTCTCTGTAACTCCTCTAAAGATTCTGACCCTGCAATTGGTGATTGATTTGATTCAATTTTTTCCTTATATAGATTGGGATGCTTTACATTCCAAAATCTCCTACCGTTTAAGTGCGAATGCGCTCCAGGACCTGCTCCCCACCAATTATCGCCTAACCAATAAGCCAAATTATGTTTACTAGCTGAATTTGGTTTAGCCCAGTTACTTAGTTCATACCAATCAAAGCCGGCAGATGTGAAGGCTTGATCAGCAATTAAATACTTTTCAGCGGCCAAATCATCATCGACTGGGTTAACTTGACCGCGTTTAATTTGCGCAGCTAACTTAGTTCCCTCCTCAACAATTAAAGCGTAAGCCGATATATGGGTAATTGGCAGCGAAAGTGCTGCATCAATTGAAGCTTGCCAATCGGAGATACTTTCACCCGGTGTACCGTAAATTAAATCAACTGAAATTTCTTTAAAGCCAATCTGATCTGCCCAATTAGTCACCTGCAATAAGTTATCTGGATTATGAGTTCTATCTAAGGTTTCTAGCACATGTTTCACTGCAGATTGCATACCAAATGAAAGTCTATTTACTCCTACTCCTTTAAACTGAGTTAGAGATTCTTTGCTTACAGTATCTGGATTACACTCCATAGTTATCTCAGCCTCTGCAGATAAATTAAATCTATTTTTGATAGTTGAAATTACCCGGCCGATATCACTAGCTTGCATAAGTGATGGAGTTCCACCGCCAAAAAAGATAGAAGGAACGGTGACATTTTCACCAACTTCAGCTCTTGCTAACTCAATTTCTTTAATTAAAAGATCGATATAAGAGTTTGATATATCATTTAGCCCGGTAGTTATTTGTAATTCACCTGGTGTATAAGTATTAAAATCACAGTAGCCACACCTTTTGATGCAGTATGGGATATGGATATAAAAGGCAAGATTCACTTACTTTTTCTTTTCACTCACTTTGTCTGAATCTGTCGTAAGAGCAGCGATGAATGCTTCCTGTGGCACCTCTACTCGCCCAACCATTTTCATCCTTTTCTTTCCTTCTTTTTGCTTTTCAAGAAGTTTACGTTTTCTAGTTATATCTCCGCCGTAACACTTTGCCAATACGTCTTTACGAATTGCTCTTATGTTTTCACGGGCAATAATTTTTGCCCCAATAGCTGCTTGAATTGGCACCTCAAATTGTTGGCGGGGTATTAATTCTTTTAACTTCTCAGTCATCTTCACACCATATGAATAAGCTTTGTCGCGATGCACAATCTGACTAAACGCATCAACTTTTTCACCTTGCAGCAGGATATCCACCTTTACTAGATCACCTGCTTCTTCACCAATTGGTTCATAATCTAATGAGGCATACCCTCTGGTTCTGGATTTAAGTTGATCAAAAAAGTCAAAGACGATCTCTGCAAGTGGCAAGGTATAACGAATTTCAATTCGATCCTCAGATAAGTAATCCATTCCTTTTTGCACACCTCTGCGCTGTTGGCAAAGCTCCATGATCGTGCCAATGAACTCACTAGGTGCCAATATTGTTGCTTTCACAATTGGCTCTTGAACCTCAGAAATTTTTCCATCTGGATACTCTGATGGGTTGGTAACTACTAGTTGTTTTCCATCCTCTAATGTGAGGTTATAAACCACGCTTGGGGCAGTTGAGATTAAGGTGAGGCCGGCTTCACGTTCTAATCTTTCTCTAACGATCTCCATATGTAACAACCCAAGGAATCCGCACCGAAACCCAAAACCTAATGCATCTGATGATTCTGGTTCAAAAACCAGTGCTGCATCATTGAGTTGTAACTTATCTAAAGCCTCTCGCAACATTGGGTATTCATCACCATCTAGTGGAAATAAACCTGAAAAAACCATTGGCTTTGGATCTTTATATCCAGCCAATGCAACCGTTGCTGGATTGTTATAGGTCGTAACTGTGTCGCCAACTCTTGATTGACGAACATCTTTTACTCCAGTTATTAAATAACCTACCTCACCAACACCTAATCCATTGCTGGAAACTGGCTCTGGTGATATCACTCCCACCTCTAGCATTTCATGACGCACACCTGTTGAATACATTTGGATCTGATCTCGCGGCGAAAGGTGTCCATCCATCACTCTTACATAGGTAATAACACCACGATATGAGTCATAAACTGAATCAAAAATTAAGGCTCTAGTTGGCGCTTTCGCATCCCCAACCGGAGGTGGTAACTGCTTAACTACTTGATCCAGTAGTTCGACAACACCTTCCCCAGTTTTTCCAGATACTCGTAGGCAGTCTTCTGGTTTACAACCAATTAAGTTTGCAAGTTCTACCGCAAACTTCTCTGGTTGAGCGGCTGGTAAATCAATTTTATTTAATACTGGGATGATTGTTAGGTTATTTTCCATGGCTAAGTAAAGATTAGCTAAGGTTTGTGCTTCAATTCCTTGCGCACAATCAACTAGCAAGATTGCACCTTCGCACGCAGCCAATGAGCGAGATACCTCGTAGGTAAAGTCCACGTGCCCAGGAGTATCAATCATATTTAATATGTAATCTTTGCCATCAATACCTGATCTCCATGGCAATCTCACCGCTTGGCTTTTTATGGTGATTCCACGTTCACGTTCAATATCCATGCGATCTAAATATTGTGCTCGCATGTTCCGGTCTTCAACCACGCCTGTAATCCCAAGCATCCGATCAGCCAATGTAGATTTACCGTGATCAATATGGGCAATAATGCAAAAGTTTCTTATTTGTTCAGGATTTGTGGCAGCAGGTTGAGGTGCCTTAGCAATCGAGATAGCAGGCATTTATGCCTTCGCAGTTTCTAGAAAATTAACGAACGCCAGCTTTGTTGGCTAACTTAGCCATAGCTGACTTTTTATTAGCTGCATTATTGGCATGAATTACACCTTTTGAAACAGCCATATCNAATGAACGAGATGCACCCTTAAANTCAGTTTTAATCTTTGCAGCATCACCAGATGAAATTGCATCACTAAATCTACGTATTGCAGTTCGCAGAGCTGATCGATAAGCCTTGTTGCGATCCTGCGCCTTATTGTTGGTACNAATACGTTTGATCTGAGACTTGATGTTTGCCACTGTTAACTACCTTTTCTCGTGAATTTTATTAAATGCACATTTAAGTAAGATCGGAAGGATATCAGCGCAGGGCCATTACGCTCAAACTGAGCCTGATCACTTACTACCTCTGGCGGCACAGACCGTCATTATNGCCCTCTCTAGGGCGTATTTTGGATCTGCAGCAGCGCCTTTAATATCAGCATCAGCACCTGCGATTGCTATCACAGCTCTTGCCATTGCATTATCACTCCAGCCAATTAACTGCCTACGCGCTTTATCAATCTGCCAAGGTGGTAATGCCAAAGTTTGTGCCAATTCATAAGATTTAGCGCTGCGAGACTCACCAGAAACTTTTGCAAGGGTTCGAAACGAAGCAGCCAGTGCGCTTACAATCAAAACTGGGTCTGTGCCAGTAGAAATGGCATTTCTTAAATTAATTATGGCGATAGCAGTATTTCCATCAAGAGCAGCATCTGCAACATCAAATCCAGTGCTCTCAACTCTGCCCTGCTGATAAGCGGTGACATCCTCTTCATCAATAGTCTTTTGCAGCGCTACATCACTCGCTAACTGCGTGCATGCGCCACCGAGCTCACGCAAATCACTACCGAGTGAATCAATCAATGCCTGAATGGCAGCTGGGGTTATTTTTCTGCCCAGACGCTTAAACTCTGAGCGAACAAATTCTGATTTTTCACTCTCTTTNTTTATCGCTTCTGCAGAAATAATCTGAGCACCAGCTTTTTTGATTTTATCAACCAATGCTTTGCCTTTAACTCCACCTTTGTGCCAAAGAACNAGTGTCAATGACTCATCCTGATTTTCAAGATAGGTAATAATTTCATCACTGCAATCACCGTCTAAATCTTGAATCTCTTTGATAACTACAATTCTTTGATCGCCAAAAAGTGATGGGGCTAAGGCATCGGTGATAAAGCCAATTTCGATATCTTCAATTGAAATATTAGTTACTTGCGCTGCCGCATGTTCAGCGATGATTTGTGAGACAGCCCGATCAGCTAATAAGCCCTCTGCGCCTTGGATTAAAACTAACCCCACCTAATTTGCCACCATTCTTTTCCAGTAACCCTGATCTTATTAGGTGTGGCAAGAGAAAACCCCCCAGTGAGGTTACCCACTACTAATAGTTAAACACGGGGTACTGACAGTAGATTTGTGTCATGAAAAACCCAGATGCGATCGTGATTGGCGCTGGTGTGGTTGGAGCCTGCACCGCTTTATCTCTGGTGAATGCTGGCCTTAAAGTCTTAGTAATCGATCGCGGTCCAGTTGCCAGTGGCACTACTGGAGCTGGTGAAGGAAATATTTTGGTATCAGATAAAGAACCGAGTGCTGAATTAACTTTAGCGGTTCGATCTCGTGATGCTTGGTTTGAATTGAACACAGATATTGGTGGTGGTTTTGAACTTGAACCAAAGGGTGGGGTTGTAGTTTCTCGAAGTGAGAAGGGGAATCGCCAATCTAAAAAAACTATCACAGCTACAAAAATCTAATGGGATTGAAGTTGTTGAATTGGATGCAGCCGGTATTAGGAAAATAGAACCTTTAATTCAGAGAGTGTTGAGTACGCCGTTCTTTATCCTGGAGATGCTCAATGCCAACCAATGCTGGCTGCCGCTCAAATTATGCGTGCGGTTAGAAAACGTGGAGGTCAGTTTATTCAAGGAGAAAATGTTAAAGCAATCAATATTTCATCAGGCAGAGTGGTTGGATTAAAAACTGATAAAAATAATTACTCTTGCCCGATCATCGTTAATGCAACTGGAACTTGGGCTGGTGAGATCGCCAATATGGCTGGTTCATACCTGCCAATAATGCCTCGGCGAGGTTTCATTCTTGTTACCTCTCCAGTGCCAAAAATTGTCCACCATAAAGTTTATGACGCAGATTATGTTGCAAATGTTGCAAGCAGTGATGCTGATCTGCAATCGTCAGCAGTAGTTGAAGGAACTGAAAGTGGCACGATTTTAATTGGGGCCTCTCGTGAACGAGTAGGCTTTAAATCAGGTTTGGATGTAGCGGTGCTGCGCCAACTAGCTAGGCAAGCAATATCGTTGTTTCCAATTCTTTCAAATATGTTATTTCTTCGTGCCTATCGTGGATTTAGACCTTATGCACCAGATCATTTACCCGTGATTGGCGAAGATGCAAATGTGCTGGGGTTATGGCATGCCGCAGGACATGAAGGAGCAGGCATTGGTCTAGCACCCGCAAGTGGTGAATTAATCACCGCTCAAATTACTGGAAATAAAACTTTTATGGATCCCACACCATTCTCACCAAAGCGGTTTAAGGAAAGTGCTCATGTCAGGGTCTGATATAAAATTTACATTTGATGATCAGGTCATCACTGCGAAGAGTGGTCAATCAGTGGGCGCCGCCTTACTCGCCGCCGATGTGCGCAAACTTAGGACAACAAGATTTGATCAAAATCCCCGTGGAGTTTTTTGTGGTATCGGAGTTTGCTTTGATTGTTTGGTTGTAATCGATGGCATTGCAAGCCAACGAGCTTGCATAGTTGAGGTTAAACCAGGAATGAAAGTACAAACNCANGTGGGATCAAATGCATAATGTAGTAATTATCGGCACCGGACCAGCTGGCTTAAGCGCTGCACTCTCTGCNGCTGCAGCTGGTGCACCNGTTTTATTGCTAGATAACAACCCTAGATTAGGTGGGCAGTANTGGCGAACCTTTACTGAAGATACTGATCANGANCAAATTCAGCACTTTGATTTAGAAACGGGATTAATTCTAATTAATGCAGTGAAAGCTCGAAAAGAAATAGAGGTTTGGTCTGGGGCACAGATATGGAGNGCCTCCCATCAGGAAGGCATAAATACCTTAAGAGTTATTTACAAAGGTGCTGAAAAGATTATTAATACTAAGAATCTGGTGATTTGTACCGGTGCATATGATCGNACCTTGCCTTTTCCTGGCTGGGATATTCCAGGAGTAATGACACCTGGCGGCGTTCAGTCATTGCTAAAGGGTCATGGGGTTCTTGCTGGTAAAAGAGTTGTAGTTGCAGGCAGTGGACCATTTTTATTGCCGGTATCAGCTGGTGTAATAAAAGCTGGTGGATCAGTTCTTGAATTACTTGAAGCCAATAAATCTCGCCGCTGGTTGCTCTCTCCTTTGACATTACTTGAAAATGTCTCAAAAATGAAAGAGGCTTTTTACTACATAAAAACTATTAGTGCAGGAAAGGTCCGAGCCAGATTTGGCCAAGCAGTTGTTGCTGCTCACCGGGGAGATAATGGTGAATTAGAATCTGTTGACATTGCTGTGATAAATCGAAATTTTGAAATAAAGAAGATTAGAAATGTTAAATGTGATGTGGCCGCAATTGGTTGGGGCTTCACCGCAGATACCTCAATCGCTGGTGCCTTAGGGTGTAAACAGGTAATTGCAAAAGATGAAGGCGTAGTTGTATCAGTTGATAAGGACCAACAAACTTCTATCCCAGGAGTATTTGCAGCTGGTGAAATAACTGGAATTGGTGGGTCAGATCTCTCAATGGCTGAGGGGGTAATTGCTGGACTAGCAGCTGCAAAGTATGTTGGTTGTGATGTGAATGTTTTAAAAGTTCACCGCAAACGACGGGCTAAGAAACAAAGATTTGCCGATGCATTGATCAAGTCCTACCCTGTTAAAGCGGGCTGGAAATCTTGGCTAAATGATCAAACAGTCATCTGTCGTTGTGAAGAGGTTGATTTATCAGATTTGAAACATGCAATTGAAGAGTTGGGGGCGACTGATTCACGAACTGCAAAATTACTAACTAGATGCGGGATGGGACTGTGTCAGGGCCGGGTGTGCGGTAGATCAGTTGTGGATTTAGTTGCTAGTGAAATTAAAATCTCACCTACTGATACCGACAGAATATCTGCGGTGAATAGGCCGATTATTTCTCCAATTCCACTTGGCGTATTAGCAGCAGGTGAATAAGATTTATCTATGACCACTTCAAAGCCATGGCACGGAGTATTAACTGCAACAGCTCTCCCCTACAAACCTGATCTTTCAGTTGATTATGATAAATATGCTGAGCACATTAAATGGCAAGCAGCCAATGGAGTGCATGGTGCGATTCCAAATGGTTCACTTGGTGAATATCAAGTATTAACTCCAGAGGAGAGAACAAAGGTCTTAAAAACTGCACTTGATGCTGCGCCAGCCGGTTTCAATGTTGTTCCAGGTGTTGCAGCTTACGGAGCGAGTGAATCACGCCGATGGACAGAGCAGGCAGCGGAAATGGGCGCAAAATGCGTAATGCTCTTGCCACCAACCGCTTATCGAGCAAATGATGATGAGATCATCGCTCACTATAAAGAGGTCAGCAAAGTTGGATTACCCATAATTGCCTACAACAATCCATTTGATACCAAGGTTGATTTAACACCACAGTTAGTTGGCAGAATTGCCGAAGCTGCTGAAAATGTTGTTGCAATTAAAGAGTTTTCAGGAGATGTTCGCAGGGTTTGGCAACTGCATCACTACGCCCCACGAATTGAAGTATTAGTAGGTGCTGATGATGTTCTACTTGAGCTATCAACTGGCGGTGTAGTTGGCTGGATTGCTGGATTTCCTAACGCGCTGCCAAAAGAATCAGTTGAATTATATAATCTTTGCTTAGCTGGAAAGTATGCTGAGGCAAAGCCAATTTACGCAGCAGTACATAATCTATTTCATTGGGATAGTAGAAAAGAGTTTATAGTTGCAATCAAAGTAGCAATGGATGCAGTAGGTCGCTACGGTGGACCAACTAGGTTGCCTCGTCTGCCACTGCCAGCAGCTGATTTGACACAACTAAACAAGGACATCAAGCAAGTATTAGATTTCTATAAAAATAGAAAGTAACTCAATGAAAAATAGTCTGCGCACCGTTACAACGGTTGAATCGCACACTGAAGGAATGCCAACTAGGGTAGTAACTAGTGGCATTGATGAAATTCCCGGAAAAACTATGTTTGAAAAACGCTTATATTTTATGGAGCATATGGATCACCTGCGCCAGTGGTTAATGTATGAACCAAGGGGTCATCCGGCGATGAGCGGTGCAATACTGCAAAAACCAACTAGATCAGATGCTGACTGGGGGGTGGTATTTATTGAGGTATCAGGATGTTTACCAATGTGTGGGCATGGAACTATTGGGGTTGCGACGGTTTTAGTAGAAAAAAGATTAGTACAGGTAAGTGAGCCAATCACAACTGTTCGTCTTGATACCCCTGCTGGATTGGTAGTGGTTGATGTACATGTAAAAAATGGCAAGGCTGAGAAAGTTACCTTAACTAATGTGCCCTCTTTTTCATATCAGATTGACCAAGTGGTTGATGTCCCTGGTTATGGAAAAATTAAATACGATATGGCTTTTGGTGGCAACTTTTATGCAATCATTCCAGTTGATCGAATTGGAATTGAATTCAAACATGAGAACGGCGAGAAATTTCTCTCCGCAGGCTTAGCAGTTAGTGATGCAATAAATAAGCAAAACCGACCTGTCCACCCTGAAAATACTGATATTGCAGTTTGCCACCATATTGATTTTATTTCACCAGGNAAAAATGCATTGCACTGGAAAAATGCCATGGCAATTCATCCNGGCTGGTTTGATAGATCTCCATGTGGAACTGGAACAAGTGCCAGATTGGCNCAAATGGTTGCCCGAAATGAATTCAAAGATAGTGACGTTTTAATTAACGAATCTTGGATTGGTTCACAATTTGAAGGAAGAGTTAAAGAACATACAACTGTCGGTGGATTACCAGCGATTGTGCCCACAGTGACTGGTAGGGCTTGGGTGATGGGTGAAGCGACTTGGATGCTAGATCCAACAGACCCATTTCCAAATGGTTTTATAGTTTAAGAATTAACCTCTAGCATCTCAATTTTTCTAGCTAGCGCTCCACCAACCATCGCATGTATTTTTGTTCCCTCTGGTAAATACTCCTCAGAAATAATCTCACCTTGTTCATGAATTAAGCTAACTAAATCACCCCGATCAAATGGAATCACTGCCTGGATCTCAACTTTCGGTTTAGGCAGGTGAGATTCAATCGCTTTAATTAAAGCTTGGACACCGTAACCAGTTCTAGCTGAAATTGCATAAGCATTACTTTCTTTACGCAATAACTCCATCAGCACCTCTGGCGCTGCAATATCTGCTTTATTGATGGCAATAATCTCCATGATCTCTCCACCACCAATCTCATTGATGACTCCACGCACCGCTCTTATTTGTTCAAATGGATCAGGATGAGCACCATCTACTACATGCACAATTAAATCTGATTGTGAAACCTCTTCAAGTGTTGATTTGAATGCCTCTACTAACTGGTGAGGTAGATGGCGAACAAATCCGACAGTATCGGTAAATGTATAAATACGTCCATCATCACTTTGAGTCTTTCTGACCGTTGGATCCAAGGTTGCAAATAATGCATTTTCAACTAGTACATCTGAGCCCGTTAATCTGTTTAGTAATGAGGATTTACCAGCATTTGTATAACCAGCGATAGCCACCGATGGAATATTTTTTCTTCTTCTCTCATTTCGCTTAGTATCACGCGAAGTTTTCATATCCTTAATCTCACGCCGTAGTTTTGCCATCTTGTCATTAATTCTTCGGCGGTCTGTTTCAATTTTGGTTTCACCAGGTCCTCTTCCACCAATACCTCCTGCTTGGCGAGATAAAGATTCACCCCAACCACGAAGCCTTGGCAACATATAAGACATCTGCGCCAACTCAACTTGGGCTTTACCTTCTCTACTTTTTGCATGTTGGGCAAAAATATCCAGAATCAATGCGGTGCGATCAATAACTTTCACCTTTACTTTTTGCTCTAGAGTTCTAAGTTGCGCTGGTGATAGCTCACCATCACAAACCACAGTATCTGCTCCAGTTGCAACAACTGCTTGCCTAACCTCTGCCACTTTTCCAGATCCAATAAATGTTGCCGCATCCGGCTTATCTCTTCGCTGAATTAGCGCCTCCATCACCTGTGAGCCAGCAGTTTCTGCCAAGGCAGCTAACTCTTTGATTGAATTATCTGCATCCTTTGATGTTCCTTCGGTCCACACACCAACTAACACAACTTTTTCAAGACGTAATTGTCGGTACTCAGCATCAGAAACATCCTGTAATTCTGTAGATAATCCACTGACTCTTCGAAGGGCTTGTCGATCCTGTAAGTCTTGATTACCACTTTGTGGTGAATCCGCTAACTCATAATCTGCAACAGCTTGGGCATTTTCACGAATTAAAGTATCGATATCAATCTCTAAACCTTCACCATTACTAATTTCTTTATCACTCACAAATACTTGTCCAATTCAACCTCTTTAACTAACTCAGCTGGACCAGTTAAAGTTGCGTTGCTGTGGCCATCAATCTCAACAATTAATCTCCCACCTGGTGGGTTTATCTCCCACTTAATTGGTAGAGACTTTCCTTTCTTGATTGTGGCTGCAAGTGCCACCGCGCAAGTTCCGGTACCACAAGATTGCGTCTCACCAACTCCGCGCTCATGTACCCGCATTTGAATTTTGTTACCCTCTAAAAATTTCACAAACTCAGTGTTCACACCCTCTGGATACTCATCAGCAGGTGTCACAGTTGGCGCTTGCCTTAAATCACCTACTAAATCTAAATCATCAACAAAAACCACAGCATGTGGATTTCCCATATTGATATTTAAACCTAGGAAGTTGTTTGAGTTTGCAGAAACCGATATCTCACCTGGCACCAAAGAAACCTGACCCATATTTACTGAAATATCACCCGCCTCTGGAACTGATAGAAATTTTCGCCCATCACGAGTGTTTATTGCATATATGCCACTTGGTTGATGTCCACGATCGGTTAAATATCTCGCCATCACCCGAATACCATTGCCACACATTTCAGCTACTGAACCATCTGCATTGGCATAATCCATAAACCATGCACCATCTTTTTTTATTATTTTAATTAAGCCATCACTGCCCACACCATTCTTGCGATCACAAATTCGCTTGATCTGATCTGGTGTCAACCTAATCTCATCATTTTCATCAAATACTAAGACAAAATCATTATGCGTGCCATGCCCGTAAGTGGCTTTTATCATTAATTAATACTAGCCAATACTTTTTCTAGCTGTACTTGTTTGGTTGCCGGTGCTAACCAGTTAATTCGTTCATCCCTAGAAAACCAGGTTTCCTGCCTTCTGGCATAAGCTCGAGTGACACGTTTTGTTTCAGTCTTTGCAAACTCTTCATCACACTCACCATTTAAATAGCTCATAATTTGGCTATAACCAAGAGCCATCTTGGCGGTAGTGGCTTGGGCTAAGCCCTGGTTCATCAATTGTAAAACTTCGCGCGCAAATCCCTTTGCCCACATCTGCTCAACTCGCTTATCAATTTTTTCATCCAGATTTTCCCGATCAAGTACTAAGCCAAACTGCTTTGCACTTGGATATTTACTACTTTCTTGCCTTGGCAGATTGGCAGTAAATGGTTTACCAGTCAACTCAATTACCTCAAGTGCTCTGATAATTCGGCGGATATTTTCTTTAGGAATGGCAAGGGCTGCAGCAGGATCTAGCTTTGCTAATCTTTCATGCATCACATCATTGCCAACTTTCTCAGCTTCATCTGTGATTTGTTGGCGAATTACCGGATCAGTGTCTGGGAAATTTAAATCATCTAATATCGATTTTATATACAAGCCAGTACCACCGACTACGACAACTTTTTTGCCTGCACCAATAAGCTCATCAATTTTCTCCCTAGCTAATCTTTGATACCAGGAGACATTTGCCTCCTCTTTTATATCCAATACATCAATTAAATGATGAGCAACTCCTGATCGCTCTACTAAGGATAGCTTTGCAGTACCAATATCCATTCCTTTGTACAGCTGCATCGAGTCAGCATTGATAACCTCAGCCTTTATCTGCTGGGCAAGGGCTACTGCTAAATCACTTTTTCCAGTTGCAGTTGCACCACAAATTATTATTAAACTCATTAAGTTATAAAGATTTCAGCGAAGCTAAGGTTGGAATTCCTAATAGAATTTTTTTATCACCTTTTTCTGCCATCCAAGTCGCATGGGCATCCCCGCCCTTAGTTTTTTTAACATTAATTGGCGCACCTGCAACAATGTGATTTGCAAAAGCTTGCAATACTTTCACCTCAACCAAATCACCTGGCCTGGCAGATTGCGCTGAGTTATCAAAGTGAGTCAATCTAAAATCTGCGCTACGTCCGTTCATACGGTTTTGATCAAGATCATGTCTGCCTTCATGCCCAGAAACAAGCAGCTCAACATTCTTGCCTATTAGCCGCTCATTTTCTTCCTTAGAAATTTCTTGTTGAATCTTATGCAACTGGTTATATCGATCAGCCATTACATCATCTGGAATCTGATCAGGCATAGTTGCAGCTGGAGTTCCTGGTCGCTTTGAATATTGAAATGTATAGGCAGCCGAGAATCTCACTTGCGCTACCAAATCAATAGTTTGTGCAAAATCCGCATCACTCTCCCCTGGAAATCCCACAATAATGTCGGTAGTGATCGCTGCATCTGGCATAGCTTTTCTGACTCGATCAATAATTCCAAGATAACGATCCCGTCGATAAGACCTTCGCATAAGTTGTAAGACTTTGTCACTTCCTGATTGCAAGGGCATGTGTAGATGCGGCATAACATTTTTTGTTTGGGCCATTACTTCAATCACATCATCGGTGAAATCTCGCGGATGAGGGGACATAAATCTAACCCGCTCTAAACCATCAACTTTTCCACACTCTTTAAGTAGGTTGGCAAAGGCTGATCTATCACCAAAATCAACACCATAAGCATTAACATTTTGGCCAAGTAAGGTAATTTCAATTACTCCTTGATCAACCAAGGAGTGCACCTCTTTCATAATCTGATCCATTGGGCGATCTTTTTCAATTCCTCGCAACTGTGGCACGATACAAAATGTGCAGGTGTTATTGCAGCCAACTGAGACTGAAACCCAAGCTGAAAAGGCTGAGTCACGCTTTACCGGCAGCGTGGATGGAAAATGTTCTAGTGATTCTTTGATCTCAACTTGAGATGCCTCTTCAATTCTTGCCCGCTCTAGTAAGACTGGAAGTGAGCCAATGTTGTGAGTACCAAAAACCACATCAACATATGGGGCGCGCTTGATGATCGCATCTTGATCCTTTTGCGCCATGCAACCACCTACTGCAATTTGAAAGTTAGGNTCACTTTTCTTACGGGGTGCTAAGAAGGATAAATTTCCATAAAGTTTNTTATCNGCATTCTCTCTNACAGCGCAAGTATTAAAGACAACTAGATCTGGTTGGGTATCAGCTAGCGCTTGGGTGTAACCAGCATCTAGTAAAAGTCCAGCAATTCGCTCTGAATCATGGACGTTCATCTGGCAACCGTAGGTTTCAACTACAAAGGTAGGCATATGCCTAATTCTACTTGCTAATTACCACCGCTTAACTCCCGCATAATTTTTGCACAGATTCCATGGCCATATCCTTTACGGGCCAATAGCCCAGAGATTCTTCGATAGACCACCTCTGGATCTAAATGGTGAATGCTGTTGTATTTTCGCTGTGCCAACAAAAATGCCTGTTGGTACTCAGTCTCATCATCAATACTTTCAATAACCTCATTAATCACATCCTGTGAAACACCTTTTCCGCGCAATTCACCAGCAATTACTCGCTTACTTAGCTTCTTACTCCGCTGGCGAGATTCTGACCATAATTTAGCAAACTCAAGATCATTTAATAAGCCCTGCAACTCTAGGGAATCTAAAACTGAGTTCGCTATTTCACGATCTGCTCCACGTTTTAGTAATTGTTTGAATAACTCATCCCTACTCTTTGCGCGAGGGGCAAGTGCGTATAACGCAATTGACATCGCCTCGGAGTAGGGATCAGCTACTACCTCTTGAGATTTTTTCAAGGTGTATTAATTGATTTAAAGGTTAGAACTCAACATCAGCTGTTGCTTCATCAACTGCTGCAACTAGTGCAGGGTCAACCTCAGCAGGCACATATGATGCACGGATCTTCTTTTCAATCTCATTAGCAAGATCTGGATTATCAATTAAGAAGGCACGGGCATTTTCTTTGCCCTGGCCTAGTTGATCACCCTCGTAGGTGAACCAAGCACCAGATTTCTTAACAATCTCAGATTCAACACCAAGATCAATTATTGATCCTTCACGGCTGATTCCAACACCGTAAATGATGTCAAACTCTGCTTGCTTAAATGGTGGGGCCACCTTGTTTTTAACAATCTTGACTCGAGTCCTATTACCTACCGCCTCTTGGCCATCTTTTAAGGTTTCAATTCGACGAACATCCATCCGAATGAAGCGTAGAACTTAAGCGCTTTTCCACCGGTTGTAGTTTCAGGTGAACCAAAGAAGACACCAATTTTATCGCGCAACTGATTGATAAAAATTGCAGTGGTCTTTGATTGGTGCAATGCACCAGTCATTTTGCGAAGTGCTTGTGACATCAGGCGAGCTTGTAGACCCATATGAGAGTCACCCATTTCACCTTCAATTTCAGCTCTTGGTACCAAAGCAGCAACTGAGTCGACTACAACAATATCAATTGCTCCTGATCTAACTAACATATCCATAATTTCAAGTGCTTGTTCACCAGTATCTGGTTGTGAAACTAATAGCGCATCAATATCAACGCCAAGTTTCTTTGCATACTCTGGATCAAGGGCGTGTTCAGCATCAATAAATGCTGCAATACCACCAGCTTTTTGGGCATTAGCAATTGCATGCAAAGCCACTGTGGTTTTACCTGATGATTCTGGGCCATAGATCTCTACAACGCGGCCTCGTGGCAAGCCACCAACGCCGAGTGCGATATCTAATGCAACTGAGCCAGTTGGAATAACCTCCATGGCAACAGCTTTGCGA